>Ga0209594_1000002_pt1 | contig 292759 bp, 292 predicted proteins | sample AshMeaCrysSpring_FD_184126 | JGI IMG/M metagenome (GOLD analysis project Ga0209594, IMG submission 184126) | Groundwater microbial communities from Big Spring, Nevada to study Microbial Dark Matter (Phase II) - Ash Meadows Crystal Spring... | ecosystem: Environmental > Aquatic > Deep...
GTCCTCGAGCTGCACGAACACGTCGGGGCAGTGGTCGATGCACAGACCGTCGCCGGTGCAGAGGTCCTGGTCGATCCACACCCGCATGGTCAGGCCAACCTACCGGCCGGTCGCCGCGACCCGGCGAGGCGGACGGCGCTTTCGTAGGGTCCGGCCGTGCCCACCCCGCCCGCGAGCTGGCGCCCGGCCTCGTGCACACCGATGCCAGCGGCGGGCCGCTCGGTCTCAGAGGGCGGCCAGCACCGCCACGACGGCGAGCGCCGCGTTGCGGGCGACGCTGCCCCACCCGATCGGCCGCCTCGACAGCCCACCGAAGCACGCGCAGACCGGCCGGCGGCCCCGGCGGAGGTTGACGACGAGCACGGCGGTGGCGGCACCGAGGAAGGCGAGCGCCGGCCACGCCACGGCGGCCGCGCCCCGACCGGCGACCAGCGCGGCACCCAGCACGACCTCGGCGACGGGCACGATGCGAGCCACCACCACTGGCACGCCGAGCTGTCGGGCCTCGGCCGGCCACTGGCGGTCGGCCAGCTTCAAGATGCCCGACGCCAGGAAGACCACGCCGAGGACGACGGCGGCGACCGTGCTCAGGTCCAGGGCGGCCTCACGGCGGGGTGACGCCGCACAGCTTGCCGAGCCAGAACACGAGGGGGGCGTGGTCACGCTCCACCTCGAGCTCGTGCACGAGGCCCATCACGAACCAGTGGTCGCCGGCATCGACCACGGTGTGGACCTGGCAGTCGATCCACGCAGTGGCGCCGTTGAGGATCGGCGCGCCGCTCGGTGCAGGGTGCCAGCCGACCTCGGCGAACTTGTCGTCGCTGTCGCGGGCGAACCGCCAGCACAGCTCCCCCTGGTCGTCGGCCAGCACGTTCACGCAGAACCAGCCGGCTGCCTCGATGGCCGGCCAGCTCTCAGAGCTCTTGGCGGGCAGGAACCCGACGAGCGCCGGGTCGAGCGACACCGAGGTGAACGAGCCGATCGTGAGGCCGACGGGCCGATCCCCGCTCAGGGCGGTGACCACCGTGACGCCGGTCGGGTAGTGCCCGAGCACCTGGCGGAACCGCGACGAGTCGAAGGCCATGGTCGGCACCCTACAAACGCGTCGGCGCCGGACCTACAGGCCGACCTCCAACCCTTCCGACGCCGCCAGCACCTCGACGCCGTGCTTGTCGCCGAAGACGGTGCTGCAGCCGACGATGTGGTCGAGCGCGTCGTCGTCACGCACGGGGTCGTGGTGGAACAGCGCAAGGCGCTTCACGGAAGCTTCACGGGCGAGCCACAGCGCGTACTCGACGGTGCAGTGACCCCAGGTCGCCTTGCGGCTGAACTCGGCCGGCGTGTACTGCGCGTCGTGGATCAGGAGGTCCGCGCCGTCGGCCAGCTCGAGCGCGGCGTCGGTGGCGGTGTACGAGCCGTCGTACGGCTGCTGGTGGTCGGGCAGGTAGGCCACCGACACGCCCTCCCACTCGATGCGGTAGCCGAGTGTCTTGCCGACGTGGGGGATCGTGCGGGCCAGCACACGAGCCGAGCCGACCGTGAAGTGCCCGTCGTCGGCGTCCTCGAAGCGGATGTCGCCGGGGAGATCGGCCATGCGCACGGGGAAGTAGGGCGGGCACATGAACCGGTCGAACACGTCGTGGACGGGCTCGCCGCTGTCTTGGGCCGGCGCGTAGAGCCGAAGCGACGACCCGGGCACCAGCGCAGGCGTGAAGAACGGCAGGCCCTGCACGTGGTCCCAGTGGAGGTGGCTGACGAGGGCGGTGCCGCGGAACGATCCGTCCTTGGGCTGGGTGTCGCCGAAGAAGCGCAGCCCCGTGCCGATGTCGAGCAGGATCGGATCGCACCCCGGAGCCTCGAGGGTGACGCACGAGGTGTTCCCGCCGTAGCGCTGGTTGCTCGCGCACGCGCACGGCGTGGACCCGCGCACCCCATGGAAGCTCACCGTCAGCAATTCGTCCCCCCCTGCACCGGTGGCGGCGAGGCTAACCCTGCGTGAACACCTCCTGACAACCTCACGACGCGTGACGCCTGTCTCGCCCGCCTCGCTGGGCCGGATGCGGCGCGCAGTAGGTTTCTTCCATGGGGATCAAGGAAGGGCGCGTCGTCGCCAACGGGCTGGAGTTCGCGTACCTCGAGGCCGGCCACGGGCCGCTCGCGCTATGCCTCCACGGCTTCCCCGACTCCGCCCACACGTGGCGCCACCTGCTGCCGCAGCTGGCCGACGCCGGCTACCACGCCGTGGCGCCCTTCCTGCGGGGCTACGCCCCCACCGCGGTGCCGGCCGACGGGCGCTACCAGTCGGGTGTGCTGAGCCAGGACGCCATCGCCCTCCACGAGGTGCTCGGCGGCGGGCCCGATGCCGCGATCGTCGGCCACGACTGGGGCGCTCCGGCCGCCTACGGCGCCGCCGTCAGCGCCCCCGACCGCTGGAGCAAGGTGGTGGGGATGGCGGTGCCGCCGGGCCCGGCGCTCGGCCAGGCCATCGTCACCAACCCCGACCAGCTGAAGCGCAGCTGGTACATGTTCTTCTTCCAGCACCCGCTGGCCGACCTCGTGGTCCCGCTCGACGACCTCGCCTTCGTCGACCGTCTCTGGGCCGACTGGTCTCCCGGGTTCGACGCCACCGAGGAGCTCGCACTGCTGAAGCCGTCGCTGCGCGACCCGGCCAACCTCGGCGCCGCCCTCGGCTACTACCGGGCCACGGTGGGCGGCGTCGGCAACGACCCGGCCCTGGCTGACCTCCAGGCGGCGACGCAGGCCTGCCCGCCGCAGCCCGTGCTCTACCTCCACGGCAGCGGCGACGGGTGCATCGGCGTGGAGGTGGCCGAGCTGGCCAACGACCTGCTGCCCGAGCACGTGCGGGTGCACGAGATCGACTTCGCCGGCCACTTCCTGCACCTCGAGCGCCCCGCCGAGGTCCACGAGCTCGTGCTCGGGTTCCTGGCGTCATGACCGCGCCGGCCCTCCCCGACGGCCTCGTCGCCGTGGTGAAGCGTGACTGCCCCACGTGCACGATGGTGGCCTCCGTGCTGCGCCAGCTGGCCGACGGCGACACCCCCCTCACGGTCTACGTGCAGGACGACCCGTCGTTCCCCGAGGGCCTGTCGCCCGTGCACGACGCCGACCTGGCCGTGAGCTGGCACCAGGGCATCGACACCGTGCCCACGCTCCTGCGGGTCGAGCACGGCAAGGAGACGGCCCGCACCGAGGGGTGGAGCCGAGCCGAGTGGGAGCTGCTCACCGGCCGGCGCGACCTCGGTGAGGGGCTGCCGCCGTTCCGGCCCGGCTGCGGATCGCTGTCGGTCGACCCCGACCGGGTCGACGCGCTGCGGGTGCGCTTCGAGGGCGGCGTGCTGCGAAGCCGGCGGGTGGCACTGGCCGCCCTCGAGGACGAGGTCGAGGCCCTGTTCGACCGGGGGTGGACCGACGGCTTGCCCGTGGTGCCACCGACCGAGGCCCGGGTGCTGCAGATGCTCGAGGGGACCCGGCGGCCTCCCGACGAGGTGGTGGCCGTGGTGCCGCCCGACCTCGAGCCGGTCACCGTGGAGAAGGTGGCGATCAACGCGGTGATGGCCGGCTGCCGGCCCGAGTACCTCCCGGTGGTGCTGGCCGCCGTCGAGGCCGCCTGCACCGACGCGTTCAACATCCACGGCGTGCTGGCCACCACGATGCCGGTCGGCCCGGTGCTGGTGGTGAACGGGCCCATCCGCAACGCCATCGGGATGAACAGCGGCGTGAACGTGTTCGGCCAGGGGAACCGAGCCAACAGCACCATCGGGCGGGCGCTGCAGCTGGTCGTGCGCAACGTCGGCGGCGGCCGTCCGGGCGGCGTCGACCGGGCCACCCACGGCAACCCCGGCAAGGTCGGGTTCTGCTTCGCCGAGGACGAGGAAGGCTCTCCGTTCGAGCCGCTGCACGTGGCCCGCGGGTTCGACGCCGGCCAGAGCACCGTCACGCTCTTCGCCGGCGAGGGGCCCCGCTGCATCGTCGACCAGCTGTCGCGCACGCCCGAGTCGCTCGCCACCTCGCTGGCCGCCTGCCTGCGCACGGTGCACCACCCGAAGCTGCCGCTCGTCTTCGACGCCGTGCTGGTGCTCGGCCCCGAGCACGCCCGTGTGTTCGCCGACGCCGGCTGGGACCGGCCCCGAGTGCTCGACGAGCTGCACGCCCGCCTCCAGCTGCCGGGCGGCGAGATCGTCCGAGGAGCCGGCGAGATGGCCGAGGGCGTGCCGGAGGCGTTCGCGTCGGCCACCCTCCCGAAGTTCCGCCCGGACGGCATCCTGCTCGCCCACGCCGGCGGCGGCGCCGGGCTGTTCTCGGCCGTCATCGGCGGCTGGGCCAACGGCGCCGTCGGCAGCACGCCAGTCACCCATCCGATCACCCCGTGAGGAGACGCCCGTGCCCGTGATCCTCGACCCGACCAGCGAGCGCCGCCCGGCCGCCCGCGAGCGCCTCGACCGACCGCCGTCGCTCGAGGGCCTCACGGTCGGCCTGCTCGACATCTCCAAGCCCCGGGGCAACGTGTTCCTCGACCGGCTCGACGAGCGGCTCACCGCGATCGGGGCCACCGTGCGGCGCTACAGCAAGCCCACGTTCACCAAGCCGGCGCCGGTCGACCTGCGCCACGAGATCGCCACGCAGTGCGAGGTGGTGATCGAAGCACTCGCCGATTGAGGCAGCTGCACGTCGTGCAGTGTGCACGACATCAGCGATCTCGAGCTCCGTGGGGTGCCGGCGGTGTTCGTGGCCTCGGCCGAGTTCGTCCAGGCCGCCGAGGCACAGGCGGGCGCACTCGGCTTCCCGGCGGCACGGGTGTTCGTGCCTCACCCCATCCAGGACCGGACCGACGACGAGATGCGGGCCTACGCCGACGCCGCCTTCGACGAGATCGTCGCCGCCGTCACCACGCCTCGCTGAGCACCCCGGGAACGCCCGGCTCGGCCCTCACGGGGGTCAGGGCAGCTCGAACGTGCCGCCCCGCTCGACCGCGAGGCCGTCTCGCACCAGCGTGCCGGCCACCCGGACGGCCCGCTCGGCGTCGTCGGGCCAGCCCATGACCCCGGCGAGCTCACCGCGGCCGACGGGGCGGCGGCGCAGCGCGTCGACGAGGCGGCCCCGGCCCTGGCGGTCGCTGCCGGCGAACGTGCTCTGGCGGCCACTCACGCCCGACGAGCCCGCGGCCGGGTCGGGTCCGTCGCCGCGCCAGGCGCAGCCCGGCCGCACGGGACAGGCGCCGCAGCGCGGCTGGCGAGACGTGCACACGGTGGCGCCGAGGTCGAGCATCGCCTGGTTCCACGCCCACGCCCGGCCGGTCGGCAGCGCGGCGTCGGCGCGGGCTTGGACCTCGGTCGGCGACAGCCGGCGGCCGGCGGTTCGGGCGAGCACACGAGCGACGTTGGTGTCGACCACGGCGGCGTCGGCCTCGAAGGCGAAGGCCAGCACGGCCCGGGCGGTGTAGGGGCCCACGCCCGGCAAGGTCGTCAGCTCGGCCAGCGTCGACGGGAGCTGCCCGCCGAAGCGCCCGACCACAGCGGTGGCGGCGCCGTGGAGGCGCACCGCGCGGGCGTTGTAGCCGAGGCCGGCCCAGCGCCGAACCACCTCCCCGGGCGGCGCCGCCGCGCACGTCGCCACGTCCGGGAACGCCTCCAGGAACCGCTCGTAGACCGGCACCACCCTGGCCACCTGGGTCTGCTGGAGCATCACCTCGCTCACCAGCACCGCCCACGGTTCGCGGGTGCGGCGCCATGGCAGGTCGCGCCGGCTGGCCTCACCCCACGCCAGCACGGCGCCGGCCTCGATCACCGCAGCGCTGCCGTCCACACGTCCGTGACGTAGGGCAGCTCGAAGCGGGGCGGGAAGCCGGCCACAAGAGCCCGCACCCGCTCGAGCAGGGCCAAGCGCTCCGCCTCAACCATCGTGGCGACGTAGCTGACCGATGCCACGCGGTCGACGAGGCCGTCGACGTCGAGCTCCTGGCGGTAGGTGAACTGGGCCCTGGTGAGCGGCTCGAAGGCGTCGGAGGCCGCGGCCACCACCGCCGCCCAGTCGACCCGGTGGTACTGGCCCCGCTCGAAGGTGTCCCAGTGGATCGTGCGGGTGAGCTCGGCCACCCACGGCTCGCGCTCGTCACGGGCGTTCCACAGCAGGGCCAGCCAGCCGCCCGGACGCAGCACCCGGGCCGCCTCGGCCGCAGCAGCAGCCGGGTCGAACCAGTGGAAGGCCTGGGCCGCGACGACGACGTCGACCGAGCGCGACGGCAGCGGCAGCGCCTCGCCCGTCCCCTCGAGCACCTCCACGCCGGGGACGGCGGCGCTGAAGCCGGCCCGCATCTCGGCCACCGGCTCGACGGCCACCAGGGTGGCGCCCGTGGGCACCAGCAGGCGGGTGAGCTTGCCGGTACCGGCGCCCACGTCGACCACCCGCCGGCCGGGACCGATGCCGCACGCCGCCACCAGGTGGCCGACCGCGCCGGCCGGGTAGCCCGGCCGCCCACGCTCGTAGGCCTCGGCGCCGGCGGCGAAGCCGCCGGCGGCCAGCGGGTCGACCTCGCTCACTCCGCCCAGATCTCGGCGCCGTCGGTCGGGCGCTTGCGGGCCGGCGCCTGGTCGCGCTTCCACACCATGACGCGACGGCGGAAGTAGCAGACCTCCTTGCCGTCCTGGTTGAAGCCCTTGGTCTCGACCGTGACGATCCCCCGGTCGTTCTTCGACGAGCTCTCCTTCGCGTCGAGCACGCGAGTCTCGGCGTAGATGGTGTCGCCGTGGAAGACCGGGTTCTTGTGCTGGAGCGTCTCGATCTCGAGGTTGGCGATGGCGGCCCCGCTCACGTCGGGGACGCTCATGCCGAGCACGAGGGAGTAGACGAGGTTGCCGACCACCACGTTGCGCCCCTGCACGCTCTCGTGCTCGGCGAACCACGCGTTCGTGTGGAGCGGGTGGTGGTTCATCGTGATCATGCAGAAGAGGTGGTCGTCGTACTCGGTGATGGTCTTGCCGGGCCAGTGCTTGTAGACATCGCCGACGACGAAGTCCTCCAGGTACCGACCGAAGGGTCGTTCGTGCACCGTCATGGCGCGGACGCTACTGCGGTGGGCCGCCAGGGCTCGATGGGGGCTGCCTCGTGAGGGGTGGCGGGGTGGGATCGCCCGGGTTGGGCCGGTGGCCGAAGCGCTCGCCCCAGTCGAGCTGGCTCTCGGTCTCGCCGGCCATCTGGGCCAGCTCGGCGCGGAGGTCGGCCAGCTTGCGGTCGCGGTCGACGGAACCGGGGCCGAAGCGCAGGGTCATGTAGGCGATGGCACCGAGGGGGATCGGCAGCCAGAACTGGGCCAGGCGGTACATCGGCACGCCGAGGACCACGGCGCTGCGAGGCACCCCGAAGCCGACGAGCGTCGGGATGAGGATGCCCTCGACGATGCCGAGGCCACCAGGGGTGATGGGGATGGCGGCGAACACGTTGGCGAGGCAGAACGCGACGATGAGCCCCACCGGCGGTACCGAGGCGCCGAACGCGCGCACGAACACCCACAGCGACGCCGCGTCGAGCAGCCAGTTGAGCGTTCCCCACAGCAGCACGCGCCGCACCAGGAACGGGTCGCGCACGAGCTCCTGGAGGCGGGCGGCGATGCGCCGCACGCTCTCGCCGACCTTGTCCTCGTCGAGCCACCTGATGCGCCGGGCGACCGCTCGGAGGCGCCGCTCGGCGGCGTGGTGGCCTTTCATGAGCCCGACCACCGCCGTGGCGAACAGGCCCATCACGACGATGCCGATCACCGCCGCAGTGACGTAGAGCGGGTTGAAGCCCTGGGTGGGGATGCTCACGACGAGGCCGGTCCACAGCAAGACGTTGAGGATGACGGCCGAGCCGAGGCCGGCGGTGGCCAGGGCGAACCCGGCGTCGGCCCCCCGGACGCCGGCCAGCGTGAGCAGCCGGTAGCCGAGGGCGTTGCCGGCGGCGCCGCCACCGGGCACCGTGTTCGTGACGGCCTTGGTGGCCAGCTGGATGCGCACGAGGGTCCACAGACCCGGACCGCGGATCGGCAGGGCGGCTCGCGTCAGCTGGGCGTAGGCGAACAGGGCGGCCCCTTGGAGGGCGAGTCCGAGGACGAGGAACCAGGGGTTCACCGAGAGGAGCTCGCCGGCGGCCTTGCGGGCGCCGGCGATCTGCGGGAGCACCAGGTAGTAGGCGACGAAGACGAACGCGAGGATCTTCAGCCAGCGGGTGAGCCGGCGACGGTTGGCGCGCGACCGCTCGTCGCCAGCCGCAGTGGCCCGGAGGCGATCCGCATCGGCAGGGACGTCGGCCACCCCTCCATGGTGCCAACTGGCGCCGCCGCACGGGAGCACTTCCCCCACCACCTGGAGGTTTGGGGTCAGGGGGTGGGGAAGCTGGCGACGATCTCGGACAGGGCGGCCACGAGGTTCGGGCGCAGGTCGGCGTCGGTCTTGCCGAGCCGGACCACGACGAGGTCGCGGTCGGGCACCACCAACACGTACTGGCCCTCGTAGCCGTGGGCACCGAACATGCCCGGCACGTCCCGCCACAGCCACCAGTGGGCGCCGTAGCCGAAGGGCTCCTCGGCCGGCACCCCGGGCGTGGGTGTGCGGGCGTGCTCGGCCCACCCGGCCGGCAGGAGGCGGCGATCGCCCCACACGCCGTCGCGCAGGTACAGCAGGCCGAAGCGGGCGAAGTCCCGAGCGGTGGCATGCACGAACGACGACCCGATGAACGTGCCGGCGGCGTCGAAGCTCGGCTCGGCGCTGCGCATGCCGAGCGGCCCGAACAGGCGCTCGTGCAGGAACCGTCGCGTCCCCTCCTCGCCCCCGCCGACGGCTCCGCCGCACCGTCGGCTCACGATGTTCGTGGTGCCGCTCGAGTAGCTCCACACCGTGCCGGGCGCGTGGTCGAGCGGTAGCGAGGCGGCGTAGGCAGCGACGTCGTCCTTGCCGGCGAAGAACAGCATGTCCACGACATGCGACACGCCGACGTCGACGTACTCCTCGTTGAACCGCAGCCCGGAGCGCATCTCGAGGAGCTGCTGCAGGGTGATGCGGGCCCGGGCGTCGCCGTCGGCCTGCCACTCGGGCGCACCCACCGGGTCGTCGACGCGCAGCGCGCCGTCGCCCACCAGGAGGCCGACCACGGCGTGGGTGATGCTCTTGGCGGTGCTCCACGAGATGAGCGCGGTGTCGCGGTCGACGCCGTCGGCGTAGCCCTCGGCGACGAGCCGGCCACCGTGCACGACGGCCAGAGCGAGGGTGAGACCGAGCTCGGGGGGCTGGGCCAGCAGGCGCGCCACCGCGGCTGACAGCCGGCCGGTGTCGACGCCGTCGACCGGCGCCGCCTCCTCCCACTCGTCGGTGGGCCAGGCGACGCCGGCGGGCTGGGGCGGGAACGGGACCGTCACGGCGGCGCAGCGTAGGCAGCGGACGGTCGGCCGGCGAGGGCTCAGGTCTGCTCGCGGTCGATCCACTTCGGCTGCGGGGGCGGCGGCGTCTCCTGGAGCAGGGCCAGGCACGCCTCCACCGACGTGGCCCTCCGGGCCAGCGCACGGTGCTCGGCCCGCACGAACCGCGCCGCCACCGCCCGGTCGAGCAGCGCGAACAGCGGGTCGTAGAACCCGCCCACGTCGAGCACGACCACCGGCTTGGCGTGCTCGCCGAGCTGTGCCCACGTGAGGATCTCGAGCAGCTCCTCCCACGTGCCGAGACCGCCGGGGAGGGCGACGAAGGCGTCGGCCAGGTCCGCCATGAGGGCCTTGCGTTCGTGCATCGATCCGGTGACGTGGAGCTCGGTCAGACCGTGATGGCCGACCTCGCGGGCCAAGAGTGACTGGGGGATGACCCCCACCGCCGCGCCCCCGGCGTGCATGACCGCGTCGGCGACGGCCCCCATGAGCCCCACCCGGCCCCCGCCGTAGACGAGGCGGTGGCCGGCTGCCGCCAGTGCCGTCCCCAGGGCGACGGCCACCTCGCGGTAGGCCGGGTCGTCGCCGGGGCTCGAGCCGCAGAACACGCACACGGTGGGCATGGCACCCAGTGTGACAGTGGTCCCGAGGTGCCCCGGAGGGCTTCTCGTGGTTACCGATCGGTCACTAACGTCCGCGTCATGACCACGCCCGATCTCGCCGCGGCCGCCACCGTCCTCGACCTCGCCCAGCGCCTGGTGGGCAAGGGCATCCGCTCGCTCGCCGCCTCCGGAGGTCCCGAGGTCCAGCAGGTGCTGGCCTACGACCTGGCCCACGCGGCCGCCGCCGTGGAGACGGCGCGGTCGATGCTCGACTACGGCGCCAAGGGCGACGTCGAGGCCCGCCTCACGTGCGCCTTCGTGGCCGACGCCGTCCACGACCTCTACAGCCGGGTCGCCGGCCGCGAGGGCCTCTGGGGCCTCGAGCGCGACGCGCTGGCCGGCGCCCACGAGTTCGTCGCCGCCTACCGCGACCCGGCGTTCCTGGCGACCCTGGCCGACGAGGGGCCCCGCCACCTCGACGGCGAGTTCGAGATGGTGCAGGACACGTTCCGGCGCTTCGCCGAGGAGCGCATCAAGCCGGTGGCCGAGCACGTCCACCGCCACAACGGCGACGTCCCCGAGGAGATCATCAGCGGTCTGGCCGAGATGGGCGCCTTCGGGCTCAGCGTCCCCGAGGAGTACGGCGGCTTCGCCGGCGGCGGGGAGAGCGACTACATGGGCATGGTGGTGGCCACCGAGGAGCTGAGCCGTGGCTCGCTCGGCATCGGGGGCTCGCTCATCACCCGGCCCGAGATCCTCACCCGGGCCCTCGTGAAGGGCGGCACCGAGGAGCAGAAGCACCAGTGGCTGCCGAAGCTGGCGACCGCCGAGGTGATGGCTGCCGTCGCGGTGACCGAGCCCGACTTCGGCAGCGACGTGGCCGGCATCAAGGTCACCGCCACCCCGGCCGCCGGACCCGACGGTGCCGACGGCTGGGTGATCAACGGCGTCAAGACCTGGTGCACCTTCGGGGCCCGGGCCGACGTGCTCATGCTGCTCGCCCGCACCGACGCCGACCGGACGAAGACCCACCGCGGCCTGTCGCTGTTCGTGGTGCCCAAGCCGCGCGGCGAGGGCCACGGCTTCGAGTTCAGCCAGCCCGGCGGTGGCCGGATGGAGGGCCGCCCGATCGACACCATCGGCTACCGCGGCATGCACTCCTACGAGGTGGCCTTCGACGCCTGGTGGGTGCCGGCCGACTGCCTCATCGGCGGTGAGGGCGGCCTGGGCAAGGGCTTCTACTACCAGATGGAGGGCTTCGAGAACGGCCGCTTGCAGACGGCGGCCCGAGCCGTCGGCGTGATGCAGGCCGCCTACGAGGCCGCCCGCGAGTACGCCGACAACCGCGCCGTGTTCGGCAAGAACATCGCCGACTACGAGCTCACCAAGGTGAAGCTGGCCCGCATGGCGATGATCATCCAGGCATCCCGGCAGTTCTCCTACGCCGTAGCCCGCATGATGGCCAAGGGCGAGGGCGCCATGGAGGCCTCGATGGTGAAGGCCTACGTGTGCAAGGCGGCCGAGTGGGTGACGCGAGAGGCCATGCAGATCCACGGCGGCTACGGCTACGCCGAGGAGTACCCGGTGTCTCGCCTGTTCGTCGACGCCCGGGTGCTGTCGATCTTCGAGGGTGCCGACGAGACGCTGTGCCTCAAGGTGATCGCCCGGCGCCTCGTGGAGAGCGTGTCGAGCTGACACGGCGAGGGATTGCGCCGGCGCCCGGCCGCCACGCCATGATGTGTCGGTGGCGGTCGTGGGGGACGACCTGCTCGAGGTGGTCGTCGACGACGACCCCGACGAGAGCGAGTCGCGGCGCTTGCACGCCGCGTTCGCGTTGGCGGTCGTGGTCGTGATCGTCGCCGCGCTGGTGACGGCGTTCAGCCTCCACGACCCGACGCCCGAGTTCGCCGTCGGCCCGGCCGAGCCGATGGGTGAGGTCGAGGTGGCCGGGGTGCTGCGGGCCACCTGCCGATCGATCGAGGACGAGCAGCGCTCGCAGCGGCCGGTGCTCGAGTCGGCTGCCGCCTACGGCCTGGTTGCCCGCAGCCGCGCCGACCGCTACGGCGGTCTCCTGGAGGCGCTCAGCGACGTCACCCCCCCGGCGGGGGCGCAGGGGCGGGTGGCCGAGGCCGAGGCGCGCCTCGGCCTGGCCCTGCGACGCTCGCGCGACGCCCTGGCGATGGCAGCCATCGACGACCGGGCCGCCACCCGGGCGGCGCTGGAGGAGGCCGACGAGGCGGCCGCCCTGGTCTGTCGGGCCTGACCTACACCAGCGCCAGCAGGTCGAACAGCGAGCCGATGCGCTCGTGGAGGGCGCCGGGGTGGTCGTCGTAGGGATCGAGGTGCAGCGGGACGAGGCCGGCGGCCGCCGCGCCCGCGACGTCGTTGATGACGCTGTCGCCGACGTAGGCCACGCGCTCGGGCGCAAACCCGAGTGCGTCGAGGGCGAAGCCGAAGATGCGCGGGTCGGGCTTGGCCACCTCGACCACGTGGCTGTCGACCACCACCCGCACCGGCACCCCCGATCCCTCCCCCACCTGGCACACCCCGAAGCGGCCCAGCGTGGCCTCGATCTGGCCGCTCGCGTTGCTGACGACGGCCAGCGGCACGCCGCGGTCGTGCAGGGCCCACAGGGCGGCGACCGCCTCGGCGATCGGGTAGCGCCACAGCCACGGGCTTCGGGTGCGGCCGAGGAGGAACGCCGCTTCGGCGACGTCGGCCTCCGGGACGCCGGTGGACCGCACATAGGCCGGGTTGTAGGCGTCCCAGTCGTCGTGCACCTGCCCGTCGACGTCGAGCGCCCGCATGCCGGCGTAGTGGGCCCGGGTGTGAGCGGCCACCGACACGTCGGCGCCGTAGGGCGCGAGGAGCGGCGCCAGCACGGTGGGGTCGGGCAGCACCAGCACGCCGCCGGCGTCGAAGACGACGGCGTCGAAGCGGGGCACGGCTACAGCGCGGTGCGGAACAGCTCGAGCGTGCGCGCCCAGCCGGTGGCCGATGCCTCGGCGTCGTACACCTCGGGCCGGGTGTCGTTGAAGAAGGCGTGGTCGGTGCCGGGGTAGATGTGCAACGTGGCGTCCTTGCCGAGCTCACGGAGCTGGGCCTCGAGACCCCGGGCCAGCTCGGGCGTGAAGAAGGCGTCCTTCTCGGCGTAGTGGCCCACCACCGTGGCCTGCAGCGCCGACCAGTCGGGCTGCGCCGTGGGCCACGGGATCACGCCGTACCAGGGGGCGCACGCCGCGACGGCGTCGGGCCGGTGGCAGGCGAGGACCAGCGCCAACCCGCCGCCCATGCAGAACCCGGTGACGCCGACCGTGTCGCGGCCCGTCCGCTCGCGCAGCAGGTCGACGGCGCCGCTCATGTCCTTGGCGGCCTGCTCGATGTTGAGGGCCATCATCAGCTTGCCGGCCCCGTCGGGCTCGGCGGCCGCCTCGCCGCGGTAGAGGTCGGGCGCCAGCGCCGTGAAGCCCTCCGCCGCGAACCGGTCGGCCACGTCTTTGATGTGGGGCACCAGGCCCCACCACTCCTGGATCACGACGACGCCGGGGCCACCACCGTCGGCCAGGTAGCCCGGGCAGGTGCCGCCGTTGCTCACGAACTCGACCATCTCACCCATGGCGCCGACCGTACACTGCCCGCCGATGGGGGTCGTCGGGCTGCACCACGTGAACCTCAACGTCCGTGACGTCGACGAGGCCGTCGCCTTCTACGCCCTGCTCGGGTGCGAGGTGCTGCCCCGGCCCGACTTCGGCTTCCCCGGTGCCTGGCTGTCGGCCGGTACCCACCAGATCCACCTCGTGCTGGCCCCGGACGCCGCCATCGACCCCCGCCAGCACTTCGCGCTCGAAGTCGACGACGCCGACGCGCTGGCGGCCGCCCTCGAGGCCCACGGCGTCGAGGTGCGCCGCGCTCGCGCGGTGGCCGGTGCCGGCCGTCAGGTGTTCCTGCGCGACCCGAGCGGCAACCGGGTCGAGCTGCAACAGCCCGACCGCCCGTAGCGACCACGCCTGGTGTGCACGGTCAGTAGCCACCACCCAGCTTGGTGTGGTCCCAGCTCACCACCCGCTCGACGTCGATCACGACGCCGAGGCGCTTGCGGGCCTGGGCCTCCACGAACGCCCGGGCGGCGTCCGAGCGGGCCGCCGGGCCCGTGTGGCGCTCGCCGACGCTGAGCCCGATCTCGAGGATCTGGTCGAAGTCGTCGACGATGCGTCCCGTCCCCACCAGCTCCACGCCCTTCAGCGCGTCGTAGGTGGTGCCCTCCTCGCACAGCGCCGTGATCCGCGGGTCGCGCCGCAGGTTCAGGATCTTCTGGCTCTTGGCGAAGGTCCAGAACGCCGGCCGGCCGTCGAGGAAGCCGTACCACATGGCCACGAGGTGCGGATGACCCGTCGGCCCGAGGGTGGCGACGTTCATGGTGCGAGGGACGGCGAGGAAGGCGTCGACCTCCTCGGCCGTCATGGCGATCTGCGACCGGCGGCTGCTCATGAGCGCAGCACCGTACGCCCCCGCACACCGGTCCACGCCAACTCGTATCGACCCCGCTCCCGCCCGGCCGTCCCGGACACGGGTGCGCCCGAACCTGTGTTCACGAGTGTTCCAGCACCGGTAGCAGGCCCGGCCGCGCACCGCCGGCGCACGGCCGATCACGGGAACGCCCCCCTCAGGTGACTCCGACCCGGACACACACCGCCACCAACTCGTGTCCGCGCTGCTCACAACGGCGCCGCCCAGACACGAGTCGTGGCGGACCCGTGTCGGTCAACGCCATGGCGGCCGCCATTCCGATGGTGGCCACGATCCGCTTCCGATCCGGTCTCGCTCAGGCACACGCCCTGTGCATGCTCGATCCTGCCCTCGAAACCCTGCTTCCTCTGGCCGCCGTCCAGCACGGCTGCTTTACCGCCGCCCAGGCCCGCGACCACGGCCTGCGCCGCTCGACGCTTGCGACTCATCTTGCCACCGGCGAGTGGCAGCGCCGCCACCCCCGCGTGTTCGTCGTCTGCGGTGCTGGCCCCTCTTGGTACACCGACATGGCCGCGGCCACCCTCGCCCGATCGACAGCGAGAGGGTCGCACCGCGCTGGGGCTCGGCTGCACCGTCTCGACGGGTTCGCCGTGGCGCCAGCCGAGATCACGGTCGGCGCCCACCAGGACGTCCGGCTGGACGGCGTGGTTGTGCACCGCAGCATCCGTCATCGCGGCTCGGCCACCACCGTGGTCTCGGGCATCCCCGTCACCTCGGTCGCCGCCACACTGTGCGATCTCGGAGCCGTCGTCGACGACGACCGGCTCGAGCGAGCGGTCGACAGCGCCCTGCGTCTCGGACTGACCGAGGCCGAGCTCACGGCCACGCTCGAATTGCTCGACCGCCCAGGCCCGAGCGGCACCGCCGCGCTGAGGCGGGTCCTCGCCCGGCCCCATCGCGTCGGTGCGATGCCCGAGACGTGGTTCGAGCGCCTCCTCGACGCGCTCGTTCACTCGCCCCTGCTGCCGCCGGTCGAGCGCCAGCACACCGTGCGGCGTGATGGCCGGGTCGTGGCACGCTTCGACGCAGCGTTCCCCGTGGTACGGGTCGGCGTCGAGGCCCACAGCGATGCTTGGCACTTCGGTCCGCGCCGCGGTGAGCGCGACCGCCGACGTGACCGGGCCCTGGCCGAGCTCGGCTGGGAGCGTGTGTACCTGTCGTGGTGGGAGGTGCGCGATCCCGCCGACGCCGTGGCCTCGCTGCTCGCGATCTGCCGTCGTCGGGCGATCGAGCTGCGGGTCGACCTGGCGCGCTGGCTCCCGCTCCGCTCGTGACAGGGCGACACGAGTAGGCCGCCCCTCGTGTCAACCGACCGGCGATGCGAGCATCGCCGACACAGGTTGGCCGGAATCCGTGTCAGCCACGGCGGATGCGAAGCACCTCGCCGGCAGCGACGCGGCCGGTCCGCCGCGAGCCGCCAACGGACCCGACACACACGCTCACGGCAACGTGTGTCCTCGGGGGCAGGAAGTGAGCATCGCGGACACAGGTCGGCGACGACGTGTGTTGGGCTGGGCGGGCAACACGGACGGCGGCGGTGGGGGCGTTGCCCGGCGCAGGGGGAGCGGCTACACCGGGAGCATGATCACGCTGCAGCTCACCGACGACGAGGCGGCGGCGCTTCGCGCGCTGCTCGAGACGGCCGGCGACGACCCCGTGCTGGCGGCACTGGCGACGAAGCTGACCGACGCCAGCCCGGCCGACCTCGGCAGTGCCCTCGACCGGGTGGCCGAGATGGAGGGCTACGACTGAGCCGGCTCAGAACGCCGTCGGGCGGAACAGCTCGGGGGTGACCGGGCAGTCGGTGCGGCGCAGCCCGTCGGCCACCGGCTCGGGGCCGGCCACCCCGGCGATGGCGTCGACGAGGTCGAGCGGCACCACCTCGTCGTCGGCGTCCCACGGCTCGCCGGCGTCGTCGAGGCGGCGCTCGAGCGCCTCCCACAGTCGCCCGGGCAGCAACCGGCCGATCCCGCCGACGAGCCACGCCGGCACACCGGCGTGGCGGGCGACGGCTGCTGCGGCCCGCGACCCGCTCACGCACACCGCGCCCGTGGGGCCGATGGCCGTGGCCTCGAGCAGCACCAGGTCGGCGGCGGCGGCCGCTGCACCGAGCCCGTGCACGGGCACCTCCTCGGCCGCGACGTCGCTGCGGGCCAGCCGGCGAGCCAGGCCACGCCCCTCGCCGAGGGCATCGACCACCAGCACCTCGAGGTCGCCGCGGCGCACGAGCGCCTCGGCCACCACCGTCGGCCAGCCGAGCACCAGCACCGTGGCGTCGGTGGGCAGGCCGTGGGCGAGCTCGACGGCGGTCGGGTCGTCGGCGATCTCCTCGGCGCACCGCCACGCCTCGGCCCGCACGTCGCCGGCGCACAGCACCCGGGCGCAGAGCCACCACAGCGGCCCGCTCGTGAGGTGCCGGTCGATGATCCGCCGGCACGCCGTGACCGTCCCCGCCGGCTCCAGGCCGAGCGACGCCAGGGCCCCGGCCGTCTCCCGCACGAGTGACTCCTGGTCGACGCCCGAGGCTCGTGCCACGTACCGCAGCCGCTCGATCGGGTGCACCTGGCGGACCCTACCGCCGCCTGCGCTACCTTCCCCCGACGTGCCGAGTCCGTTGCCGATCGACCTCGTCCTCACCCCGATCGACGGCGAGCCCCGCACTCTCGGGCAGTGGCTCACCACGTTCCACCTCGCCAGCGTCGTGGTCGACCCGTACACCAACGAGAGCGCCTGGGTGCTCGACGCGGCGGCGAGGATCCTCCACCACTACCGCGACGCCGCCGTGCGCACGAACTTCGTCGTCACGAGCGACGTCGAGGGGGCCCGCCAGTTCACAGGAGCACTCGCGCAGCGCTACCTGGTGCTCACCGACCCCGACCGGGCCTTCGTGAAGGCCGTCGGCCTCGAGCGGCTGCCGGCGTTCGTGTTCGTCCGCCAGGACGCCACGGTGCCCGCCTCCGCCCAGGGCTGGTCGCCGGCCGAGTGGCGGGCCGTGAGCGACGCCATCGCTGCCACCACGTCGTGGAGCAAGGCCGTCATCCCGGCCCCGGACGACCCGACGCCCTTCCACGGCTCGCCGGCGCTCGGCTGAGCGCCGCCGCGCCGGTACCGTTCGGCGCATGGAGTTCGCCTACACCGAGCTGCTCCCCCTCGGCCCCGACACGACGCCCTACCGGCTGCTCACCTCCGAGGGCGTCAGCACCTTCGACACCCCCCGCGGCCGCTTCCTCCAGGTGGAGCCGGAGGCGCTCACGCTGCTCACCCGCCGAGCGATGCACGACATCGCCCACTACCTGCGGCCCGGGCACCTGCAGCAGCTGCGCTCGATCCTCGACGACCCCGAAGCCTCGCCCAACGACCGGTTCGTCGCCCTCGACCTGCTGAAGAACGCCGCCATCTCGGCCGGTGGCGTGCTGCCCATGTGCCAAGACACCGGCACGGCGATCGTGAAGGGCAAGAAGGGCCAGCACGTCTTCACCGGGTTCGACGACCGGGAGGCCATCAGCCGGGGCGTGTTCGACACCTACCAGACCGACAACCTGCGCTACTCGCAGATGGCCCCGCTCACCACGTGGGACGAGGTCAACACGAAGAACAACCTCCCGGCCGAGATCGAGATCGAGGCCGTCGAAGGCGATGCCTACAAGCTCCTGTTCATGGCCAAGGGCGGCGGCAGCGCCAACAAGAGCTACCTGTTCCAGGAGACACGCACGCTGCTCACCCCGCAGAAGCTGTTGGCGTTCCTCGACGACAAGCTGCGCACGCTCGGCACGGCCGCCTGCCCCCCCTATCACCTCGCCGTCGTCATCGGCGGCACGTCGGCCGAGCACGCGCTGAAGACGGCCAAGCTGGCCAGCGCCCGCTACCTCGACAGCCTGCCCACCGAGGGCAGCCCGCTCGGCCACGCCCTGCGTGACCCGGAGCTGGAGCAGCAGATCCACCAGCTCACCCAGCGCTTCGGCATCGGCGCTCAGTTCGGCGGCAAGTACTTCTGCCACGACGTGCGGGTGATCCGGCTCCCCCGCCACGGCGCCTCCATGCCGCTGGCGGTGGCCGTGTCGTGCTCGGCCGACCGTCAGGCCCTCGGCAAGATCACCGCCGACGGCATCTTCCTCGAGCAGCTCGAGACCGACCCGGCCCACTTCTTGCCCGAGGTGACCGCCGACGACCTCGGCGGCGACGTCGTTCGCATCGACCTGAACCGCCCGATGGCCGACATCCGGGCCGAGCTGAGCAGGCACCCGGTGCGGACGCGCCTGTCGCTGACCGGCCCGATGGTGGTCGCGCGCGACATCGCCCACGCCAAGATCAAAGAGCGCCTCGACGCCGGCGAGCCGATGCCGGAGTACCTCCGGGACATGTGCGTCTACTACGCCGGCCCGGCCAAGACCCCCGAGGGCTACGCGTCCGGCTCGTTCGGCCCCACCACCGCCGGCCGCATGGACGGTTACGTCGAGGAGTTCCAGGCCAAGGGCGGGAGCTTCGTGATGCTGGCCAAGGGCAACCGCTCCAAAGCCGTCACCGATGCCTGCGCCCGCTACGGCGGCTTCTACCTCGGCTCGATCGGCGGTCCGGCCGCCCGGCTGGCCCAGGACTGCATCCGCAAGGTGGAGGTGCTCGAGTACCCCGAGCTCGGCATGGAGGCGGTCTGGCGCATCGAGGTGGAGGACTTCCCCGCCTTCATCGTCGTCGACGACAAGGACAACGACTTCTTCGCCGAGGTGTCGACCCCGGTCAGCATCCGCTAGCGCCGGCGCGTCCCGGTCAGGCCAGCTCGACCAGGCCGAGGTGGTCGGGGCCGAAGAAGTCGAGGTCGCCCTCGGGCATCACGAGCACGCGGTGGGGCTGCAGGTGGGCAACGAAGTCGGTGTCGTGGCTCACGAGCACCATGGAACCCGGCCACACCGCCAGCGCGTCGGCGATGGCGTCACGCGAGGGCGGGTCGAGGTTGTTGGTCGGCTCGTCGAGCAGCAGCAGGTTGTGCTTGCCGGCGCACAGCTGCGCCAGCGCCAGCTTCGTCTTCTCGCCCCCCGACAGCGTGCCGGCCTCCTGGAACGCCTTGTCACCGGTCAGCCCGAACATGCCGAGCAGGGCCCGCAGCGCCGTGTCGCCGAGCGGGGCCGCCATCTCGCGCAGGTGGTCGAGCAGCGAGCGCTCGGCGACGAGGCCTTCGTGCTCCTGCGCGTAGTAGCCGACGCTCACCTGGTGGCCGAACGAGAACGAGCCGGCGTCGGCCGTGGTCTGGCCGGCGAGGATGCGTAGCAGGCTCGTCTTGCCGGCGCCGTTCAGGCCGAGCACGAGCAGGCGCTCGCCGCGGCCGACGTCGAACGTGACGTCGGAGAACACCGGTGGCCCGCCGTAGCCCTTGGCCAGCCCGGCCACCTCGAGCACGGTGCGCCCGCAGTGCGGCGGCGGCGGCAGCTGCACGTGCAGCGTGCGGGCCGACTGCGGCGCGTCGATCTTGTCGTCCGACAGCCGGGCGATGCGCTTTTCGATGCTGTGGGCCTGGGTGGCCTTGGTGGCCTTGGCGCCGAAGCGGTCGACGAAGCCCTGGAGGCGGGCGATCTCCTTGGCCTGGGCGGCGGCCAGCTTGGCCAGGCGAGCCTCGTCCTTGCGGCGGGCCGCCACGTACTGGCTGTAGGTGCCCTTGTACTCGACGAGGTGCCCGACGGCCTCCTCGGCCCCCCGGTCGAGGTGCAGGACTCGGGTGATGGCCTCGTCGAGGAGGTCGAGGTCGTGACTGATCACCACGAGCGCGCCCTTGTAGGACCGCAGGAACTTCATGAGCCAGGCCTTGGCGTCGACGTCGAGGTGGTTCGTCGGTTCGTCGAGCAGCAGCACGTCGCTGCCGGCGAACAGGATGCGGGCCAGCTCGACGCGCCGGCGCTCGCCGCCCGACAGCACGCCGAGCGGCTGGTCCATCCGGTCGGTGCCGAGGCCGAGACCGGCGGCGATCGAGCGCACCTCGCCCTCGGCTGCGTAGCCGCCCTCGGCCCGGAACTGCTCCTCGGCTCTGGTGAAGCGGGCGACGTTGCGGTCGTCCGGGTCTTCCTCCATCTGGAGGCGGAGCTTCTCGATGCGCACCACGGCCTCGTCGAAGCCCCGGCCCGACAGCACGTGCTGCACGGCCGTGCGACCGTCCATCAGGCCGGCGATGCGCGGGTCTTGGGGGAGGTAGCCGAGGCCCCCCGAACGGTGGACCGAGCCGGCGTGCGCCGGTGAGGCTCCGCCGAGCACCCGCAGCAGGCTCGTCTTGCCGGCCCCATTGCGGCCGACGAGGCCGACCTTGTCACGGGCGCGCACGGTGAACGAGGCGTCCTCCAGCACGAGGCGGCCACCCACCTCGACGCTCAGCCCTCGCACCTGCAGCACCGGACCAGGGTGGCATCGCGACCTCCCCGCCACAACCCGGTTCGGGCCCGCCACCACCCCGGCGACCGCCTACGCTGCGGCCCGTGACCGTCGCCGCCGCCGCCCGCACGAGCCGCCCGTGGGCCGGGCCGGCCGCGGTGGCGGCCGCCGGCACGGCTGCGCTCACGGTGGTCGCGCTGCGCAACCCGGCCGAAGGCGCGCTGATCCCGTGCCCGCTCCACGGCGCCACCGGGCTGTGGTGCCCGGGCTGCGGGATGACACGCGGCCTGCACAAGCTGCTGAACGGCGACCTGCTCGGAGCGCTCGGCTCCAACCTGTTCCTGCCGGTTGCGCTGGGCCTGCTCGCGTGGGCGTTCCTGGCCTGGGCGCTGCCGACCGTGAGCCGGTGGCGGCTGCCGTCGCCCGCACGGCTGCCGTCACGGACATGGGTGGTGCTCGGCCTCGCCCTCGTGGTGTTCGCCGTGCTGCGCAACCTGCCGGTGGCCCCGCTCGACGCGCTGGCCCCCTGACTGTGCGGGCGGCTACTGGGGCTGTGGGGCCGGTCCGAGCACCGTGGCGATCGTGCGGGCCAGCACCTCGGCGCCGAGCGGGGTGAGGCTGCCGGCGGGGTCGAGCACTCCGGCGGCATTGGTGGCCACCCGCTGCCAGTCGACCAGGGCGACCCGGCTCGGCTCGCGCAGCGCGGCCTGGCGGATGGCGTCGTTCACCGCGGTCGGCAGCCCGGCGGCGCTGGCGGTGAGCAGCACCACCCGGGGAACGCCGGCCAGCACCGCCAGCATGAGCTGGATCTCGCCGGCGACGTCGGTCGAGCCGTCGTTGCCCACGGCGACCACGACGACCTGGCCGATCTCGTCACGGCGGGCCTGCACCACGCCGACGGCCTGACCGGCCGTCCGGCCCGTTTGGGCATCGGCCACCACCGTCCAGCCGAGCGGCCCGAGGATGGCATCGAGCTGGCCGGCCCCGACCGCCTGGGTCAGCACCGAGTCGCCCACGAGGAACAGCCGCGGGTCGGTGAGGTCGGCCGCTACCTGCGACGGCAGGTCGCCCAGGCCGACGCTCGGGCGGGCCGTCACGTCGGGTGTGGTGGGCGTGGGCAGCGTGCCGACGATCGACACGGCCGTGGTCGGCGGCACCGTCGTCGTCGCCGCCGGGCCGTCGCCGATCCGGGTGGGCACGAGGGGGCTGCCGCCGGCGTCGTCGCTCGTCGCCGGCACCTCGGGCGCACACGCGGCGAGGAGTCCGGCGACGATGAGGACGGTTGACCGGCGGCGCATGACCCTGCCCAGTCCAGCCGACCCCCACCCCTCCCACAAGCCGCCCCCGCCCCGACACCCGATTCTGCGGGTCAGTTGACCTGCTTGGCCCGGCCTTCCCAGAACGGGGCGCGGAGCTTGAACTTCTGGAGCTTGCCGGTCGCCGTGCGGGCCAGCTCGGGGCGGAACTCGACCCGCTTGGGGCACTTGTAGTGGGCGAGGTGCGATCGGCAGTGGTCGATCAGGTCCTGCTCGGTGGCCGCCGACCCTTCGCGCAGCACGACGAGCGCCGTGACGAGCTCGCCCCACTTCTCGTCGGGGATGCCGATGACGGCCACCTCGGCCACGGCCGGGTGCTGGAACAGCACGTCCTCCACCTCGATCGAGCTCACGTTCTCGCCACCGCTGATGATCACGTCCTTCTTGCGGTCGGAGATCGTCACGTAGCGCTCCTCGTCGATGGTGCCGCCGTCGCCCGTGTGGAACCACCCATCGACGATGGCCTTGGCCGTCTCCTCCGGCTGGTTCCAGTAGCCGTCCATCACCACGTTGCTGCGGGCGAGCAGCTCTCCGTTGTCGTCGACGTCCATCTGGACACCGATGGCGGGGGCGCCGGCCCGGCCGAGCCGCTGGGCCCGCTCGGTGGGTGTCAGCGCGTCGTGCTCGGCCCGGCGCCGGTTCACGGTGAGCAGCGGCGAGGTCTCGGTGAGGCCGTAGATCTGCACGAACTCCCAGCCGAGCTCGGTCTCCATGCGCTCGATGGTGCGAGTGGGCGGCGGCGCGCCGGCCACCACCATGCGCACGCGGTCACGCCCCGGGATCGGCCCGTCCCACGAGGCGGCCGCCTCGAGGATCATCGCCACCACCGCCGGCGCACCGCACAGCAGCGTGACGCCGTGTGCGTCGACGCGCCGCAGGATCTCGGCGCCGTCGACCTTGCGCAGCACCACGTGGGTGCCCCCCATCCCGGTGACGCCGTAGACCATGCCCCACCCGTTGCAGTGGAACTGCGGGAGCGTGTGCAGGTAGACGTCACGGTCGCTCACACCGAGATGCCACCCGAACGTGGTGGCGTTGATCCAGACGTTGCGGTGGGTGAGCTGCACGCCCTTCGGGCGGGCCGTGGTGCCGCTCGTGTAGTTGATGGTGGCGGTGGCGTCCTCGTCCGGGGTCCACGGGCGCGGCTCCACACCGAAGCGGTAGAGCACCTCGTCGGACTCGGCGCCGATCACATACCGGTGCTCGGCCTCCACCCCGGCGAGCGCCTCGTCGAGCTCCGGGTCGACCAGCAGCACGCGGGCACCGGAGTGCTCGACGATGTAGCGGACCTCGTCGGCATGCAACCGGAAGTTCACGGGCACGAGGATCCGCCCCGAGCCGCTCACCCCGAAGAACGACGTGTACAGGCGGGCCGAGTTCTGGCTCACGACGGCGACCCGCTCGCCCACACCGACGCCGAGCTCGTCGAGCGCCGCGGCCTGGGCCCTCGCCCGCTGCGCCACCTCGCCATAGGTGAGCCTGCCCCACGAGGCCGCCGGCTGGTTGGGCTCGTCGACGACGCCCACACGCGACGCGTAGACCTCCTCGGCCCGGCGCAGGAAGTCGACCACGCTCAACGGCACCTTCACGATGCTCCCCCTTCGGCTCGGCTTCCCGGACGGTAGTGCGCGAGCGAGCAGCGGCCGGCGGCCGGCATCCCCCTCGCTACGGTGGTTCCCGTGGCAGACGACCAGGTGCCGCCCGTGCTGGCCACCAGCGCGTCACCGGAGGACCCGAACCTCGACACCGGGCCGCAAGCCGAGGCCCTCGACGAGCTGAGCGAGAAGCTGGCGGCGTTCAACGCGCTCCGCAAGAGCGACGAGGCGGCCGCCGACGCCATCCTCGACTCGCTCGGCGGCAACGGCAAGGTCGAGCAGGAAATCGTCAAGCAGCTGGCCGTCCCCAGGGTCCTCTACCTGCCCCACCGGTTCGACCAGGCCCACCGGCTGGCCATGAAGAGCCTCGAGGTGCTGAAGCGCAACGGCGCCCGCGGGCCGAAGCTGCCCCGCAACCTCGGCCCGCTCGGGCCGGTCGCGGCCTGGGTCGTGCAGCTGGTCACCCGCTTCATCGTGCAGAGCCACATCACCCGCGTGGTCGACAACGTGCGCCACCTCTACGCCCGGCGGGAGGCGTGGGCCCTGCCCGGGAGCGATGAGATGGTGATGCTCAAGCGGGCCCGCATGCAGGCCGACCGCGTGGCCGTGGGGTACAAGGGCAAGGCGCTCGCGCTGCCCACGTTCCTGCTCGGCGGCGCGTTCCTCACCAGCGCTATCGGCGGCCTGAGGGCGCTCGCGCAGACCGCGCTCGAGAACCGGTTCCTCGTGGTGCTGCTGACGGTCGTGCTCCTCGGGCTGCTGCTCGGCGCGGCCTGGTGCGTGCTGCGGGCCGCCGCGGTGGCCCGCAAGCGCATCCGGCTGACCACCCAGGCTCCGCTGCGAGCGCTCTACGACACGGTCGGCGCCTGCGGCGACCCGCCCAAGGACGACGCGCTGAAGATCGCGCTGTTCGGCCTCGTCGGCATGGCGGTGGCCTGGGTGGTGCTCCCCGTCGGCCTCGTGCTCGTGTTCGCCTGATCCGGCGTGCCGCCAGCGCGCGGTACCGTCGCCGGCCATGGGGATCGCCGACGACACGCGCTGGCTCGACGCCACCGCCCAGGCCGAGCTGGTGCGCACCGGTGAGGTCAGCCCGACCGAGCTGGTCGAGGCCGCCATCGAGCGCGTCGAGCGCATCGACCCGGCGCTGAACAGCGTCATCCACCGCCGCTTCGACAAGGCTCGCGAGGAGGCCACCGGCCCGCTTCCGAACGGCCCCTTCCGGGGCGTCCCGTTCCTGCTCAAGGACCTGTGGGCGGCCAGCGCGGGTGACCCGATCGCCAACGGCAACGTGGCCCTGAAGGAAGCCGGCTACGTCGCGGCGGCCGACACCACCCTCGTCGCCCGCTACCGGGCCGCCGGCCTGGTGTTCGTGGGCCGCACGAACACCCCCGAGTTCGGGAGCCTCCCGACCACCGAGCCGCTCGCGTACGGCGCCACCCACAACCCCTGGGCCCTCGACCGCAGCCCAGGTGGCTCGAGCGGCGGCTCGGCCGCTGCGGTGGCCGCCGGCCTGGTGCCGTTCGCCCATGCGTCCGACGGCGGCGGCTCCATCCGCATCCCCGCCTCGGCCTGCGGCCTCGTGGGCCTGAAGGTCAGCCAGGGCCGCATCACGCTCGGCCCGCTGCGCGACGAGAGCGGCCTCGGCGTCGAGCACTGCGTGAGCCGCAGCGTACGCGACACCGCCGCGCTCCTCGACGCCACCCACGGGCCCGGCGTCGGCGACACCGTCACCGCGCCACCGCCGTCACGCCCCTACCTCGCCGAGGTCGGCGCCGACCCCGGCCGCCTGCGCATCGGCCTGCTGGCCACGCACCCGCTCGGCGGCGCCGTCGACCCGGCCTGCACCCAGGCCGCCCGTGAGGCCGCCACCCTCCTCGAGGGCTTCGGCCACCACGTGGAGGAGGCCCACCCCGACGTCCTCGACGACCCCTCGCTGACGGCCCGCTTCGGCGCCCTGTGGGCCGCCAACATGGACCTGGCGATCCGCCGCATCGCCGCCCAGCTCGGCCGGCCGCTCACCGAGGCCGACGTCGAGCCGGTGAACTGGGCCACCGCCGAGCGGGCCGCCACCACGAGCGCCACCGACTACGCCGAGGCCCTGGCGGCCGTCGGCCAGATGCGCCGCCGGCTGCACCAGTGGTGGGCCGACGGCTGGGACCTCCTGCTCACCCCAACGCTGGCGGTGCGCCCGTGGCCCCTCGGCGACATCGCCAACGACGCCGAGCAACCCTTGGCACCGATGTTCAAGGCCGGCGCGTACGTGGCGTTCACGCCCGCGTTCAACACGAGCGGTCAGCCCGCCATCAGCCTCCCGCTCCACTGGACCGACGACGGCCTCCCCGTCGGCGTCCAGCTCGTCGCCGCCTACGCAAGGGAAGACGTCCTGCTACGCGTGGCCTCCCAGCTCGAACAGTCTGCCCCTTGGTCAACCCGCACCCCACCCGTCTGACCACCCACCCCCCACCTCCACGAGCGGTACCCGCGGCAGCCGAAGCGGCGGCCCGCAGCGACCGCCAGCGGACGAGCACAGGCCGCAGGGCGGCGGAGTCCGACTCCCGACCCGATAGCGAAGCGTGGGTCGGGAGCGGAGCTCCGACGCCCTGGGGCCGGAGGAAGGGCCCGGGCGGGGCGGGCCGCCGCGGGAGCACGGGGTTCAGCGAGCCAGCCAGCCCCCGTCGACCACCACCGCCGTCCCGGTCATGTACGACGACGCGTCGGAGCACAGCAGCAGCAGGGCGCCGTCGAGCTCGTGGTCGAGGCCCATGCGGGGGATCGGCGCGTTCTGCTGGATCCAGCGCTGGCTGCCCTCGTCGGTGTCCATGCCGGCGGTCATCTCGCTCGGGAACCAGCCCGGGCACAGCGCGTTCACCCGCACACCCTTGCGGGCCCACTGGAGGGCCAGCTCTCGGGTGAGGTTCACCACCGCTCCCTTCGACGCCACGTAGTGGGCCTGCTTCACGGGCGTGGAGCCAACGAAGCCGAGCACCGACGCGATGTTCACGATCACTCCGCGGCGCTCGGCCACCATGTGCGCGCCGGCCAGCTTCGACAGGTGCCAGAGCGCGGTGACGTTCACCTCCATGGCGGAGCGGAACTCGTCGAGCGTCTCGTCCTCGATGGCCACCTTGTGCCCCACGCCGGCGTTGTTCACGAGCACGTCGAGGCGACCGCACCGCTCGAGCGTGCCGGCCACGAGCGCCTCGCGATCGTCCGCCGACGACACGTCGGCCCCGAGCACCACGGCGCCCGGCAGCTCGGCGGCCAGGACGTCGAGGCGATCCACCCGCCGGGCCGAGATCACCACGGTGGCACCGGCGGCGTGCAGCACACGTGCGAAGCGGGACCCGAGGCCGCTCGACGCCCCCGTGACGAGGGCGACACGGCCGTCGAGGCGGAACAGGGCAAGGGGGTCGAGCGCGTCAGGCATGGGCCGGGACGATAGGCAGCAGGACGCCTGTGCGACGATGCCGGCGTGAAGGTCCGGATCGGCTTCGGCCTCGGGGTGCGCACCACGCTCAACGACGCGTCGTTCGGCGACGTCGTCGACACGTTGGAGGGTCTCGGGTTCGACAGCCTCTGGCTGAGCGAGCGCCTGGGCGGCGAAGCCCCCGACCCGGTGGCCGCCCTCGCCTACGCGGCCGGCCGCACCGAGCAGCTCAAGCTCGGCACCAGCGTCGTCGTGCTGCCCGGACGCAACCCGGTGGTGCTGGCCAAGGAGCTGGCCACGGTCGACCGGTTGAGCGGTGGGCGCCTGCTCCCCGCGTTCGGCCTCGGGGCGGCCGACCCCCACGAGCAGCAAGCGTTCGGCGTGAGCCGCGGGGAGCGCGCACCCTGGTTCGACGAAGTGCTGCCGCTGCTGCGCCGCCTGTGGACGGAGGAGTCCGTCGACCACCACGGCCCCCGGTTCCACTACGAGGGCCTGCGGGTGCTGCCCAAGCCGCTGCAGCAGCCGCCCGACGTGTGGCTCGGCGGGTACGCACCGAGTGAGCTGCGCCGGGTGGGCCGCCTCGGCGACGGCTGGCTGCCGAGCTTCGTGACACCCGACGACGCCGCGGCGGGCCGGGCGACGATCGAACAGGTGGCGGCCGAGCACGGCCGGGCCATCGACCCGGAGCACTTCGGCGTGCTCGTCCCCTACGCCACGGGCGCGGTGCCTGAAGCCATGGCCGCAGCCCTCGCCCGCCGCCGACCCGGGGTCGACCTGGCCGACATCGTGCCGGTCGGCCTCGACGGTCTGGCCGCGCTGATCGAGCGCTTCGTGGCCGCCGGCACGTCGAAGTTCGTGGCCCTGCCGCTCACCGAGCCCGAGGCCACGCTCACCGACCACCTCGAGGCGCTCGCCGCCGCCGTGCTGCCCCTCCAGCAGGTCCTCAGCCGATGAGCGACGCTCTCTTCACCGTGCACCACGAGCGGGTGACGCCGACCGAGCTGGCCCGCGGGCCCTGGGACCCCCGCGCCCTGCACGGTGGACCCGTCGCCGCCCTACTCGCAAGGGCGGTCGAGCGGGCCGACGACGCCGGCACGCCCTTCCACGTCGCCCGCCTCACGGTGGAGCTGCTGCGGCCGGTGCCGAAAGCGTGGACGGGACCGCGCGCTTGGGAGACAATCTGAGGAAGGAAGCGACCCGTCTTCGACCATAGGAGAGCCCATGGCCACCGCACCCGCCGACCGCCGACCGTTCGGCGTCACGTTCCTGAGCATCCTGATCATCGTGGGCGGCATCGTCGACGCCATCGTGGGCGTGATCACGCTGTTCAACGTCGACGACGACGCGTTCCTCGCCGGCATCGAGCACACGAAGAGCGAGATCCGCACGATCGCCTGGGTGGCCATCGCCTTCGGTGTGATCGCGATCCTCGTCGGGTTGGCCCTCTACAAGGGCGTCAACGCCGCCCGCCTCATCGTCGGGATCCTCGCAGCGGTTCGGCTCGCGGTGCTGATCTGGGTGGTGGCCGCCTACCACGAGGTGCACTGGCACCAGGTGCTGTGGCCGACGGTGATCTACGCGCTCGTCGCCGGGTACCTGTTCTTCGACGAGGACGCCAAGCGCTACTTCGCCCGCTGAGCCGGGCCGACGCCCGGTGAACAGGCGACGCTCGGCGGCACCCGAGGAAGCGCCCGTCCAACGCCTGCGGGGTGCTTGGCAGCCCGTACGGGATTCGAACCCGTGCCGCCACCTTGAGAGGGTGGTGTCCTAGGCCACTAGACGAACGGGCCGTGCTGCGAAGCGGACCAGGAACCTACCAGCGCCGCCGTGGCGGCGGCCAGCCGTCGCCGTGCGGGCGCACGGGGCGGGCCGCTATCCTCCCCGACGCCCCTTGGGGGGTGGTGTAATCGGCAACACAGCAGATTCTGGTTCTGCCTTTAGGGGTTCGAGTCCTCTCCCCCCAGCTCCACGACCGGCCCGAGCGGCCGGTCGTGCCGCGTCTTTGGCCTACTCGGTGAAGCGCAGCAGGCGTCGGTAGCCGATGCCGGGGAGCCGGGCCACCGCCACGCCGGCCGCCTCTCGGACCAGCCGGTCGAACGAGCCGCCTCGGCCGGCCGGTGAGGTGGCGGCGTCGAGGCCGAGCTCCTCGGCCGTCTCCTTGGCCCGCAGCAGGTGGTAGGGGTCGGAGACGAGCACCACCGACGACAGGCCCCGGGTGCGCAGGATGCGCGCGGTGGCGGCCAGCGACTCCCACGTGGTGACGCCTTGCACCTCGCGCAGGATGGCCTCGTCGGGCACCCCGCGGCGCAGCAGCCAGTTGGCCGAGGCCTGCGCCTCGGTGAAGCGGTCGTCGGGCTGCTTGCCCCCGGTGACGACGATGGTGGCCGCCACCCCGTCGCGGTAGAGGGCCAGCGCTTGCTCCAGCCGTCGCTCGAGGACGGGTGACGGCCGGCCGTCGTACTGGGCGGCGCCGAGCACCACGATGGCGTCGGACGGGCGGGCGGCGTCGCTGCGACCCGTGCTCCACACCTGGTACAGGCACAGCGCGTACCAGAAGACGACGAGCGCCACCAGGGCCGCCAGGGCGAGCGCGACCCGCCGGCCCCAATGGGGGCGGGTCCGGGCCGGCACCGGCTCGGCCGGGACCGGCGACGCGGCGACGTCAGCTGCGGGCACGAGCCGCTCGGAGGCGGGCCAATGTCGCGTCGCGGCCGAGCACCTCGAGCGACTCGAACAGGGGTGGCCCCACGCTGCGGCCGGTGACGGCCACTCGCAGGGGGGCCTGGGCCTTGCCGAGCTTCAGGCCGTGCGCCTCGCCGATGGCGGTGAGCGCCTCCTTGAGCGCGTCGGCCTGCCAGGCGATGTCGGCGAACCGCACGATGGCGTCGTCGAGGACGGCCGGGCCGGGCTCCTTCATCGCCTTCGACCAGGCGTCGGGATCGATCGCGGGCTCGTCGAGGAACAAGAAGTCGACCATGGCCGGCACCTCGCTCAGCACGGCCACCCGCTCCTGCACGAGCGGCGCCATGGTGCCGAACACGGCCGGGTCGAACCGGGGCGCGGGCCACGCCGTCGTGGCGGTGAGCCACGGCTGCGACCGCTCGACGAACTCCCCGACGCTCAGCATGCGGATGTACTCGCCGTTGAACGACCGGAGCTTCTTCACGTCGAAGAAGGCCGGCGACGGCACGCAGTCCTCGAGGCGGAACTCCTGCTTCAACTCCTCCCAGGGGACGATCTCGCGGTTGCCGCGGGGCGACCAGCCGAGGAGCATCAGGTAGTTGCGCATGGCCTCGGCCAGGTAGCCCTCGTCGCGGAAGTCCTCCAGGGCCACCTTGTCGCGCCGCTTCGAGAGCTTCTGGCGGGCCTCGTTCACGAGCACGGGGAGGTGGGCGAACGCAGGCGGCGCCGCGTCGCTCAGCGCCTGCCAGAGCAGCAGCGCCTTGGGCGTGTTGGGGAGGTGCTCCTCGCCCCGCACCACGTGAGTGATGCCCATGTCGAGGTCGTCGACGACGTTGGCCAGCAGGAACATGGCCGTGCCGTTGCCCCGACGGATCACGAAGTCCTCGATGAGCGCGTTGTCGAACGTCGGCTCGCCGCGGATCACGTCGGCCACCGTGGTGGTGCCCTCCCGGGGCGTGGCGAACCGCAGCGCCCGCCCGGGGCCCGGCTCGAGGCCCCGCCCGCGGCAGTGGCCGTCGTAGCCCGGCACGGCGTTGTGGCGGGTGCGCTCGTCGACCACCTCGCGGGTGCAGTCGCACACGTAGGCCCGTCCCTCCGCCAGCAGCCGCTCGGCCGCCACGGCGTAGAGGTCGGCCCGCTGGCTCTGGAAGTAGGGGCCCTCGTCCCACGGCGCGCCGATCCACTGCATGGCCCGCTGGATGCCCTCGGTCCACTCGTCGCGGTTGCGCTCGGTGTCGGTGTCTTCGATGCGCAGCACGAACGTGCCACCGAGCTGGTCGGCCAGAACACGGTTGTAGAGGGCCGTGCGGGCGCCGCCGACGTGGAAGTAGCCGGTGGGTGAGGGCGCGAAGCGCAGGCGGGCGGTCACCTCCCGCACGCTACCGAGGGGGTGTGGCGCGCCCGGGCGCGGTCACACCGACGGGTCGGTGGCCACCGTGGGGTCGACGTCTTCGCTGCCGATCGACCACATGGCGTCGAGGTCGTGGCGGCTGTAAGAGCGAAACGCCACGAGCGTGTGGGTCCGCACGATGCCGGGCAGCTGGGCGAGGTGGCGGGTGACCACGTCGGCGAGGTCGTCGTGGTGGCGGACGCGCACGATGGCGACCAGGTCGTGCATGCCCGCCACGCTGTACACCTCGGCCACGTCCGGCAGATCGGAGAGGGCGGCGGCGAGGTCGGCGACGCTCGCCGGCTCGGCGTCGATGAGGACGAAGGCGGTGACCATGGCCATGCCGGCATCGTAGGGATGCGGCGCGGCCGGCGCGGTGCCACGGGCTACGGTGCGCGGCGTGATCGAGCGCCGACTCGTGCCGGCCCCTCCCGGGTGGCTCACGGTGCTGGAGCAACGGGCTGTGTGGGAGCTCGGTGCCTTCCTGGCCGCTTCGCCCCTCCTGCGGGCCGTCGGCCGAGGCGACCGCCATCCCGTGCTGGTGCTCCCTGGCTTCACCGCCAGCGACCGCTCGACGGTGCCGTTGCGGTGGGTGCTGCGGGGCCAGGGCTACTGGGTCCACGGCTGGCGGCTCGGCCAGAACCTCGGCCCTACACCTCGCGTCGTGAGCGGGCTGCAGGCCCGCCTCGAGGAGGTGTACGGGCGCCAGCAGCGCACGGTGAGCCTCGTCGGCTGGAGCCTCGGCGGCATCTACGCCCGAGAGCTGGCCCGCCACCGGCCCGAGCTCGTCCGCCAGGTGATCACGCTCGGCAGCCCGTTCCAGCTGCGGCCCGGCGACCGCACCGCGGCCAGCGGCCTGTTCGAGACGCTGGCCGACCGGTTCGACCCCGCCTTCTTCGACGGCGCCCTCCAGAGCGAGGCCGACCGGCCCGCCCTCCCCGTGCCGGCCACGGCGATCTACTCGCGTGGCGACGGCGTCGTGCGCTGGTACACCTGCCTCGAGCGCGAGGGTCCGCACCGCGAGAACATCGAGGTGCGGGGCAGCCACACCGGCCTCGGGTTCAACCCCGCGGTCGTCGTCGCCATCCTCGATCGCCTCTCCCAGCGGGAAGGATCGTGGCGGCCCTTCCGACCGCCGCCCGGCCTCGGCTACCTCTACCCGAAGCCCGAGCACTTCCGGGCCGCGTAGGCGCAGCGGGTACCGTCACCGCCCGTGACGCGATGGGCGGTGCTCGACGCCATCCCGGAGGAGCAGCGCCACCTCGTGCTGCGCACGATGGTGCGGCGCCGCTACCGGCGTGGCGCGGTCGTGTTCGACGCCGGCGACCTCGCCGACGGCCTCCACCTCGTCGACAAGGGCCGGCTGGTCGTGCGGGTCACCACGCCCGCCGGTGACGTGGTGACGCTGAACGTGCTCGGCCCCGGCGACTGCTTCGGCGAGCTGGCGCTCGTGATCCCCGGCCGGCGGCGCACCGCCACCATCGAGGCCCTGGAACCGGTCGAGACGATGCTGCTGTCGGCGCCGGCGTTCACGGACCTCGTCACGCGGCATCCCGCCATCCAGGGGGTGCTCGTGCAGCTGCTGGCCGGCCAGGTGGCCCGCCTCAGCAGCCGCGTGGTGGAGGCCCTCTACACCCCGGCCGAGGTGCGGGTGCTGCGGCGGGTGGCGGAGCTGGCCGTCACCTTCGGCGGCACGGCACCGGTGGACATCCCGCTCACCCAGGAGGCGCTGGCCACCATGGCCGGCACCACGCGGCCCACCGCCAACAAGGCGCTGCGCCAGGCCGAGGAGCGGGGGCACCTGTCGCTGCGGCGCGGGCGGGTCACCGTGCTCGACCTCGAGGGTCTCGGGGCCGCGACGAGCTGACGGCTCGTGTCAGTGGGGCCGGCTCGACAGCACGAGGTTCCGCAGCTGGCGCAGCGCCACGGACAGCGTCGTGAGGTCGTAGGTGCCGCCCGATCGGATGTCGGCGAACACGGCCGCCGTGCGGTCGGCGGCCCGGTGGTTGCTGGCCAGCCAGGCCTCGATCAGCACGTCGGCGCTCGTGAAGACGTCGCCGGCCCGCAGGGCGTCGTCGGTGAGCGCCCGGAGCTCGGCCAGCAGGTCGTCGCGCACCGCGGCCCGCGCGTGCGTCTGCCAGCGGTCGTTGCGGGGCAGCCCGCCGATCCGCTCCCACAGCCACGCCAGGTCGAGGCGGTCGACGAGGCCCCAGTACGCCGCTCCTGCTTCGACCGGTGACCGGCCGCGGGCGCGGGCCACCTCCACGATGTCGAAGGAGGTGTGCAGCAGCGGCCAACAGGCGCCGAGGGTGGCCAGCGACGCCGGCACACCGCTGGCGTGGTAGCGCTGGGCGGCGTCGCCGACGGCCCGGGCGAACGGCCCGCCCACGAGCGACGGCAGCCGCTCGGCCAGCTCGGCCGCCCCGGGCTGGAACGCCGACACGGTGGCCGCCATGTCGAGCGGCGGTCGCCGATGGCGCAGCAGCCACTGCACGCCCCGCTCGGCGAGCCGCCGCAGGGCCAGCCACAGCTCCACTTGCACGCGGCCGTCGACGGCACCGTCGAGCGCGGTCACCGCCGCCCACCCGCCCCGTACGTCGAACACGTCGCGGGCCACCACGTGGGCCCGCACGACGTCGGCCACCGACGCGCCCGTCTCCTCGGTCATCCGGAAGTCGAACGACGTGCCGGCCCGGTTGACCATCTCGTTCACGACCCTGGTGGCGATGATCTCCCGCCGCAGCCGGTGGCGGGTCAGCACCTCGGGATAGCGCTCGGCCAGCGGTCGGGGGAAGTAGCGGAGCAGCTCGACGGCGAGGTAGGGGTCTTCCGGGAGGTCGCTGGCCAACACCTCGGCCACGTCGGTGGTCTTGGTGTAGGCGAGGAGCACGGCGAACTCCGGTGCCGTCAGGCCGGCGGCGGCCGCCTGGCGCTCGGCCAGCTGCTTGTCGGTCGGGAGGAACTCGATCTCCCGGTCGAGCAGGCCTTCGGCCTCGAGGGCCCGCAGCTCGCGGGCGTGCACGTCGACCATGGCCGAGGCTTGGGCCCGGGCCACCGCCAGCGCGATGTTCTGGGCGACGTTGTCCTCGAGCACGAGGCCGGCCACGTCGTCGGTCATGTCGGCAAGCAGCTGGTTGCGCTGCTTCACGGTGAGGTCACCGTCGGCGACGAGGCGGTCGAGGGCGATCTTGATGTTCACCTCGTGGTCACTGCAGTCGACGCCGGCCGAGTTGTCGATGGCGTCGGTGTTCACCAGCCCTCCGCGGAGCGCGAACTCCGCCCGGCCCCGCTGGGTGAGGCCGAGGTTGCCCCCCTCACCGACCACGCGGCAGCGCAGGTCGGCGCCGTCGACGCGAAGGGCGTCGTTGGACCGGTCGCCGACGTCGGCGTTGGTCTCCGTCGACGCTTTCACGTACGTGCCGATGCCGCCGTTCCAGAGCAGGTCGACCGGGGCCCGCAGGATGGCCTTGAGGAGCTCGTTCGGGGTGAGTGCCTCGTCGTCGACATCGAGCACCGCCCGCACCTCGGCCGACAGCGGGATGGACTTGGCCGAGCGCGGGTACACGCCACCGCCGGCGGAGATCAGGCTGGCGTCGTAGTCGGCCCAGCTCGATCCCGCGAGTGCGAACAGGCGCTGCCGCTCGGCGTAGGAGACGGCGGGGTCGGGGCTCGGGTCGAGGAACACGTGGCGGTGGTCGAAGGCGGCGACGAGCTGGAGGTGCGGCGACAGCAGCATCCCGTTGCCGAACACGTCGCCCGACATGTCGCCGATGCCGACGACGCGGATGACCGTGCTGTCGACGTCGACGCCGAGCGTGCGGAAGTGGCGCCGAACGCTCTCCCACGCGCCGCGGGCGGTGATGCCCATGGCCTTGTGGTCGTAGCCGGCACTGCCGCCCGACGCGAACGCGTCACCCAACCAGAAGCCGTAGTCGGCGGCGACACCGTTGGCGATGTCGCTGAAGGTGGCCGTGCCCTTGTCGGCCGCCACGACGAGGTACGGGTCGTCGTCGTCGTGGCGCACGACGTCGGGCGGCGGCTCGACCTGGCCACCGACGAGGTTGTCGGTGACGTCGAGCAAGCCGGCCACGAACATCCGGTAGCAGGCCACCACCTCGTCGCGACTCGGCCTGGGGCGCTTCACGACGAAGCCCCCTTTGGCCCCGACCGGCACGATCACCGCGTTCTTCACCATCTGTGCCTTCATGAGGCCGAGCACCTCGGTGCGGAAGTCCTCCCGGCGGTCGCTCCAGCGCAGGCCGCCACGGGCCACCGGGCCGCCGCGCAGGTGCACGCCCTCGACGCGCGGGCTGTAGACCCAGATCTCGAACCGGGGCTTCGGCAGCGGGAGGTCGGGCACGCGCGACGGGTCGAGCTTGAACGACAGCACCGGTCGCGGTCCGCCGTCGGCGGCCGGCCGGAAGGCGTTGGTGCGGGTGGTCGCCTCGATGACGCCGAGGAATGCCCGGAGGATGCGGTCGTCGTCGAGGCTCGCCACGCGGTCGAGGGCCTCGGCCACCTCGGCACCGATGCCGGCCGCCTCGAGCGACCGGTGGCCCTGGTGGTCGGGCGCGAAGCGCACGTCGAACAGCTCGACGAGCTTGTGGGTGACCTCCGGATGCCGGGCCAGCGCCTCGGCGAGGTAGGCCGCGCTGAACGTGATCCCGATCTGGCGGAGGTACTTGGCGTAGGCCCGCAGCACGGTGACCTGGCGATGGCTGAGGCCGGCCGACAGCACGAGCCGGTCGAACCCGTCGCTCTCGGCGGCGCCGCGCCACACGGCGGCGAACGCGGAGCGGAACTCCTCGCGCACGCGCTCGTCGGCGAAGCGCTCACCGTGCGGGCAGCGCAGACCCATGTCGTAGAGCCACACGCTCGGTGCGCCGTCGGGCCGGATCTCGAACGGCCGCTCGTCGGTGACCTCGGCGCCCAGGTGCTCGAGGACCGGGAGCACGGCCGACAGCGTGACGGCGTTGGGCGTGTACAGCTTGAAGCGCCACTCGGCCGGTGCCGCCTCCACCGGCTGGTGCAGCGCGGTGGTGATCTCCCCGTCGCCCAGCCGGGTGATCCGGTGGATGTCGTTGACCGCGGCACGGGCCGAGTAGGCCTCGCGGTACGAGGCCGGGAACGCCTGCTCGAAGCGGGCCAGCTCGGCCAGGCCCTGCTCCTCGCCGACCGCCTCGACCAGCGCCGTGCGCAGGTCGTCGATCCACCAGCGCGTCACGGCCCCGAGTCGGCGCTCCACCTCCACGGTGTCGACCACCACCGGCGCACCCCGACCCAGGCGTACGAGGTACTGCACGCGGGCCAGCACGCTCTCGGTGATGAGGGTCTCGTGCTCGACGCCCTCGCCGCCGTAGGCGTGCAGCAGTACCGACCCCATCTCCTCGATGACCGTGGTGCTGTAGCGCTCGCGCGGCAGGTACACGAGGCAGCTGACGAAGCGGCCGTAGCTGTCGCGCCGGGCGAACAGCCGGACCTGCTTGCGCTCCTGCAGGTTGAGGATCCCGGTCGCGATCTGCTGGAGCTCGTCGACGTCGATCTGGAACAGGTCCTCACGGGGGAAGGTCTCGAGGATGTTCCAAAGCTCGCGCCCGCTGTGGCTCTGGCGAGGGAAGCCGGAGCGGTCGATGACGGCGTCGATCTTGCTGCGCAGGAACGGGATCTCCGACGCGCTGGCGCGGTAAGCGAGCGCGGTGTAGAGCCCGAGGAAGCGGTCCTCACCGACCACGGCCCCACCCTCGTCGAACTGCTTCACCCCGACGTAGACCAGGAAGTCGTTGCGGTGCACGGGGCTGCGGCTGTTGGCCCGGGTCACGATCAGCGGGTCGGCGTCGAGGGCGCGGGCCCGGGCGTCGGGCGCCAGCTCGGTCAACGGCTGGTCGTGCGGCGGGCGCAGCGCGGGCCGCAGGAGGCCGAGCCCGCTGCCCGGCTCGGGCCGCAGCACGGTCTGGCCGCCGTCGGTCGTGACGTCGTAGGCGCGGTGGCCGAGGAACGTGAAGTGGTCGTCGGCCAGCCACCGCACGAGCGACACCGCCTCGGCCGCTCGGCCGGGCGCGGACGGGCCGGGCCGGGCCTCGAGGCGGTCGGCCACGGCGACGGCCCGCGCTCGCATCGCCGGCCAGTCCTCGACCGCCGCCCGCACCTGGGCCAGCACCGTGAGGACGGCCTCCTCGATGGCGGCCCGGCGCTCCGGGCGGCTCTGGCGATCGAGCTCGACGTGCATCCACGACTCGGTCGGCGTCCCGTCGCCCAAGGCGACGACCACCCCCTCGTCGCGGGTCACGTCGAGCAAGGGGTGGACGACGAGGTGGAGGCCGCAGCCCAGGCGCTCGAGCGTGATCGTGACGCTGTCGACGAGGAACGGCATGTCGTCGACCACCACGTCGAGCACCGTGTGGGGCGACTGCCAGCCGTGCTCGTCGACGTCGGGGTTCACGACCTCCACCAGCGCCTGCCCCCGGCTGCGGCTCGCGCCGAGGCGCCAGTGGCGCATGGCGGCCCCGTAGAGGTCGAGCGGGTCACGCTCGGCCAGGTCGTCGGCGGCCACCCTGGCGTAGTAGCGGCTGAGGAAGCGGGCGACGAGGCCGGCCTGGTCGGCCGGGAGTCGCTCGTGGGCCAGCGCCAGCACGGGCGCCAGCTCGTCCCGGGCCTCCGGAGCCGTCGTGGTCATCTCGCCCTCCCGTGCCGCCACGCCGTTGTGGCGGCCGCCGGTGGCGATCGTAGAACCGCCGCTCGACCGGGAAGGTCCTCCCCGGGCGCCAACGTTGCACGCAGGTGCCGCGCCACACCGACCCCCCAGGAGGACCGATGGACATCGGCATCAGCACCGAAGACCGCGCCGCGATCAGCGAGGGCCTGAGCCGCGTCCTTGCGGACTCGTACACGCTCTACCTGAAGACCCACAACTTCCACTGGAACGTCACCGGGCCACTGTTCAACACGCTGCACCTCATGTTCGAGGCGCAGTACACCGAGCTGGCGCTGGCGGTCGACCTCGTGGCCGAGCGGATCCGTAGCCTCGGCCACCACGCTCCCGGGTCGTACCGCGAGTTCGGCGCCCTCACCTCCATCGCGGAGGCCGACGGCACGCCGAGCGCCACCGAGATGATCCGCCAGCTCATCGAGGGCAACGAGGCGGTCGCCCGCACAGCACGGGCCGTCCACGCGACGGCCGACGCCGCCAACGACCAGCCCTCCGCCGATCTCCTCACGCAGCGCCTGCAAGTCCACGAGAAGACGGCGTGGATGCTGCGCTCGATGCTCGAGGAGAGCTGACGCCGCAGGGTCAGCTCACGACGATGACGGTCTCACCGCTGTCGTCGACGGTGCAGCCGCCGATGTAGCGGCCGGGCTCGTCGAAGCCGTAGACGGCTCGCTCGCCCGGGCGCACCGTGATGGGTCCGACCACGTGCACGCGGTCGTCACGGTTGTCGATCACGAGGCGGTCACCGACCTCGAGGCTCACGTCGTGGGGCATCAGGTCGAGCTCCTCGCCGGCATCGACGCGCGCCCCCGTGCCGGCCGGCACGATCACGACGAAGTCGAAGCCCGCCTCTTCCTCGGGTGCGGCGAGGATCAAGAACACGGCCACCAGCGTGCCCACCACCGCGAGCGCGGCGCCGGTGATGAACAGCGCGACGAGGCCCTTGCGGGCCGGCGGCTCCTCGGGCGGGGCCTGGGGGGGCAGGGTCGCCGTCATGCCGCATCCTCCAGGAGCTGCTCGAGGTCGGTGCGCATGGCCCGCCAGGGGGTGCCGAACGGCCACTCCAGCACGACCGTGCCGTCGGCCGCGACCACGTAGGTGTTGGCGGTGTGGGCGACCTCCACCGTGCCGTCGGGCTTCTTGGTGACCGACGATGAAGCGAGGAACGCCGCCTCCGCCGCCGCCAGCTCGTCGGGGTCCTCGGTGCGCAGCGCGTGGTAGCGCTCGACGAAGCCCCCCAGGTACCGGTTCAGCACCGCTGCAGTGTCGCGCTCGGGATCGACGGTGACCATCGACACGGCGATGCGGTCGGCATCGTCACCCATCTGCTCGAAGGCGGTCCGCAGGTCGGTGAGCGTCGTCGGGCACAGGTCGGGGCAGTTCGTGTAGCCGAAGTAGACGATGAGGAGCTCACCGTCACCCGCCTTCATCGCGAACGGCGTCGCCGTTCCGGACTCATCGACTTCCGGCAGCGTGACGGCGCCGACGTCGAGGGGGTCCTCTCGCTGCAGACCCGTGAGCTCGGCGTCGTCACCGCACGCGCTGAGCGCCAGCACGCCGAGTGCAACGGCGACGAGGGCGGCTCGGGCGTGAGACATATCGTGAGTCTGGCGGGCGCGCGAGCCCGCGCGCCCGCCAGCGGCCGAAGATCCGACCATCGCACGAGGCGTGGGGGACCAAGGTCCCCGACGTCTGGGCGATCGGCCCGTCGACCGGGCGGTTCAGCCCATCGACGACGTGCGCTCGGGCACCACGTGCACGACGACCCGGTGGTCGCCCTCCTGATGCCACGGATAGACGTCCTGGTCGATGTACTTCTTGGCCATCTTGTTGATGAAGGCGTTGCCGGGGTCGTCGTCGATGCTCACGACGGTGCCACGCACCTCGAGGTAGCGGTAGGGGTTGGCCGGGTCGACGATCGACACCGCGACCTTGGGGACCTTCAGCAGGTTGCGGTACTTCTGGCGACCGGTCGTCTGGCTGAACAGCAGGTGGGTGCCGTCCCAGTCGAACCACACGGGATTGTTCTGGGGAGCGCCGTCCGGGCCGATGGTGGCCACGTGAGCGAGCGCCTTGGACGAGAGCAGGTCGGCGTGCGAGGGAGGGATCGTCATGCCGCTGCCAACACACGGGGCCGCCGGCCGATTCCCCGCGGTCAGGCGCGATCGAAGTACACGAGGATGCGGTCGACGCCGCCCGGCGGCTGGTAGGCGACGGCGTGCCGGCCGGTGCTGCCGCTCGGCCGGAAGCACACGTACGACGACACCACCCCGCCCGGCAGGAGCTCGCCGCGTTCGAGCGGGGGCGGGTCGAGGCCCACCTCCTCGACCGCCGGCGTGAGGTTGCCCCGGGGATCGAGGAGTCGCAGCTGCTGGGGACCGTAGGCGACCGGGACCGTGCGGTAGTTGCGCAGCGAGAGCGCCACGCACCAGAGGTCGGTGCCACCGTCGGCCCGTTCGCTCAGGTTGCCGGCACCGAAGGCCATCCCCGACAGCGTCCGCAGGTCGCTCGCCGGCACCCGCCCGTCGGTCCAGTCGCCGAGCAGGCCCACCACGTCGGTCGGCTCGGCGAACGGCGCTTGGTACCAGAGGGGGCCGAGGGCGGTGGGCTGGCACGACAGGTCGCCCGACCACGCGAGCGGCGGTGCGCACGGTTGGCCCTCCACCCCCGGTTCGACTGCGACGGTGGTGGTGGGGGCGACCGTGGTGGACGGCGGCGGGGCGGCGTCACCGTCGCCGCGGGTGGCCAGCACCACGGCGGCCGCCGCGCCGCCGACGGCGACGACGGCCACCACGACACCCAGGCGGCGGGGCCAGCGACGCCGCGGCGTGGTGCGCAGCCCGTCCATGTCGAGGCCGGCGACGGCGGTCGCCTCGACGTGGCGGCCGCACAAGGGGCAGAAGCGCAGCCCCGGTGAAACGGCATGGCCCTCGGGGCAGCGCCGCTCGGGCGCGTCGGCCGGGAACCCGCTCATCGGAGGGCCGCCACGGCGAACACGCCCAGCGCCGATGCCGACGCGAGGACGAACGGGAGGCCGACGGCGGCCGCCGCCGGCTCGCTCAGGCACCGCTGCCGAGCCAGGCGCGTCCGCACGTCGGCCCCGGGCGCCTCGCAGCGCACCTGGCGGTGGACCCGGTAGGCCCAGACCTCCCAGGGGTTCGAGTAGTAGCAGTAGCCCTCGACGCAGGGCACCGGCGCGCGCCGGACGGCACCGACGGTCAGTGCCGGCAGGAGGGCCACCGCCATCCACAGCAGGTAGGTCGGCAGGTACAGCGGTCCGGCCAGCCGGCTCTGGCGGACGTGGGTGCGCTCGTGCTCGTAGAGCGCCTCCCCCGGACCGGCGTCGCAGTTGCTGAGCACGGCCCCCAGCGTGACCGCGAAGTCGCGCCCCGGCGGGTGCAGCCCGGACGCGAAGCGAACGGCGCCGGTGCGCTCGTCGACCTGGCGGTGGCCGCGGGCGAGGTTGGCGACGTGCAGGAGCGTCCCGGTGGTGGAGCCGGCCAGCGCCCAGGTGCTGTCGACCCCGAGCTGCACGAGCCCGGCGCCGGTGCGGGGGTAGGTCGCCCGCACCCCCCGCAGCCCGCCCGTGGTGGCACCGACGGCGACCGCCGACGCCGCGAGCACGTCCGGTCGCGTGAGCAGCGGGTCCATCCCGGCGAGGGCGAGCAGGCTGTCGACGGCGCCGTGCACGAAGAACAGGACCCAGCCGACGGCCAGGGCGGCGGCGTCCGAGCCGTCTCCGAACCACCACAGCGCCGCTACCGCGCCGAGGGCGAGGCCGCCGCCGAGCACTGCCGCGGCGGCCGCCTCGACCGACCGGGTCACGCCCTCGGCGGCTGGCGCGCTGCGGTGGCCCGCCCAGCCCGCGAGCGCGCCCGCCAGGCCGAGCACCACCAGGATCACCGGCCACCCCAGGTCCACCCCGCCAGTCTGGCAAGTCGGACCGGCCCGTAGCGTGGAGGCTCCGCTACGAGCCGTGGTTCAGCGGCAGGGGCTGGGGCGCCGGCCAGGCCGCCCGACCGTCGCGCCTGTACCGCACCCATCGCTCGAGCTCGGCGAGCCCGCCGAGGGCCCACAGCGTGACGCCGCGCGTGCCGATGCCGTGACGGCGGGCCAGCACGGCGTGGGCGAGCTCGTGGGCCACCAGGCCCGCGAAGTGCAGCGCCACCGTGACCACGGCGGCGACCCAGTAGGTGGCGCCCGGGTAGTCGGGTGGCAGCGTGGTGAGGAGGCCGGCCAGCGACCAGGTGGCCAGGAGGCCGACGAGCAGGGCCGACCAGTGGATGCCCACCGGAATGCCGAGCGGGCTGCCGAGCCGCAGGCTCGCCTTCATGGAGACACCTTTCGACGGTTCGAGGACCGCCAGGTCTCACCCCACCCAGGTGGGCCGCACCGCCGAGCCCGAGGGCCGTGTTGACGACGGTGCAGGGACGGGTTCCACCCCTGGTGCTGGCAGGGTACCGGGGCCAGGCCGCCGATCCACCGCCGGATCAGCGGCCGAGCAGCTCCCGCCACCGGGCCGGGTAGGCCTGCTGGACCTGACCGTGGGTCAGCCGCAGGGTGGCCTCGGGCACCTGGTCGACGATCGCCCGGCCTTCGAGGTAGTGGTGGGCGGTGTTGGCGACCCCGGCGAACATCGCCCGGCGCTGCTCCACCAGCTCCGCCGGCGCCGAGGCGTCGAGGAAGCCCCAGACCGTGAACGCCACGGTCAGGTCGTGGATCACCGGTGCCCGTCCGAACAGCGACGCCCGCCGGAGCGCGACCAGTAGGCAGCCCTGCACCGCGTCGTCGACCGATTCCCCCGGCTGGACCTGCAGGCGATCCCGCAGCCGGTTGGCCAGGACGAGGGCGTAGCCCTGGTCGGGGCCCTGGTAGCCGAGGCGCTCGCCCTCGGGCTGGGGGCCGGCGATCTCGCCCGGGCGATCGGCCCGCCACGGGGCCGGGACGTGGTCGGGCGAGGCGTAGCCACGCGGCCGGTCGGTGGGCGGCACCGGCACGTACTGGGGGGCGGCCATACGCCGAACCTAGCCCTCGCCCGCGGGCGCCGCCGAGCCATGGAGGAGGCCGTACACGATGGACTCGCTCAGGGCCTGCCACGACGCCTCGATGACGTTCTCCGACACGCCGATGGTGGTCCACGAGCGGGTGCCGTCGGTGGCGTCGAGCAGCACCCGCACGACGGCGGCGGTGCCGGCGGCGCCGTCGAGGATGCGGACCTTGTAGTCGGTGAGGTGCACACGGGCCAGCTGCGGGTAGCGGGTCAGCACGGCGTCGCGCAGCGCGGCGTCGATGGCGTTGACCGGGCCGTTGCCCTCACGCGTGCGGATGACCCGCTCGCCGCCGACGTGCACCTTCACCGTGGCCTCGGTGGTGAAGTCGCCGTTCGGCAGCTCGTCGGTGATGACCCGCATCGACTCCACCGAGAAGAACGGCTGCTCCCATCCGGTCGCCCGGCGCAGCAGGAGCTCGAGCGACGCATCGGCCGCCTCGAAGTGGTAGCCCTCGTGCTCGAGCCGCTTCAGCTCGTCGATCACCGCCGACACAGCGGCGCCGTCGAGGGGGATCCCGAGCTCCTCAGCCTTCAGCTTGATCGTGCTCCTGCCGGCCAGCTCCGACACGACGAACCGCGTGCCGTTGCCGACGAGCTCGGGGTCGACGTGCTCGTAGGCGTCCTTGCGCTTGGCGATGGCCGACACGTGCAGGCCGGCCTTGTGGGCGAACGCCGACGAACCGACGTAGGGCGCCTGGTTGTCGAGCGGGCGGTTCACCAGCTCGGCGATGTGGTGGCTCACCGCGGTGAGGCGCTCGAGGCGGCCCTCGGGCAACGTGCGAAAGCCCATCTTCAGCGTGAGGTTCGGGATGATGGTGGAGAGGTTGGCGTTGCCGGTGCGCTCGCCGAGCCCGTTGATGGTGCCTTGCACGTGCCGGGCGCCGGCCCGCACCGCCGCCATCGAGTTGGCGACGGCACAGCCGGTGTCGTCGTGGCAGTGGATGCCGATCACCGCGTCGCCGCGGAAGTGGGCCACCACCTCCGCGACCGCCTGCTCCAGGTCGAAGGGCAGCGAGCCGCCGTTGGTGTCGCACAGCACGAGGTGGGAGGCGCCCTTCTCCACCGCTGCCTCTAGCACCCGCAGGGAGAACTCCGGGTTGGCGCGGTAGCCGTCGAAGAAGTGCTCCGCGTCGACCAGCACCCGCAGGCCGTGGCCGGCGAGGTGCTCGACGCTGTCGGCCACCATTGCGACGCCCTCGTCGAGCGTGGTCTGCAGGGCCTCGAGGACGTGGTAGTCCCACGCCTTGGCGACGATGCACACGGTGCCGGTGCCGGCCCCCACCAGATGGGCGAGGGTCGGGTCGTCGTCGACCTTGCCCTTCACGCGGCGCGTCGAACCGAACGCGACCAGGTGCGAGGACGACAGCGACAGCTCGGCGCGGGCCCGCCGGAAGAACTCCTCGTCCTTGGGGTTGGCACCGGGCCAGCCGCCCTCGATGTAGGTGAGGCCGAGGGCGTCGAGCTGCTCGGCGATGCGCAGCTTGTCGTCGACGGTGACCGAGATCCCTTCGAGCTGCGTGCCGTCGCGCAGGGTGGTGTCGAAGACCTCGACCTGCTCCCGTACCTCAGACATGCTCCACCCAGTCCTTGTAGCGGTCGACCTGGCCGTGCACGGCCTTGCCGTACTCCTCGGCGATCGCCTTGGTCATCGGCCCGGGGCACGGCACGGCGCGGTCGTCGACGGAGTTGACCGCCGACACCTCGGCCGCGGTCCCACACACGAAGATCTCGTCGGCCACGTAGAGGTCGCTGCGGGCGATGTCGGCCACCACCACCTCGAACCCGAGGTCGCGGGCGATGGTGGTGACGCTGGCCTGGGTGATCCCCTGCAGCGCCCCGCTCGACAGCGGCGGCGTGAGGAGCTTGCCCTGGCGGCTGACGAAGATGTTCTCCCCGGTGCACTCGCTGACCAGACCGGCCCGGTTGAGCATGATCGCTTCGTCGTAGCCGGCCTTCAGCGCCTCCACCTTGGCCAGGCTCGAGTTCACGTAGTTGCCCGTCGTCTTGGCGGCCGGCGGCATCGTGTTGTGGTCGTGGCGGGTCCAGCTCGAGATCTTCATGCGCACGCCCTTGGTGACGGCGTCGTCGCCGAGGTAGGCGCCCCACGGCCAGCAGGCGATGGCCACGTCGACCGAGCACGGGATGGTGTTGAGGCCCATCTCGCCGTAGCCGTAGTAGGCGATGGGGCGCACGTAGCAGCTGTCGAGACCCGTCGAGCGGACGGTGTCCTTGGCCGCCTGCACCAACTCGGCCACCGTGTAGGGCAGCTCCATCATGAGGATGTGCGCCGACGCGTGGAGGCGGGTCATGTGGTCGGTGAGCCGGAAGACGGCCGGTCCGTCGGCGGTGGCGTAGGCGCGGATGCCCTCGAACACGCCGGTGCCGTAGTGCAGGGTGTGGGTGAGCACGTGGACCTGGGCCTGGTCCCAGTCGACCAGGTCGCCGTTCATCCAGATCTTGGGCGTGGGCGTGATGGGCATCAGGGCCTCCGGGGTGCTCGGGCAGGCATCACAGCCTGCTCGCGATGGTGTCGCCGATCTCGGTGGTGGTGCCGCTCACCGGGTCGGTGCAAGCGGCGCGGACGCGCTCGGCCGCCTCGGCCTCGCCGAGGAAGTCGAGCATGAGGGCCGCCGACAGGATGGCGGCCGTCGGGTTGGCCTTGCCGGTGCCGACGATGTCGGGCGCCGAGCCGTGGACGGGCTCGAACATCGACGGGCCGGTCCGGGCCGGGTTCAGGTTGGCCGACGAGGCCAGGCCGATGCCGCCCGACACGGCGCCGCCGAGATCGGTGAGGATGTCGCCGAACAGGTTGTCGGTGACGATGACGTCGTAGCGCTGCGGGTCTTGCACGAAGTAGATGCAGGCCGCGTCGACGTGGTGGTACGCCGTGGCCACGTCGGGGTACTCGGTCGCCACCTCGCGAAAGGCCCGGTCCCAGAGGTCGCCGGCGAACGTGAGCACGTTCGTCTTGTGCACGAGCGTGAGGTGGCGGCGGGGACGGCTGCGGGCGAGGTCGAAGGCGAAGCGCACGCAGCGCTCGACCCCCATGCGGGTGTTCACGCTGCCCTGCGTCGCCACCTCGTGCGGCGTGCCCTTGCGCAAGAAGCCGCCCTCGCCGGCGTAGGTGCCCTCGGTGTTCTCGCGCACCACGACGAAGTCGTGGCCCGGCGCCACGAACGGGCGCAGGTTGACGTAGAGGTCGAGCTCGAAGCGCATCCGCAGCAGCAGCCCGCGCTCGAGGACGCCGGGCGGCACCTCGGGCGTGCCGATCGCACCGAGCAAGATGGCGTCGAAGCCTCGCAGGGTGGCGAGGTCGGCGTCGGTGAGCGTCTCTCCGGTGGCCAGGTAGCGGCGGCCGCCGAGGTCGAGATCGGTCGTGTCGATGGCGACACCGGCCGCCCGCACGACCTTCACGGCCTCGGCGGTGACCTCGGGGCCGATCCCGTCGCCGCCGACCACGGCGATGCGGTACGTCATGACGGCCTCGGGCCGGGCGGCGTCGGGGGCTGGCGGGTGGTGATGCTCATGGCTCACTTCGGTCGATGAGGCGCTCCGGAAACGAAAGAGCCGCCCCCGCAGGGACGGCTTCAGGGCGCACGCCGAGGCTCGACGTGCGCTACGGAATGATCGCTACCGGGGCGGTGGGGGCGTACATGCGGACGCGAGTCTCCCAACCCGGCCGGGGGCCCGTCAATCCCGGGGCCGCGGCGCCTGCCGGCCCACGACGCGGGGCGGGTACCCTTCGCCCGCATGACGCACGCCCACACGCTGTCTCGCGCGGCCCACGACCGGCTGCGGGCCGAGCTGGAAGACCTGACGACGCGCGGGCGCATCGAGATCGCCAACGCCATCGAGCGCGCCCGTGAGCTGGGCGACCTCTCGGAGAACGGCGACTACCAAGCCGCCAAGGACCAGCAGGGCCACATGGAAGGCCGCATCCGCCAGCTCGAGTCGATCCTGAAGGACTGCATCATCCTGCAGGAGGTGCCCGACGGCGTCGTGGCGCCGGGCACCGTCGTCACGATCCTCTACGAGGGCGACGACGAGGACCTGGCCGAGACCTACCTCGTCGGCTCCATCGAGGAGCGCCACCACGAGCTCGACGTCATCACCCCCGGCTCGCCGCTCGGCGAGGCGCTGCTCGGCCATCAGGCCGGCGACCTCGTGCAGTACGAAGCGAACAACGTGGCGCTGACGGTGAAGATCCTCAACGTCGGGAGCGACTAGGCAGGTGATGATGGCTCGCGGCACCGACGAGGACACCACGGAGGCCGACGCGGCACCGTGGCTGCCCCCGGGCCGGGCGGTGGAGCTGGCCGACCGGGGCACCACCTTCGTGCGCGAGCTCCCCGGCCCGCCCGGCGCGCCCACCGTGCTGCTGCTCCACGGCTGGACGGCGACGGCCGACCTCAACTTCTTCACCTGCTACGAGGCGCTCGGCCGCCGCTTCCGTGTGGTGGCCCTCGACCATCGCGGTCACGGGCGCGGGATCCGCAGCCGCAAGCCGTTCCGCCTGCTCGACTGCGCCGACGACGCCGCCGCGCTCCTCGACACGCTCGGTGTCGAGCGGGCCATCGCCACCGGCTACTCGATGGGCGGGCCGATCGCCCAGCTGCTGTGGCGTCGACATCCCGACAAGGTGCAGGCGCTCGTGCTGTGCGCCACGGCCAAGGGGTTCTCGAGCACCCGGGAGGAGCGCATCGGGTTCTTCACGCTGGCCTCGCTGGCCGCCGCGGCCCGGCTCACGCCGACACCGGCCCGCAACTGGATCGCTGCCCAGGTGATGGACCGCCGGGCCCGCGACTACCACGAGTGGGCCTACGAGCAGATGCGCGACCACGACTGGCGGGCGCTGCTCGAAGCGGGCCGCGCCCTGGGCACGTTCTCGTCGGCCACCTGGATCGGCCAGGTCGACGTTCCGGTGGCCCAGCTCTTGACCATGCGCGACCTCGTGGTGCCGCTGCGGCGCCAGCTGCGGCTGCTCGAAGCGATCCCCGGCGCGAAGGCCTACCGGGTCGACGGCGGCCACGACGCCGTCATCGCCAACGCCGACGCCTTCGTGCCCACGCTGGTGGCCGCCTGCACCCACGTGGCCGAGCGCAGCCGCACCAACGCCTGACCGCCGCTCGTCGCGCACGGCAGGACCGCCGTCACGAGCGAGAGTCGCCGAAGGCGCGAGCTCAGGCTGCCCGGCCTGGTTCGGACCACAGGCGCAGGAGGGCTCGCAGCAACGGACCCTCGCTCTGGTCGAGCACCACCTCGCCGGTCTGGCGCTGCAGCGCCGAGCATTGGCGGCCGTCGGCCGACACGACCACCACCGTGCGGATGCGCTCGCGCCGGGGATGCTGGCTCGGGCGGGTGGTCCGGCAGTGGTCGAGCGGGGCCGCCCAGCCGGTGGCGGCCAGGGCCACGGCGGGCAGCTCGTCGGCATCGAGCCACACGCGATCGAGGAAGTCGTAGGGGTCGCCGTCGGCCAGCTCGAGCCACCACCGACCGGGCGATGCTGCCACGGAGCGGACGCTCACCAGGTCGGTGCGGCTGAGGCCGTAGAGGCGGCTGTGCAGCGGCCACTCGGCGCTCACCTGCAGGTGGGCGACGAGATCGGCCGCGAGGTGGGCGAGGTCGGAGTCGGTGAGAGGGGTCACGGCCGGAGCGTGTGCCCGAGGCCGGCCGGATCGGAACCTCAGCGTTGCAGGACGTCTTCGATGGCGCGGGCGGCCGCGGCCACGGCCCGGCCGTAGCGGCGGCCCGGCGAGCGGGTGAGCCGGTCGACCGGGCCGCTCACACTGACCGCCGCCACGACGTCGCCGGCCGCGGTGCGCACCGCCGCCGACACCGAGGCCACGCCCTTTTCTCGCTCCTCCACGCTCTCGACCCACGATCCCCCGGCACCCGAGAGCACCCGCCCGGCGCTCCCGCGGTCGAGCGGCAGCACGGCACCGACAGGCACGATCCACCGCAGCCCGTGACCGGACTCGAGCGACTCGAGCGCCACCCGCCCGTCGCCCGCGCGCACGTAGAGCTGCACGGACTCGCCCGTGTCGTCGCGCAGGCGCTCGAGCACTGGGCGGGCCGCTTCGGCCAGCGGGAAGCCCTCGGCGGCCGCCCGGCCGAGCGACACCAGCCGCAATCCGAGGCGGAAGCGGCCGTCGCCGTCGCGCCGCACCAGCCCGTGGTCCTCCAGCGCCGTGGCCAGCCGGTAGGCGGTCGCACGGGGGAGGCCGGTGGCCGCCGGGAGGTCGGCCAGGGCCAGCGGACCAGTCGCCAGCGCATCGAGCAGGGCGCTGGCCTTGTCGACGACGCCGACTCGGCCTACGGTGTGTTCCACGAGACGAACTCTACGTCTCAGAATGTGAGACTGTAGTGACCGAGCCGACGACCCTCCCTCAGAAGGTGTGGGACCGCCACGTGGTGCACGAGGCCCCAGGCGAGCCCGACCTCCTCTACATCGACCTCCACCTCGTCCACGAGGTGACCAGCCCGCAGGCGTTCGACGGCCTGCGGCTGAGCGGCCGGGCCGTGCGCCGCCCCGAGCTCACGGTGGCCACCGAGGACCACAACGTCCCCACCACCGACATCGACCTACCGATCGCCGACCCGATCAGCGCCCGCCAGGTGGAGGTGCTGCGGGAGAACGCCAAGGAGTTCGGCATCACGCTGTACCCCATGGGCCATCCGGGCCAGGGCATCGTCCACGTGATCGGGCCCGAGCAAGGCCTCACCCAGCCCGGCATGACCGTGGTGTGCGGCGACAGCCACACCGCCACCCACGGCGCGTTCGGCGCGCTCGCGTTCGGCATCGGCACGAGCGAGGTCGAGCACGTGCTGGCCACCCAGACCCTCCCGCAGGTGCGCCCCGGTTGGATGAGCGTCACCGTCGACGGCGACCTGCCCGCCGGCGTCACGGCCAAGGACATCATCCTCGCCGTCATCGGGCGGATCGGCACCGGCGGCGGCATCGGCCACGTCATCGAGTACCGCGGCTCGGCCATCCGGTCGCTGTCGATGGAGGGCCGGATGACGGTGTGCAACATGTCGATCGAGGCGGGCGCCCGCGCCGGCCTCGTCGCCCCCGACGACACGACGTTCGCCTACCTCGAGGGGCGCAAGCACGCGCCCACGGGCCCGGCCTGGGAGCAGGCGCTCGACGAGTGGCGCACGCTCGTCACCGACGAGGGCGCCCGGTGGGACCGCGAGGTCGCGATCGACGCCGCCACGCTGGCCCCCCACGTGAGCTGGGGCACCAACCCGGCCCAGGTGGTGCCGATCGACGCCGCCGTGCCCGACCCCGACGCCTTCGCCGAGCCGGACCAGCGCGAAGCCGCCGCCCGAGCCCTCGCCTACATGGGCCTGCAGGCCGGCACGCCGATGCGCGACATTCCCGTCGACACGGTGTTCATCGGCAGCTGCACGAACAGCCGCATCGAGGACCTGCGGGCCGCCGCCGCCGTGCTCGACGGCCGCCGGGTCGGGGTGGCCCGGGCCCTGGTGGTGCCGGGCAGCCACGCCGTGAAGGCGCAGGCCGAGGCCGAGGGCCTCCACGAGGTGTTCCGGGCCGCCGGCTTCGAGTGGCGCGAGCCCGGCTGCTCGATGTGCCTGGCCATGAACCCCGACAAGCTGGCGCCGGGAGAACGGGCGGCCAGCACCAGCAACCGCAACTTCGAGGGTCGCCAGGGCCGCGGTGGCCGCACGCACCTCGTCAGCCCGGCCGTCGCCGCCGCCACCGCGGTCGCCGGCCACTTCGCCACCCCGGGAGACCTCGCATGAAGGCCGTGCACACCATCACCGGCCGCGCGCTGCCGCTCGAGCGCAGCGACGTCGACACCGACCAGATCATCCCGGCCGAGTGGCTCAAGCGGGTGGAGCGCACCGGCTTCGGCGCCGGCCTGTTCTCCACGTGGCGCGACGACCGGGACTTCGTGCTCAACGACGAGCGCTTCGCCGGCGCCACCGTCTTGGTGGCCGGTCCGAACTTCGGCACCGGCTCGTCGCGCGAGCACGCCGTCTGGGCCATCCAGCAGTACGGGTTCGACGCGGTGATCTCGCCGCGGTTCTCGGACATCTTCCGCAACAACTGCACCAAGAACGGCCTCGTGCCCGTCGTGCTGCCCGACGACGTGGTCCGGCGCCTGCAGGCGGCCGTGCAGGCCGACCCGGACCTCGAGGTCACCGTCGACGTCGAGCGCCTCGTCGTGGAGGTGCCCGCGCTCGGCCTCGTCGAACCGTTCCCGCTCGACCCGGCCACCCAGCAGCGCTTCCTCGAGGGCCTCGACGACATCGGCATCACCCTCGTGCACGCCGACGCGATCACCGGGTTCGAGACCATGCGCCCGGCTTGGCTGCCCTCGGCCTAACGTCGCGTCCGTGCCGCCGGCCACCCCCAACCTCGACGACCTCGCCCGCGTGCTCACCCAGGCCATCGCTGCGCTCGCCGAGGCCGTCGCCTCGCTGGCCCGTCACTCGTGCTGCCGCAGCGACGGCGTAGCCGCGCCGGCCCGAGCGCCGTCGACGGCGGCCGCGCCGACCCCGGGTCCGAGCGTCGACGAGGCCCGGCTGGCCGAGGTGGCCGAGCGCGTCGCCGATGCGGTCTACGGCCTGAACAACATGCTCACCGTGGTGGCCGGCCACGCCGAGCTCGGCCTGTTGGCCGCCGAGCACGAGGGGTCGCTGTCGGCGCTGAAGGCCATCCAGCTCGCAGCGAGCAGTGCCGTGGCCACGGTCCACCAGCTGTCCGATCTGGTGGCCGAGCTGAAGGGCGTTGACAGCCACACCGAGACGCTGGAAGCATGAGGACGATGACCCCGCAAACGGGACTCCTCCTTCTGACCTAGGCGAGTGCCACCTCGAGGTGCTCGCCGAACCTCCTGCGCCCGGACCGGGCCAGGAGGTTCTTCAGTTTTCCGGCCCCATTCCCCCGCCCCAGTGACGACGAGGTTCCCACGATGCCCCCGCAGCCCGTGACCCCCAAGGCGATGCCGTTCGAGAAGTACCGGCCGACGATCCCGGTCGACCTGCGCGACCGGACCTGGCCCGACCAGCGCCTCACCGTGGCACCCCGCTGGTGCTCGGTCGACCTGCGCGACGGCAACCAGGCCCTCATCGACCCGATGGACCCCCAGCGCAAGCGGCGCATGTTCGAGGCCCTCGTGAAGATGGGCTTCAAGGAGATCGAGGTCGGGTTCCCGAGCGCCAGCCAGCCCGACTACGACTTCGTCCGCCAGCTCGTCGAGGAGGACCTGATCCCCGACGACGTGACGATCCAGGTGCTGGTCCAGTGTCGCCAGGAGCTGATCGAGCGAACCTACGAGTGCCTGCAGGGAGCGCCTCGGGCCATCGTGCACTTCTACAACTCCACCTCGGTGCTGCAGCGGCGGGTGGTGTTCGGCCTCGACAAGGCCGGCATCGTCGACATCGCCACGAGCGCGGCGCGGCTGTGCCGCAAGCTCGAGGAGACGATGGGCGACACGCACATCTCGTACGAGTACTCCCCGGAGAGCTACACCGGCACCGAGGTCGAGTTCGCCGTGGAGATCTGCGAGGCGGTGATGGACGTGATCGAGCCGACCACCGACAAGCCGCTCGTGCTCAACCTGCCGGCCACCGTCGAGATGTACACGCCGAACCTCTACGCCGACACCATCGAGTGGTTCCTGCGCACGGTGAAGGACCGCGACAAGGTGCTCCTGTCGCTGCACCCGCACAACGACCGCGGCACGGCGGTCGCGGCCGCCGAGCTCGGCGTGCTGGCCGGCGCCGACCGCGTGGAGGGCACGCTGTTCGGCAACGGCGAGCGCACCGGGAACGTCGACATCGTGACGCTGGCCATGAACCTGTTCAGCCAGGGCGTCGACCCGAAGCTCGACATCACCGACATCGACGCGCTGCGCCGCGTGGCCGAGTACTGCAACCGGCTGCCCGTGCACCCGCGCCACCCCTACGTGGGCGACCTCGTGTACACGGCCTTCAGCGGCAGCCACCAGGACGCCATCAAGAAGGGCGTCGAGGCCCTCCCCCCGAGCTACTCGGTCTGGGAGGTGCCCTACCTGCCCATCGACCCCAAGCACGTCGGCCGCAGCTACGAGGCGGTCATCCGCGTCAACAGCCAGAGCGGCAAGGGCGGTGTCGCCTACATCATGAAGGCCGAGCACGGCTTCGACCTGCCCCGCCGCCTCCAGATCGAGTTCTCCAAGACGATCCAGTCGATCACCGAGGACACCGGGACCGAGATCAGCCCCGGGGCGATGTGGGCCGCCTTCGAGGCCGAGTACCTCCCCGGCGCGCCCCGCCTCGAGCTGCGCAGCCACGAGCTGCGCAGCTCCGACGAGAGCGAGCGCACCACCATCACGGCCCAGCTCCGCGTCGACGGCGAGCCGGTCACGGTCACCGGGGAGGGCAACGGGCCGATCGCAGCGTTCGTGGCCGCCCTGCGGTCGGGCCTGGGCGTGCAGACCGACGTGGTCGACTACGCAGAGCACGCCACTGGCCAGGGTGCCGATGCCACGGCCGTCGCCTACGTGGAGACGGTCGACCCTGAAGGCACGCTGCGCTGGGGCGTGGGCACCCACCCGAACATCATCACGGCGTCGTTGCGGGCGGTCCTGTCGGCCGTCGAGCGCGAGCGCCGCCGCTGAGGCCGGGTTCGGCGCGATGGCGCCGCCTCCCGCCGCGGACGTGATAGGCAGCGGACCATGAAGGTTTCGGTCAACTACGACGTCTGCGCCAGCACCGGCGCCTGCATGCAGACCTGCCCCGAGGTGTTCGAGGTTCGCAGCGACGGGTACCTGTACCTGCTCACCGAGGAGCCGGGCGAGGAGCTGCGCGAGAAGGTGCAGCAGGCCGCCGAGCTGTGCCCCACGGGAGCCATCAGCATCGAGGGCTGACGCTCACTCCCCCCGGAGGGGGTGGACGTAGATGATGCCGGGCGCGTCCTTGATGCGGTCGAGGACCTCGACGGGCACCGGCTCGGTGGTGGCCAGCAGCATCAGCGCCGATCCCGGCGCCGGCGAGCGGCCCACGTCCATGTCGGCGATGTTCACCCCCGCCTCGCCGAGCACCGTGCCGACGAGGCCGATCATCCCCGGACGGTCGTCGTTGCGCACCACCAGCATGTTGGCCGCCGGGGGCACGTCGGTGGTGTGGTCGTCGACCATCACGATGCGGTGCTCGCCCCGTCGACCCGTGAGCGTGCCGGCCAGCGCGTGCTCGCCGCCCCGCAGCGTGATGAGGTTCACGTAGTCGAGCGACGTGGTGGTGGTGGTCTCGCGCACCTCGACGCCGTGGTCCTTGGCCAGCTGCGGGGCATTCACGTAGGTGACCGGCTCGTCGCTCACGTGGCCGAACACCCCCTTCAGCACCGACAGCGTGAGGATGCGGGTGTCGTAGTCGGCCAGCTGGCCCTCGTAGGTGACCTCGAGCATGGGAGGCACCCCCTCGGCCAGCGAAGCGAAGAGCCGGCCGAGCCGCTCGGCCAGCGGAAGGAACGGTCGCACCGTCTCACTGGCGTCGGCCGCGCTCACGTTGACGGCGAACGGCACGAAGTCGCCGGCCAGGGCCAGCTGCACCATCTCGGCGATCGTGTCGCCGGCCTTGTCCTGGGCCTCGCGGGTGCTGGCCCCGAGGTGCGGGGTGACCACCACGCTGTCGAGCTCGAACAGCGGCGACTCGGTGGTGGGCTCCTTGGCGAACACGTCGAGGGCCGCCCCGGCGACGACGCCCTCGCGCACCGCCCAGGCCAGGGCCTCCTCGTCGACGATCCCCCCGCGCGCGACGTTCACCACGCGCAGCTCGGGCTTGGCCCGCGACAGCAGGTCCTTGCCGATGAGCCCGACAGTCTCCTTGGTCTTCGGGAGGTGGATCGTGAGGAAGTCGGCCGCTTCCACCACCCGCTCGAGCGGCAGCATCTCGACCGACATCTGGCGGGCCCGCTCGGGTGACACGAACGGGTCGTAGGCCACGAGGCGCATGCCGAACGCCAGCGCCCGCTGGGCCACCAGCTTGCCGATGCGGCCGAGACCGACGATGCCGAGCGTCTTGTCGGCCAGCTCGACGCCCTCCCACCGGCTGCGCTCCCAGCGACCGGCCTTGAGGGCGGCGTGGGCCTGGGGCACGTTGCGGGCCTGGGCCAGCAGCAGCGCCATGGTGTGCTCGGCGGCCGAGATGACGTTCGACTGCGGCGCGTTCACCACCATCACGCCCCGCTTGGTGGCGGTGGCCACGTCGACGTTGTCGAGCCCGATGCCGGCCCGACCCACCACCAGCAGGTCGCCGGCCGCCTCCAGCAGCTCGCCGTCGACGTCGGTGGCCGAGCGGATGATCAGGGCGTGGGCGCCGGGGACGGCGGCCAGGAGGCCGGCGCGGTCGAGCCCGATGCGGACGTCGACGTCGTGGCCGGCGTCGCGCAGCAGCTGCAGGCCGCGGTCGGCGATCTCTTCGGTGACGAGGATGCGCGCCATACGGGAGGCCAGTCTGTCAGGGGGTGGCGTCGGACGTCGCGGCCGGCGCTGTGACGTTCGCCAGCGCGTCCCAGACGACGGGGGTCATCGTGCGGTAGTCGTACCAGGAGCCGCCGAGGGCACTGGTTGCCGCCAGCGCCCGGGCGTAGCCCTCCACGTCGGCCGCCGTCACCTCGTCGGCGATGCCGCCGATCGGGTGCACCGGCGCGTCGGGGTCGCCCAGGCGGTCGCGCATTCGCTCGACGGTCTCGGTGACGTAGCGCTCGGCGTCGCGCCACTCCTCCTTGCGCAGCGTCCAGTAGGTCATCGGCACCCACACGTCGTAGAGCGGCGCCAGCTCTTCCCACGGGAAGTCGGGCCAGAACGACGGGTTCACCACCTCGATCTGGACGGTCGGCAGCACGTTGGCGCCGAGGGCGACGTCGTCGCCGACGGCCTCGCGCAGGCGGGTCGACAGCTCGACGAGGCGGCGGTTGCGCTCGGCGACGTCGGTCACCACCTGGGTCTCCTCGATGTCGACGGCGAGGCCGTCGAACCGGTCGCCCCGGGGGCTGCGGAACTCGTGGACCTCGACGAGCTTGGCCAAGTCGGCGTCGACGGAGCGGAACTTGGGCAAGAACCACGCCACGACGCCGATGCCGAGGTCGTGGGCCCTCTCCAGCCAGGCCGACAGCAGCACCTCGTCGACGAGGCCACGCGTCGTGTCGTCGTCGCGGGCCGCCTGCAGGTAGACGGCGGTGACGCCGCGGGCCGCCATGTCGTCGAGAGCCGACACGGTGACCGGGACCTGCTGGCCCGGGCCCTGGTAGGCCGGCTCGAAGTCGAACACGTCGACCCACATGCCGAGTCCCTCGTAGGGCGACAGATCGACCGAGCGGGCCTCGGCCCGATCGCCGGAGCGCAACACCACCGCCGCCGCCACCAGCACCGCAAGCGCGGCAAGGGCGACGGCCACCAGCCGCCACCAGCGCTGCAGGGGCGACGGCCTCGCCGCGGCGGGGCCGGCCCCGGTGTCGCTCAGGCCAGCAGCTCCTGGATGCGGCGCACGCCCTTTTCCAGGTCGGCATCGCCGAGGGCGAAGCTGAGGCGGGCGTAGCCGGGAGCACCGAAGGCCTCACCGGGGACGACGGCCACCTTGGCCTCGTTCAGGATCACCTCGGCCAGCTCGAGCGTCGTCTGCGGTCGGTGGCCCCGGATCTCGCGACCGAGCACGTCCTTGAACGACGGGAAGCAGTAGAAGGCGCCCTGCGGCTCGAGGCAGCTCACACCCGGGATCTCCGAGAGCAGTCCGTGCATCAGGCGCCCCCGGCGCTCGAAGGCCTCCCGCATCATGGCGACGGCCGTGAGGTCGCCGGCCACTGCGGCCAGCGCCGCCTTCTGGGCCACGTTGGCGACGTTCGACGTGCTGTGGCTCTGGAGGTTGGTGGCGGCTGCGATCACGTCCTTGGGGCCGATCATCCAGCCGACCCGCCAGCCCGTCATCGCGTAGGTCTTCGCGACGCCGTTGACGACCACACACTGGTCGGCCAGGTCGGGTACCAGGGTGGGCATCGACGTGAAGGCGTGCGGTCCGTAGGTGAGGTGCTCGTAGATCTCGTCGGTGACGACCCAGATCCCGTGCTCGACGGCCCAGCGCCCGATGGCCTCCACCTCGGCCGGCGGGTACACGGCCCCGCTCGGGTTGTCGGGCGACACGAACAGCAGCACCTTGGTGCGCGCCGTGCGGGCCGCCTCGAGCTGCTCGACGGTGACGCGGAACCCGGTCTCCTCGGTGGTGTCGATCACCACCGGCACCCCGCCGGCGAGGGCGATGGCCTCGGGGTACGTGGTCCAGTAGGGCGCCGGGCAGATCACCTCGTCGCCCTCGTCGCACAGCGTCTGGAACGCGGCGTAGACGGCGTGCTTGCCGCCGTTGGTGACGAGCACCTGGGCGGCGGTGGTGACGAAGCCGCTGTCGCGCTCGGTCTTGGTGGCGATCGCCTCCCGCAGGTCGGGCAGGCCGGCGGCGGGGGTATAGCGGTGCATCTTCGGGTCACGGGCAGCCACCACGGCCGCCTCCACGATGTGCTCAGGGGTCGGGAAGTCGGGCTCACCGGCACCGAACCCGACCACGTCCTCGCCGGCCGCCTGGAGCGCCTTGGCCTTGGCGTCGACGGCCAGCGTGGCGGACGGCGCGATGGCGCCAATGCGTTGGGAGATGCGACCCATGACTGCCATGCTGGCACAGTGGTCCTTGCCCAGAACCCGCAGATCCGGATCCCTGCCGACCTGCTGCCGGCCGACGGCCGGTTCGGGTGCGGCCCGTCGAAGGTGCGCCCGGAGGCCGTCGACGCGTTGGCCTCGGTGAGCACCACGCTCCTGGGCACCTCCCACCGCCAGGCCCCGGTGAAGGACCTGGTCGGGCGGGTGCGCCACGGCCTGCGCGACCTCTTCGGGCTGCCCGAGGGCTGGGAGGTGGTGCTCGGCAACGGCGGCTCCACCGTGTTCTGGGACGTGGCCACGTTCGGTCTGATCGAGCGCCGCAGCCAGCACCTGTCGTTCGGTGAGTTCTCGTCGAAGTTCGCCGCCGCCGCGAAGGCCGCCCCGCACCTCGACGACCCCGTGGTGGTCACGTCTGCGCCGGGCACCCACCCCGACGCCGTGGCCGACTCCTCGATCGACGCGTACGCCCTCACCCACAACGAGACGTCCACAGGTGTGGCCATGCCACTGCGACGCGTGGCCGACGACGGGCTGGTGCTGGTCGACGCCACGTCGGCCGCCGGTGGCATCGACTGGGACCCGGGCGAGGTCGACGTCTACTACTTCGCCCCCCAGAAGTGCTTCGCCAGCGACGGCGGGCTCTGGATCGCCTGCTGCTCGCCGGCCGCCGTCGAGCGCATCGAGCGCGTCAGCGCGTCGGGCCGGTGGATCCCGGCGTCGCTCGACCTGAAGACCGCCCTCGACAACTCGAGGGCCAACCAGACCTACAACACCCCGGCGCTGGCCACCCTGTTCCTGCTCGAGCAGCAGGTGCGGTGGATGAACGACCAGGGCGGCATGGCCTTCTGCTCGAAGCGCACCGCCGAATCGGCCGCCATCCTCTACGGCTGGGCCGACGCGTCGCCCTACGCGGCGCCGTTCGTGGCCGACCCGGCCATGCGCTCACCGGTGGTGGGCACCGTCGACCTCGACGGTGTGTCCGCCGACGACGTGAACAAGGTGCTGCGGGCCAACGGGATCGTCGACACCGATGGCTACCGCAAGCTGGGCCGCAACCAGCTGCGCGTCGGCATGTTCCCGGCGGTGGAGCCGGCCGACGTGGAGGCCCTCACCCGCTGCATCGACCACGCGGTGACCGCCCTCTCGTAGCCTCCCGCGCTCGTGGGGGCCGCCGAGCAACGCCAGGTCGAGCGCTGGTTCGTGCGGCGGGGCCTGCCCCACTTCATCGAGGGCTACTCGGCCGGCACCGACATCTGGACCCGGTCGCTACCGGTGCTCGTGGTGGCCTACGTGGCGCTCGGGCTGAACGCGCTGCGCCTCGGTGAGTGGTCGGTGGCGGCCAACCTGGCCGCCTTCGCCGGCTTGCTCGCCATCTTGGTGGCCACGTGGGTGCTGGCCAACGTCGTGCGCCGCCGTCCGGCCTTCTCCCGACCCCGGGTGGTCGGGCCGGCGGAGCTGGCGGTGTTCCTCCTCGGCCCGGTGGTGGCGGCCCTCGCGCTCGGCAACCAGGGCCGCGACGCGCTCCTCGCGCTGTTCGAGGGCGTCGTGGTGCTCGGGCTGGTGTACGTCGGCACCAGCTACGGCATCGTGCCCATGACGCAGTGGGCGGTGGGACGCATCGGCGGCCAGCTGGCTGCACTCGGGCAGCTGCTGGCGAGAGCGCTGCCCCTGCTCACCCTCACGATCACGTTCCTGTTCGTGAACGCCGAGGTGTGGGAGGTGACCGGCACGCTCCGCGGCCTGGCCTACTGGTTCGTGCTCGGCGGGTTCGTGCTGATCGGCGTGGTGTTCGTCACCATCCGCATCCCCCGGGAGGTGGGTGAGCTGGGCCGGTTCCCGGCCTGGGCCGACGTGGTGCCGCTGCTCGACGGCACCCCCTGCGCCGGCCGGGCCGGTGGGTGCGCCGAGCCACCCCCCACCGTGGCGCTGACCCGCCGGCAGTGGCTCAACGTCGGGCTGGTGATGCTCATCAGCCAGGGCGTGCAGGTGCTGCTCGTGGTGGCGGTGGTGTTCGCGTTCATCACCGCCTTCGGGTTCCTCGCCGTGAAGGAGAGCACCGTGGCCGGCTGGACCGGCGGCGACCCCAACGTCCTCGTGCAGGCCACGCTGTCGGGGCGCAGCCTGGTGATCACCGAGGAGCTCCTGCGCGTCGCCGGCTTCCTGGCCACCTTTGCCGGGCTCAACTTCACCGTCTACGTCGTGACCGACACCACCTACCGCGCCGAGTTCCGCGAGGAGGTGGTGGCCGAGATCCGCCAGGCCTTCGCCGTCCGCGAGATCTACCTCGCCGAGTGCTGACCCGGTCTCACGACTCCTGGAGGTCGGCGGCGACAGCGGTGATCGCCGCGAGGTTCACGATGTCGGTCACCGTCGAGCCGGGCTGCACCACCGCCACCGGCTTGCGGATGCCCATGAGGATCGGGCCGATGGCGTCGGCGCGCCCGAGGCGGTGCACGAGCTTGTAGCCGATGTTGCTGGCCGCGAGGTTCGGGAACACGAGGACGTTGGCGTCGCCGGCGATGCGCGAGTGCGGGTAGCTCTCCGATGCGATCTCGGGCACCAGTGCCGGGTCGACGCCGAGCTCGCCGTCGACGACGAGGTCGGGCCGCCGTTCGTGCACGAGCGCGGCAGCCCGGGCCACGCGGGTGTTCAGCTCGTCGCGCACGTTGCCGAAGCTGGCGAACGACAGCAGGGCGATGCGGGGCTCGATGTCGAACAGCGCGGCGGTGTCGGCGGCCAGCACCGCGATCTCGGCCAGCTCCTCGGCCGACGGCTCGACATTCACCATCGTGTCGGCACAGAGGACCAGCCGGTCGCGCAGGACGAGCAGCTGCAGCGCCGACACCCTCGCGACGCCGTCGCGCAGGCCGATCAGCTGGATGGCCGGGCGGATGGTGTCGGGGTAGCCGTGGGCCCGGCCGCCGACGAACGCGTCGGCCAAGCCCTCGCGCACCATCATGAGACCGAACACCGTCGGGTCGACCACCGCACCGCGCGCCGCGAGCGGCGTCATCCCCTTGCGGGCCCGCAGCTCGTAGAGCACCTGGGCGAGCTGCGGTCGCAGCGGCGATGTCGTGACGTCGACCACGTCGTCGGCGCTCAGCCCGAGCCCGAGCTCGGTCACCCGAGCGGCGATCACCTCCGGGCGCCCGAGCAGGACAGGACGGGCGATGCGCTGGTCGACCACGGCCTGGGCCGCTCGCAGCACCTGGTCGTCCTCGCCGTCGGGGAACACGAGCCGAGCGGTCGGGTGGAGCCGGGCCTTGCGCACGACGAGGTGCATCACCTCGCGCGACGGCCCGAGGAAGCGCTCGAGCGCGTCCCGGTAGTCGTCGAAGTCGGCGATGGTGGTGCGGGCCACGCCGCTGTCGATGGCCGCCTGCGCCACGGCCGGGGCCACCCACAGCAGCACGCGCGGGTCGAACGGTTTCGGGATCAGGTAGTGGCGGCCGAAGTGCAGCTCGCGCAGCCCGTAGGCCTTCAGCACCTGGTCGGGCACGTCCTGGTGGGCGAGGTCGGCCAGGGCCCGCACGGCCGCCAGCTTCATGGCCTCGTTGATCTCGGTCGCCCGCACGTCGAGCGCCCCGCGGAACAAGAAGGGGAAGCCGAGGACGTTGTTCACCTGGTTCGGGAAGTCGGAGCGGCCCGTCGCCATCACCACGTCGGGCCGGGTCGCGAGCGCCACGTCGTACGCGATCTCGGGGTCTGGGTTGGCCATCGCCAGCACGATCGGGTCGGCGGCCATGGTCAGCAGCATCTCGGGGGTCAGCACGTCGCGCGCCGACACCCCGGCGAACACGTCGGCCCCGGCCACGGCGTCGGCGAGGGTGCGGGCGTCGGTGTCGGCGGCCAGCCGCTCCTTGTAGGGGTTCATGCCCTGGGTCCGGCCCTTGTAGACCACCCCGGCGGTGTCGACGAGGACGAGGTGCTCGGGGCGCACGCCGAGGTCGAGGTACATGCGCGCACAGGCGATGCCGGCCGCCCCCGCGCCGGAGAACACGACGCGCACGTCCTCGACGCGCTTGCCGACCACCTCCAGCGCGTTGAGCAGCGCGGCGCCCGAGATGATCGCCGTGCCGTGCTGGTCGTCGTGGAACACCGGGATGTCGAGGGTCGCCCGCAGCTGCTCCTCCACGTAGAAGCACTCCGGCGCCTTGATGTCCTCGAGGTTGATCCCGCCGAACGTGGGGGCCAGCGCGGTGACGATGCGCACCAGCTCGTCGGGGTCGGCGGCGTCGAGCTCGATGTCGAACACGTCGATGCCGGCGAACCGCTTGAACAGGACGGCCTTGCCCTCCATGACCGGCTTGGAGGCCAGCGGCCCGATGTCGCCGAGCCCGAGCACGGCGGTGCCGTTCGACACCACGCCGATGAGATTGCCCTTGCCGGTGAACCGGTAGGCCGCGTCGGGGTCGTCCCGGATGGCCAGGCACGGGCGGGCCACCCCGGGCGTGTACGCGAGCGACAGGTCGCGCTGGGTGACGCAGGGCTTCGACGGGATCACCTCGAGCTTCCCGGGCCGTCCCTGCTCGTGGTAGTCGAACACCTCGTCGTCGCGGATCACGGCGCACTCCTCGCTGACGCGCTCGGTCCCCGGGACGTCCGGGTCACAGGCCGTGGTCCGATCGTGGCGCGAACGGCACGGCCGGCGTGACCGTCGAAGGGCCGCGATCGGCGGGTCGACGGTCCTAGGACCGTCGACCCGTCACCACTGCTCGTGAGGCGCCGCGGCGCTCAACCCTTGGCGGCGCGGAAGCCGGCTTCGAGGTCGGCGACGATGTCGTCGATCGACTCGAGGCCGACGCTCAGGCGCACGAGGCCGGGGGCCACGCCGGTGGAGCGCTGCTCGTCCTCCGTCAGCTGGCTGTGCGTGGTGGAGGCCGGGTGGATGGCCAGGCTGCGCACGTCGCCGATGTTGGCCACGTGGCTGTGCAGCTGCAGCGCCTCGACGAAGCGCTGGCCGGCCTCGCGGCCGCCCTTGATGACGAACGCCGGCACCGATCCGAAGCCGCGGCCGCGGGTGAGCTTGGCGGCCCGCTCGTGCCACGGCGACGAGGGCAGGCCGGCCCACTGGATCGACTCCACCTCGTCGCGGCCCTGCAGGAACTCGACCACCTTGGCGGCGTTGTCGTTGTGGCGCTCCATCCGCAGCGACAGCGTCTCGAGCCCCTGCAGGAAGAGGAACGAGTTGAACGGGGTGATGGCCGCACCGAGGTCACGCAGCAGCTGCACGCGCGCCTTGATGATGTAGGCGCCGTGGCCCAGCGCGGGCCAGTAGGCGAGCCCGTGGTAGCTCGGGTCGGGCTCGGTGAAGTTCGGGAAGCGGCCGGAGGCGCCGTAGTCGAAGGTGCCGCCGTCGAGCAGCACGCCCCCGATGGAGGTGCCGTGGCCGCCGATGAACTTGGTGGCCGAGTGCACGACGAGGTCGGCCCCCCACTCGAACGGGCGCAGCAGCCACGGCGAGGCCACCGTGTTGTCGAGCATGAGCGGGATGCCGGCCTCGTGCGCGACGCCCGACACCCCCTCGATGTCGAAGAACGAGTTGGCCGGGTTCGACAGCGACTCGCCGAAGAACAGCTTGGTGTTCGGCCGGATGGCCGCCCGCCAGGCGTCGAGGTCGTCGATGTCGTCGACGAACGACACCTCGATGCCGAGCTTGGGCAGCGTGTAGTGGAGCAGGTTGTAGGTGCCGCCGTAGAGGTGGGCGCTCGACACGAGGTGGTCGCCCGCCTCGGCCAGGTTGAGGATGCCGAGTGTCTCGGCAGCCTGCCCGGAGGCGAGCGCCAGCGCGCCCGGCAGCCCGACGGCGGTGCTCGTGGCACCCTCGAGGGCGGCGATGCGGCCCTCGAACACCCCCTGGGTGGGGTTCATGATGCGGGTGTAGATGTTGCCGATCTCGGAAAGCGCGAACAGGTTCTGCGCGTGGGCCGCGTCACGGAAGACGTACGACGTCGTCTGGTAGATCGGCACCGCCCGCGATCCGGTGGCCGGGTCCGGCTCCTGGCCGGCATGGATCTGCTTGGTCTCGAAACCCCACTCGCTCATGAGGCGCAACCCTAGGCCGCCTAAATCTGACTCGACAAGTCGGATTTAGGGCCGGTCGGCGGCCGTCCGCTCGATCACGCCTCGCACGACGTCTCGCTCGCACGCCTCCCGGATGCCGGCCCGCAGCAGACACGTGCCGTCGACGACGGTGTCGAACTGGCCGAGCTCGCCTTGGACCGTGACGGCGCCGACCGTCTTGCCGACGTCGTCGGTGGGGCAGGGGCGCAGCCAGGCCGCCAGCGGACCCTGCTCCCAGTCGCCCACCCGCAGCCGCACCACGTCGCCCCCCACCTCCACCGACGACGGGAGCGGGAAGCACCCCGACTCGCCGTCGCGGACGGTGTAGACGAGGGCGGCCAGGCCCTTGCGGTCGTCGACGACGAGGTACTCGTACTCGAGGTCACGAGGGTCGTCACGCTCGTCGGTCGCCGCCGCCCATGCGTCGAACGTGCGCTCGCCGTCGTCGACCGTGCCCCACGGCGAGGGCGCGGTGCAGCCGTCGAGCCCGGTGGCCAGCAGCAGCACGGCGCCCACCACCCCGAGGGTGGCGAGCGCCAGCCGCTTGGCCCGGGCCGGCTCGACCGGCTCGTTGGGCGGCCTCAGCCGCCCGAGACGTCGGCGACCTTCTGCTTGCCCGCGCTGATCCACGGCATCATCGCTCGCAGCTCGGCGCCGACCTGCTCGATCGGGTGGGCCTTGCCCTCCTCGCGCAGGGCGTTGAACCGGGCCCGGCCGCTCTCGCTCTCGGACACCCACTCCTCGGCGAAGCGACCGCTCACGATCTCGTCGAGGATGGCCTTCATCTCCTGCTTCGTGGCCGCGTCCACGATGCGGGGGCCACGGGTGACGTCGCCGTACTCGGCGGTGTCGGAGATGCTGTAGCGCATCCCGGCGATGCCCTCTTCGTACATGAGGTCGACGATCAGCTTCACCTCGTGGAGGCACTCGAAGTAGGCCATCTCCGGCTGGTAGCCGGCCTCCACGAGCGTCTCGAAGCCGGCCTTCACGAGCGACGTGAGGCCGCCGCACAGCACCACCTGCTCGCCGAAGAGGTCGGTCTCGGTCTCCTCTTTGAACGTGGTCTCGATGACGCCGGCGCGCGTGCCGCCAATGGCGTCGGCGTAGGAGAGTGCGAGGTCCTTGGCCTTGCCGGAAGCGTCCTGCTCGACCGCGATCAGGCACGGCACGCCGCCACCCTCGGTGTAGGTGCGTCGGACGAGGTGGCCGGGGCCCTTGGGCGCGGCCATGATCACGTCGACGCCTGCTGGCGGGACGATGCGACCGAAGCGGATGTTGAAGCCGTGCGCGAACGCCAGTGCGTCGCCCGGCTGCAGCTGCGGGGCCACGAACTCGTCGTAGACCGCCTTCTGCTCGGTGTCGGGCAGCGTGAACATGATCACGTCGGCCCACGCCGCCGCCTCGGCCAGCGGCATCACGGTGAGGCCGGCTGCCTCGGCCTTGGTCTTCGACCCTGACCCCTCCCGCAGCCCGACCACGACCTCCACGCCGCTGTCTTTCAGGTTCAGCGCGTGGGCGTGGCCCTGCGAGCCGTACCCGAGGATGGCGACCTTGCGGCCCTGGATGATCGACCGATCGGCGTCGGCCTCGTAGTAGACGGTTGCGGCCATTCAGCTCGCCTTCCCTTTCACCGGGCGCAGGGCGCGCCCGCTCTCACGTTCGAGCTTGGGCAGCGCGATGCGGCCCGTTCGCTGGAGCTCCACGATGCCATACCCCCGCAGGAGCTCCTCGAAGTCGTCGATCTTGCTCGGGTGGCCCTCGAGCGAGACGGTGATCTGGTCGTTGCCGACCGCGAGGATCTTGCCCTCGAAGATCTGCACGATCTCGACCACCTGACCTCGCTGGTCGGCCGGGGCCCGCACCGTCGCCAGCAGCAGCTCGCGCTCCACCGCGTTGCGAGGGTCGAGCTCGCTGATCTTCACGACGTCGATCAGCTTGAAGAGCTGCTTGGTGATCTGTTCGAGCGGCGTCGACTCGACGTCGGCGACGATCGTGATGCGGCTGAACCGCTCGTCCTCGGTGGGGGCGACGGCCAGGCTGAAGATGTTGAAGCCCCGCCGGGCGAACAGCCCGGCCACCCGGGCCAGGACACCGGCCCGGTTCTCGACCAGGACGGACAGGATGTGGTGCTGGGGCGTGTCGCTCATCGGAGGAGCTCCCGGTTCTGGGTGGGGGGCAGGACGATGTCGTCGTTCGAGTGGCCGGCCGGGACCATCGGGAAGACCTTCTCGCGGGCGTCGACGCGGAACTCCACGACCACCGGCCGGTCGTCGATCTCGTTGGCCTTGTCGATGGCCGGCTGCACCTCCTCGGGCGACTCCACCCGGATGCCGATGCAGCCCATCGCCTCGGCCCACTTCACGTAGTCGGGCAGGTCGGGCGAGAGGTACACCTCGCTGTAGCGCTCCTCGTAGAACATCTCCTGCCACTGGCGGACCATGCCGAGGTAGCTGTTGTTGAGGATGGCGACCTTCACGGGGATTCGCTCGGTGCTGGCGGTGACCAGCTCCTGGGCCGTCATCTGGAAGCAGCCGTCGCCGTCGATGGCCCACACCGTGTGGTCGGGCTTGCCGACCTTGGCGCCGATGGCGGCCGGCACGCTGAAGCCCATGGTGCCCAGACCACCGGAGTTGACCCAGGTGTAGGGCTGCTCGAAGCGCCAGTACTGGCTCGACCACATCTGGTGCTGGCCGACCCCGGACACGAGGATCGTGCCCTCGGGGGCCGAGTCGCGCAGCACTTCGAGGCAGTACTGCGGCTTGAGGGCCTCCCCCGGCTCCGACTGCTCGTAGGTGTAGGGGTAGAGCTCGCGCCAGCCCGAGACGCGCTGGCGCCAGGCTGCGGTGTCGGCCTGCACCTCGCCGGCCGCCAGCAGGTTGCGGATCTCCCGGACGATCTCTTCGATGACGAGGCGGGCGTCGCCGACGATCGGCACGTCGGGCCGGCGGACCTTGCCCTGCTCGGCCGGGTCGACGTCGACGTGGATCACCTTGGCTTCGGGCGCGAACGAGCTCACCTTGCCCGTGACGCGGTCGTCGAAGCGCGAGCCGAGCGCGATGAGGAGGTCGCACTTCTGGATGGCCGTCACCGCCGTGGCGTTGCCGTGCATGCCCGGCATGCCGAGGCACAGCGGATGGCTGTCGGGAAAGGCCCCCCGGGCCATGAGCGTGGTGACCACGTGGATGTTGGTGAGCTCGGCCAGCTCCCGCAGGGCCTCGGCGGCCCGTGCTTTCAGGATGCCGCCTCCGGCATAGATCACGGGGCGCTCGGCCGCGAGGATGAGCCGCGCCGCCTCCTTGATCATGCGGGGGTGGCCCTTGGTGGTCGGCTTGTAGCCGGGCAGGTCGACGCCGTCGGGCCAGTACCACTCCATGGAGTTCTGGAGGACGTCTTTGGGGACGTCGACGAGCACCGGGCCGGGACGGCCGGTGGAGGCGATGTGGAACGCCTCGCGGATGGCCCGTGGGATGTCGTCGGGCGTCATCACGAGCTCGTTGTGCTTGGTGACCGAGCGGGTGATGCCGACGGTGTCGCACTCCTGGAAGGCATCGGTGCCGATGGCGCCGGTGGGCACCTGGCCGGTGATGGCCACCATCGGGATCGAGTCCATGTAGGCGTCGCACAGCGGCGTGACGAGGTTGGTGGCCGCAGGGCCGCTGGTGACCATGGCCACGCCGGGGCGGCCGGTGACGTGGGCATAGCCCTCCGCCATGTGGCCGGCGCCCTGCTCGTGGCGCACGAGGATGTGGCGGATGGAGCTGTCGAGGAGCGGATCGTAGGCCGGCAGGATGCACCCGCCAGGAAGGCCGAACACGACCTCGACGCCTTCCATCTCGAGGCTCTTGATGAGGGCTTGGGCGCCGGTCAGCTTCATGGGTGGTTCACTCCCGAGGGGTCCGGAAAAAGCGAACGACCTGCCGATCGGCAGGTCGAGGGCGCACGCGACGGACGGGTCGGTGCGCTCAGGTGATGACTACGAGGTGGTCGAGGCGGGCGGTCATCGAGGGATGAGCATGGCACCTCGGACCGGTTTCGGCAACCCCACGACCGGACCCCCGACACCGCGATCCGCGAGCATGACGGGCGATGGCCCTGTTCGAGCGCAACACCCCGGAGCGCATCGTCGCCAAGGCGCGACCGCTGCTCGAGCCGGGCGAAGCGGCGGCGCACGTGGTTCGGGCGCTCGAGGGCCTGAACCGCTGGGTGGCCATGGCCATCGCCCTCACCGTGGGCGTCGGGCTGTCGCTGTTCATCGGCCTGCTGGGCATCGTCGGCATGTGGCTCGTCTACACGCGGCTGTACGCGCGACGCGTGCTCCTGGCCACCGATCGGAACCTCGTGGTGCTGGCCGGCGGCCGGTGGCGATTCACCCCGCGCGCCGTGCTCGACCGCCTCGACATCGAGACGCCGATCGGGCCGCTCAAGGGGCTGTGGCTCGAGACCCGCGTCGGCGGGCGCCGCCTGTACGTGGTGCCCCGCTGCGCGCCCGACGTCCGCAAGGCCGACGCCGACCTCGACGTCTGACCCAGCCCCCCGCCTCGGTCAGAGGTTGGTGATGGCGCCGCGCTCGGCGCCCTGCACGAGGCGGGCGTACTTGGCCAGCACCCCGCTCGTGTAGCGAGGCGCCATGGGCGACCAGCCCTGCCTGCGGGCCTCCAGCTCGGCGGGGTCGACGAGCAGGTCGAGGGCCTTGGCCGGGACGTCGATGCGGATGCGGTCGCCGTCGCGCACGAACGCAATGGGGCCGCCGTCGACCGCCTCAGGAGCCACGTGGCCGATGCAGAAGCCCCACGTGCCGCCGCTGAAGCGACCGTCGGTGATGAGCGCGCAGTCGGCCCCGCGCCCGGCCCCCTTGAGTGCTCCCGTGACGGCCAGCATCTCGCGCATGCCCGGGCCGCCCTTGGGGCCTTCGTACCGGATGACGAGCACGGTGCCGGGCTCGATGGTGCCGGCCAGGATCGCGTCGAGCGCGCCCTCCTCGCCTTCGAAGACGCGGGCGGTGCCCTCGAACGTCCGCTGCTCGTGGCTCAGGCCGGCGACCTTCACCACCGAGCCTTTGGGGGCCAACGAGCCGACAAGCACGTTGATGCCGCCCTCGGCGTCGATCGCCTGGTCGAGCGGGTGCACCACCACGCCGTCGGGGGCCGGAGGGTCGATGGCGGCGAGGTTCTCCGCCATGGTGCGGCCGGTGACCGTGAGCACGTCGCCGTGCAGCAGGCCGGCGTCGAGCAGGTGCTTCAGCACGACGGGTACGCCGCCGACGCGGTCGAGGTCGGTCATGTGGAACTTGCCGCCCGGCTTCATGTCGGCGATGTGGGGCACCCGTGCCGCCACGCGGTTGAAGTCGTCGAGGTCGAGGGCCACGCCGGCCTCGTTGGCGATGGCCAGCAGGTGCAGCACGGCGTTGGTGGAGCCGCCGAGCGCGTTGGTGAGGGCGATGGCGTTCTCGAACGCCTCCTTCGTGAGGATGTCGCGGGTGCGGATGCCGAGCTCGAGGCAGCGCACCACCGCCTCGCCGGCGCGGCGGGCGTCGTCGTCCCGGCGGCGGTCGACGGCCGGAGGCGACGCCGAGCCGGGGATCGACATGCCGAGCGCCTCGGCGATCGACGACATGGTGTTGGCGGTGAACATGCCGCCGCAGGCGCCCTCACCCGGGCAGGCGTTGCGCTCGATGGCGTGCAGCTCGTCCTCGGTGATCTTCCCGGTGGCGCAGGCGCCGACGGCCTCGAACACGCTCGTGATGTCGAGCGCCGTGCCGTTGTGGTAGCCGGGCAGGGTCGAGCCGTTGTAGACGAACACCGACACGAGGTTCAGCCGGGCGGCGGCCATGAGCATGCCGGGGATGCTCTTGTCGCACCCGGCGAGGCCGACGAAGCCGTCGAAGCGCTCGGCGTGCACCACCGTCTCGACCGAGTCGCAGATCACCTCCCGCGAGACGAGCGAGGCCCGCATGCCCTCGTGGCCCATGGAGATGCCGTCGGACACCGTGATGGTGCCGAACTCGAGCGGCACGCCGCCGGCCGAGCGCACGCCCTCCTTGGCCGCGGCAGCAAGGCGGCGCAGCGACACGTTGCACGGTGTCACCTCGTTCCACGACGAGGCGATGCCGATCTGGGGCTTGTCCCAGTCGGCGTCGGTGAGACCGACGGCCCGCAACATGGCCCGGGCCGGGGCCTTGGTCATGCCGTCGGTGACGTCGCCGCTGCGCAGCTTCAGCTTCCGCTCTGCCATGCAGGCCAACCTACTGCGCGCTCGCGCGGCCGCCCGTGGGCACGGCGCCGCCGGTAGGTTGCGCCCGTGCCGGTCGTGGTCGCCGAGGGCGTCGTCAAGCGCTTCGGCGCCACCACCGCCCTGGCCGGAGCGACCTGCGAGATCGGCCGCGGGGTCACCGGCCTGGTGGGCGCGAACGGGGCCGGCAAGACGACGCTGCTCGGGCTGCTGCTCGGGCTGTCGGCGCCCGACGCGGGGCGCCTCGAGGTGCTCGGCCTCGACCCCCGCCACGCCGGACCCCAGGTACGAGCGCTCGTCGGGTACTCGCCCGAGCACCGCTCGCTGCCCCCCGACGTGCGGGCCAACGACCTCGTCGCCCACCTGGCCGAGGTGCACGGCCTCCCCCGTCGGGCCGCCGTGGCCCGAGCCAGCGACGCCCTCTACCAGGTGGGCCTGGGCGAAGAGCGCTTCCGGGCCATCGGCACGATGTCGACGGGCCAGACCCAGCGGGTGAAGCTGGCCGCCGCGCTTGCCCACGACCCCCGGCTGGTCCTGCTCGACGAGCCGACCGACGGCCTCGACCCGGTGCAGCGCGACGAGATGCTGATGCTCATCCGCCGCATCGGCACCGAGTTCGGCATCGACGTCGTGCTGTCGTCGCACGTGCTCGACGAGGTGGAGCGCATCTGCGACGCGGCGGTCATCGTCGGGGAAGGGCGGGTGCTGGCGGCCGGGCCCCTCGACGCGCTGCGCTCCACCGTGGGCGGCTGGCTCGTGGAGGTGGCCGGTGGCAGCGACCGGCTGGCAACGGCGCTGGTGGCGCGGGACCTCACGGTGACCCCCGACGGCCGCCGGCTGCTGGTGGAAGGCGTCGACGACCCTGCCGTGCTGCGCGACGTGCTGGCTGACCTCGGCCTCGAGGTGGTGCGGCTGCAACGGCGGCGGCTGTCGCTCGAGGACGTGTTCCTCGAGTCGGGCGTGTACGGACCCGTGGAGGGCCCGGCATGACCGACGCTCGCATCCTCGACCGCGGCTACCGCCCCTACGACGGGCCCCGCCTCGGCCCGGCCGGCGCCGTGCGCAGCCTGGCTCGCCACACGGCCCAGCGGGTGATGGGCCTCAAGCGGCCGGCCGCCGCCAAGATCCTCCCGTTCCTGTCGGCCGCCATTGCCTACGTGCCGGCGATCGTGTTCGTGGGCATCGCCGCGCTCGTGCCCGACGAGCGGCTCACCACCGAGTTCCTGCCCACCTACGGCGAGTACTACGCGTTCGTGGCGTCGGCCCTCGTGATCTTCACGGCACTCGTGGCGCCGGAGGCGTTGTGCCCCGACCGCCGCACCGGGCTGTTCGGGCTCTACCTGGCCTCGCCGCTCACCCGCACGACCTACCTGGTAGCCAAGGCCGGCACGGTGCTGGCCCTGCTGCTGGTCGCCACGCTCGGCCCGCCGCTGCTCATGCTCGTGGCCAACGTGCTCCAGGGCCTCGGACCCGACAGCCCGGCCGACGTGGCCCTGCTGTTCGGGCGCGTCGTGCTGGCCGGGCTCGAGCTCGGCGTGGTCTACGCCGCGGTGTCGATCGGCGTGTCGTCGCTCACCGACCGCAAGGCGCTGGCGTCGGCCGGGACGCTGCTCGTGCTCGTGCTGAGCGGCGTGGTGTCGAGCGTCCTGGTCGAGGCCATCGGCGCGCCCGACTGGGTGCTGGCGTTCAACCTCGGGCCGGCGCCCACCGAGCTGGCCCAGCGCATCCACGGCGAGCCCGGCTCGGTCGAGTACGCCGACGTCGCCACCGCTGCGCTCGTCGGGACCTGGCTCGGGTGGACGGCGCTCGGCCTCGGCGTGGCCGGCTGGCGCTACCGCATCACCAAGGTCGTCCGATGACCTGGGCGGCGCACCCCGACGGCGTCGTGATCGAGCTCGACCACGTGTCGAAGTGGTTCGGCGACGTGGTGGCCGTGAGCGACGTGACGTTCGAGATCCGCCCCGGCATCACCGCCCTGCTCGGGCCGAACGGCGCCGGCAAGTCCACCGTGCTGCGCCTCCTGTGCGGGCTGGCCCGCCCCTCGCAGGGCCACGTGCGGCTGCTCGGCCTCGACCCCCGTCGTGACCTGTCGCTGCTCGGGCGCATCGGCCTGGTGCCCCAGCAGGAGGCTCTCTTCGAGCCGCTCACGCCGCTCGAGACCGTGGAGGCCGCCGCCCGCCTCCTGAAGGTGCTGGCGCCGCGCGACACGGCGGCCGCCGCGCTCGAGCTGGTGGAGGTCGACCCGGGCGACCCACGGCCCGTCCGGGCCCTGTCGAAGGGCAACCGCCAACGGGTGAAGGTGGCGATGGCCCTCGTACACGATCCCGACGTGCTCGTGCTCGACGAACCGCTCAACGGGCTCGACCCCCGCCAGCGCGTCCACCTCATCGAGCTCGTGCGGAGCCTGGGCGAGCGGCCGGGCCGTTGCGTCGTGGTGTCGAGCCACGTCCTCGACGAAGTCGAGCGCTTCGGCAGCCGCATCCTCGTGATCGCCCAGGGCCGCCTGGCCGCCGAGGGCGACTTCCGGCGCATCCGCGACCTCATGGACGACCGGCCCCACCGCATCCGCGTCGGGTCGGCCGACGCCGCCCCGCTGGCTGCGGCGCTGCTCGAGGCCGGCGTCGTGCAGGGCGTGCGGCTCGTCGACGGCGGCCTCGAGGTCGAGACGTCCGAGGTGCGCGCCTTCCGGTCGGCCGTGGCCGTCGTCGCCCGCGACCGCCGGCTCGCGCTCGACGAGGTCGTCCCGCTCGACGACGACCTCGACAGCGTCTTCCGCTACCTGGTGGGTCGCTGATGCTGGCCACCGTCTATCGCCTGACCTTGCGCACCCAAGCCCGCATCGGCCGGCTGGCCGCACTCGGCGCGCTCGGCGCCGTGGCCGTGCTGGTGGGACTGGCGATCGGGGTCGGTGACCTCGACGACACGCTCGAGGCCGGCACCCGCCTGGTGAACACCTACGGCCTGTCGATCTACGCGCCGGTGGTGGCCCTCGTGTTCGGTGCCGCCGCGCTGGGCGACCCGGCCGACGACGGCACCCTCGGCTACCTGTGGCTGCGACCGGTGCGGCGCAGCCACATCGTGGTCGGCGCCTACGGGGCGGCGCTGAGCGTCGTGCTCCCGCTCACCCTCGTGCCGCTCGTTGTCGCGGCGGCGCTCAGCGGCGGGGGTGGCGCGCTCGTGCGGGGAACCGTGCTGGCGGCCACCGTGGCGGCCACGGCCTACACCGCCCTGTTCGCCTACCTCGGGCTGCGGGTGCGGCGGTCGCTGGTGTGGGGGCTCACCTACATCCTCATCTGGGAGGGCTTCGTCGCGCTGGCCGGCGACACGGCGGCCCGCCTCGCGCTGCGGTCGTACACCCGCTCGGTCCTCGCCGACGCCACCGGCGTGCGCCTGCGCCTGGCCGACGTGAGCCTGCCCATCGCGGTAGGCGTGCCGCTCGTGGTGGCCGCCGTCGCCCTCGCGCTCACCACCCGGCGGCTGCACCGCATGGAGGTGCCCTGAGCGGCGCGTACGCTCTCGCGACTGTGGGGAGGGGACCATGACGAGCACCGACGCCCACATCCCGCGAGGCGACGACGACCACACCGAGGCCATGGCGTCGCGGCGGCGAGCCTTCGTCGAGGAGCGCACGGGGGCGCGGCTCGAGCACGTGGGTCGCTACTCGATCGACCCCGCCGTGCTGCCCGGCAACATCGAGCACTTCACCGGCGTGGCACAGGTGCCCATCGGCGTCGCCGGGCCACTGCTCGTGCGCGGTGAGCACGCGCAGGGCCAGTTCTACGTGCCGATGGCCACCACCGAGGGCACGTTGGTGGCCAGCTACAACCGCGGCATGCGTCTGCTCACGGCATGCGGTGGCGTGATGGCGACCGTGATCGACGACGCCATGCAGCGGGCGCCGGTGTTCTTCTTCCCCGACGCGCGAGCCGCTCGTGAGTTCGGCGACTGGGTCGAGTCGCACATCGACGCGGTCCGCGCCGCCGCCGAGTCGACCACCCGGTCGGGAAGCCTCGTCGGCATCGAGCAGTACGGCGTCGGGCCGCTGCGCTACCTCCGCTTCGACTACACGACCGGCGACGCCGCCGGCCAGAACATGACCGGCAAGGCGACGTTCGTGGCGTGCGAGTGGATCAAGGCCAACCACCCGGACGGACCCCCGTACCTGCTGTCGGGGAACATCGACACCGACAAGAAGCACTCGCACCTGAACATGCTGCGGACACGAGGCAAGCGAGTGGTGGCCGAGGCCGTGCTCGACGCCGACCTGCTGCGCGAGCAGATGGGCGTCGATCCCGAGACGCTGTACCGGATGCGCGGCGTCTCGGCCACAGGTGCCTTCCTGGCCGGGTCTTCGAACAACGGCTCTCACGCCGCCAACGGGCTAGCGGCGCTGTTCATCGCCACCGGCCAGGACGCGGCGAACGTGGCGGAGTCGCACGCGGGCATCACGTACACCGCGCTGCTGCCCGACGGGAGCTACTACTGGTCGGTCACCCTGCCGGCCCTGATCGTGGCCACCTACGGCGGAGGCACCGGACTGCCCACGCAGCGCGAGTGCCTCGAGATGCTCGGCTGCTACGGCACCGGGAAGGTGCACAAGCTGGCCGAGATCTGCGCGGCCGTGGTGCTGGCCGGCGAGATCTCACTCGCCAGTGCGGTGATCCACGGCGACTGGGTGACGAGCCACGAGCGCCTGGGCCGCAACCGGCCGTAGCTCACCGGTCGGCGACCACGGGCGGGATGTCGATCGGTGCGGTGATGCCGGGCCGCAGGAGCCGGCCGGCACCGAGCACGGCGAGCAGCAACAGACCGGACACCGCCGTGACCACCCGCAGGCCGACGGTGTCGGCGATGCGACCCTGCACGAGCGAGCCGAGCGGGTAGAGGATCCCGAGCGCCACCAGGTTCAGCGAGAGGGCCCGGCCCCGCAGCTCGGCCGGCGCCCGCGTCTGCGAGATCGAGGTGAAGCTCGACAGCGAGAAGAGGTAGAAGCCACCGACGACGACCAGCGCCACCACGGCGGCGGCCACGTTGGGAGACAGCGCGTACAGCACGAGCGCCGGGCCGAGCCCGGTGACGGCGCCCACCAGCAGGCGGCGCTGCCCGAGGCGCTCGGCCAGGGAGCCGATCGTGAGCGCGGCGGCCACCGCTCCGATGCCCTGCGCGGTGACGAGGGCCGACGCCGTCGCCTCGTCGCCGTCGAGCACCTTCACGGCGAACGCGGGGAGCAGGGCGATGAACGGCGACGCCACCAGCGTCACAACCACCATCACGAGGAGCATCACCCGCAGGCCGGGCTCGTGCAGCGTGAACCGCCAGCCGGCCACGATCGACGGCCAGATGCCGGTGTCGCGGGCATCGTGGCGGGGCCCGGGCACGTGGATGAACGCCAGGGCCGCGATGACCGCGAAGAAGCTGCCCGCGTTGATGGCGAGGGCCCACGGCACCCCGGCCACCGAGATGACGACGCCGGCCAGCACCGGGCCGACGATGCGGCCCAGGTTGAACTGGGCCGAGCCCAGGCCGATGGCCGCCACCAGGTCGTCGGGGCCGACGAGGTCGGGCACCATCGACATCCAGGCCGGGAACCCGAACGCGCCGGCGCAGCCGGTGGCGAACACCAGCAGCGCGATGAGCGGGACCGGGGGTTCGCCGGCGGCGATCATCACCGCCAGCGTCGCCGCCGACGCGGCCGACACCAGGTTCGTCGTCACGAGGATGCGCCGCCGCGGGAACCGGTCGGCGATGGCGCCGCCGAACGGCCCGAGCAGGCCGGTGGGCACGAAGCCGGCCGCGGCGATGAGTGCGGTCGCGCCGGCCTGCTGGGTGGTGTCGGCGACGTAGTAGCCGAGGGCGACCGTCTCCATCCACGTGCCGATGTTCGACACGAACGCACCGACCCACAGCAGGAGGAAGGACCGGTGACGGAAGGGAGCGAGCGAGGTGGGCACGGCCCGGGGCAACCTACCGACGGAACGGTCCGATGGCGCCGGTCAGAACGGCGTGCCGTGCAGCGGCGCCCGCTCGGCCCCGAAGGCGGCGTCGGCCTGTCCGAGCGCGCCGGCCCGGAGCTCCTCCACCAGCCCGGCCCTCGCCAGCGTCGCCAGGCGATGCCCGCCGAGGTAGGCGCTGCCGAACTGTGGTGCCCCGTGAGCACGCCGCTCACGGCGCACCACAGTGAGCGCATCGTGCCGAGACCGCGGTAGGTGGTGGGGCACGTGCTCACCGGGCACCACCGTCGCGGCAGGCTGGCGGGGTGACCGACTGGTGGGCGGCGACGGCCGACGGCATCGAGGTGCGGGTGCGCGCCACGCCCGGCGGGCGGCGCTCGGAGGTGCTGGGCGTGGCCGAGGGCCGGCTGCGGGTGCGGGTGGCGGCACCGGCGGTGGAGGGCAAGGCGAACGCCGAGCTCGTGCGGTTCCTGGCCGCGCTGCTGGGCGTGCGACGTCAGGCCGTGCGCCTCGTGAGCGGCGAGCACGCCCGTGACAAGCGCCTGCACGTCACGGGCCTTCGCGAGCCGCCGCCGCTCGGTTGACACCCCGTGCCGGGCCAGACCGAGGTGGTGCCCGGCGGCCACGGCTCTGAGGGCGACGCGCCCCCCTTGGCCCGCAGCGCCGGTCGGGCTCAGCCCCGCCGGGCCTGCAGCAGTGCGGTGACCGCCTTGCCGTCGGCCTGGCCCTTCGTGGCCTTCATGACAGCGCCCACGAGCGCTCCCGCCGCCTTCTCCTCGCCCCCGCAGTACTTGGCCCAGGCGTCGGGCTGCGCAGCGATGGCGGCATCGACGGCGGCCTCGAGGGCCGAGGTGTCCATCGCCTCGAAGCCGCGGTCGGCCGCCACCTGAGCGGGGTCGGCGTCCCCCCCGGCCGCCACGATGTCGGCCAGCACCTGCTTGGCCTGCGTCGCCGTGAGCGTGCCGGCCACCTCGAGGCGGGTGAGGGCGGCCAGGCGGGCGGGCGCGATGGCGGCGTCGGGGGCGAGGTTGTGCTCGACGTGGACCATCGTCCGGGCGATGTCGCCCCCGGCCTCGACCGTGGCGAGCACCAGCTCGTCCTGGCCCCGGTCGACGACCAGCACCACGGCCTCGGCGTCGTGGGCGAGACCGGCCAGGTCGGCCAGGCGCGCCCGGCGCGCCGCCGGCAGCATGGGCAGCGAGGCCATCACCCGGCCGAGCCACTCGGCGTCGGGTGCCACCGGCACGAGGTCGGGCTCGGGGAAGTAGCGGTAGTCGTCGGCGTCTTCCTTCACCCGCAGCGTGTGGGTGCGTCCGTCGCCCTCGTCCCAGTGGCGGGTCTCCTGGCGCACCCGGCCGCCCGACTCGAGCAGGTCGACCTGGCGGCGCGCCTCGTACTCGATGGCCCGGCCGAGCGAGCGGATCGAGTTGAGGTTCTTGATCTCGCAGCGTGTCCCGAAGGGCTCGCCGGCCCGACGCACGCTTACGTTCGCGTCGACGCGCATCGACCCCTCCTCCATCTTGGCGTCGGACACGCCGGTGGCGAGGAGGATGGCCCGCAGCTCGGTGACGTACTGGCGGGCCTCGTCGGGGTCGGCGATGTCGGGCTCGCCGACGATCTCGAGCAGCGGCACGCCGGCCCGGTTGTAGTCGACGAGGCTGCCCTCGCTGCCGTGGAGCCGGCCGGTCGTCCCCTCGTGGACCGACTTGCCGGTGTCCTCCTCGAGGTGGGCCCGCGTGATGCCGATGCGCTTGCCCGACGGCAGCTCGAGCCAGCCCTGCGTGTTGATGGGCTGGTCGTACTGCGACACCTGGTAGTCCTTGGGCATGTCGGGGTAGAAGTAGTTCTTGCGGTGGAAGACGCTCGGGCGCACCTCGCAGTGCAGCGCCTCACCGAGCCGGATGGCCAGCTCCACCACTTGACGGTTGAGCACCGGGAGGCTGCCCGGCAGACCGAGGCACACCGGGCACACGTTGGTGTTGGGCTCGTCGCCGAAGCGGTTCGGGCAGCTGCAGAAGATCTTCGTGGCCGTGTGGAGCTCGGCGTGGACCTCCAGGCCCACGACCATCTCCCAGCCACCGGGCAGCACGTCGGTCATCGCATGGCCTCCTCGAGCGCAGCAGCGGCCCGGAACATGGTCGCTTCCTCCAGGGTGGGGGCGAGCAGCTGCACGCCGACGGGCAGCCCGTCGTCGCCGACGCCGAACGGCACGCTCATGGCCGGGTGGCCGGCCAGGTTCGACGGGATGGTGCACACGTCGCTCAGGTACATGGCGAGCGGGTTGGCCGTCTTGGCCCCGAACGCGAACGCGGTGCTCGGCGACGTCGCCGACAGCAGCAGGTCGACCCGCTGGTAGGCGGCGTCGAAGTCGCGCGCGATCAGCCGGCGAACCTTGAGCGCCTTGCCGTAGTAGGCGTCGTAGTACCCCGCCGACAGGGCGTAGGTGCCGAGCATGATGCGCCGGCGGACCTCCTCGCCGAACCCGGCGGCACGGGTGGCCGCCATCATCTGGGTGGTGTCGGCGGCGTCCACCCGCAGCCCGTAGCGCACGCCGTCGTAGCGGCTCAGGTTGCTCGACGCCTCGGCCGGAGCGATGAGGTAGTAGGCGGTGAGGCCGTAGGTGGCGGCCGGGACGCTCACCTCCTCCACCGACGCACCAGCGTGCTCGAGCGCAGCGGCCGCCGCGTCGACACGGGCCAGCACGTCGGCGTCGATGCCTTCGCGCATCTCGCGCACCATGCCCACCCGTAGGCCGGCCACGCCCTGGCCGAGGGCGGGCGTCACCGCCCGGGCGGCGCCGGGTATGGAGGTGGAGTCCTTCGGGTCGTGGCCGGCGATGAGGTCGTAGAGCAGGGCGGCGTCGGCCACGTCGGCGGCGAACGGCCCGATCTGGTCGAGGCTCGACGCGAAGGCCACGAGCCCGTAGCGGCTCACTGCGCCGTAGGTGGGCTTCACCCCCACCACGCCGCACAGCGCAGCGGGCTGGCGGATGGAGCCGCCGGTGTCGCTGCCGAGGGCGAGCGGCGCGAACCCGGCCGCCACCGCCGCTGCGCTGCCGCCGCTCGAGCCGCCGGGCACCCGGCTCGGGTCGAGCGGGTTGCGGGTGGGCCCGAAGGCGGAGTTCTCGGTGGACGAGCCCATGGCGAACTCGTCGAGGTTCGTCTTGCCGATGGCGACGCCACCGGCGGCCGCGATGCGCTCGACGACGGTGGCGGTGTACGGCGGCCGCCAACCCTCGAGGATCCGCGACGAGCACGTGGTGGGGATGCCGCGCGTGCACAGGTTGTCCTTCAGCGCCACCGGAACCCCGGCGAGGGGTCCGGGGTCGTCGCCCGCCCGCACGCGGCGGTCGATCTCGTCGGCTGCCGCCCGGGCCTCGTCGGCCAGCACGAGGTTGAACGCGTGGAGCTCGGGCTCGCGCTCGGCGATGCGAGCAAGGTGCTCCTCCACCACGTCGCGCGCCGACCGCCGCCCGGCCCGCACGTCGCCGGCGATGGTGCGGGCGGTCACGGCGCCTCCCCGAGGATCGGCGGCACGCGGAAGCGGCCATCGACGGCGGCCGGTGCCGCCGCCAGCACCTCGTCGCGGTCGAGGCACTCGCCCACGACGTCGTCGCGCAGCACGTTCTGGAGCGGGTACGGCTGCGTCATCGGCTCGACCCCGTCGAGGTCGAGAGCGTCGATGTCGGCGAAGTGCTCGAGCACACCGAGGAGCTGGCCGTGGGCCACCTCGATCTGCTCAGGGGTCAGCGCCAGCCGGGCCAGCCAGGCCACGTGGGCCACGTCGTCGGTGGAGAGACGGGGTTCGGACACGAGGTCGCAGCCTAGGGGGACCCTCCCCGGACGGTGCCCCCGCCGGCGCCCGGCCCTATTCGGCGTCGTCGCGACGCTGACCCGTTGCGTCGACCGGTTCGACGAGGTCCGCGGCGTCGGAGGGCTCGTCGGCCTCCGGCTCGACGGCGGGCTCGTCGGCGTCGGGCGCGACGGCGTCCGGCGTGAGCGGCTCGGCCGGCTCGTCGGGTGCCGCCATCAGCACCGGGTCGTCGCGGTGGCGCACGGCATCGACCACGAGGAAGCCGACGGAGGCGAGGAAGATCACGAGCGACACCCACTCGTTCACGCGCAGGCCGGCGATCGAGTTGGCCGGGTCGATGCGCAGGCCCTCGAGCCAGAACCGCATGAACGTGTACCCGGCGACGTACATCGCGAACAGGCGTCCGGGACGCACCCGCCAGCGCTTGTCGATCAGGAGCAGCGCGCCGCACAGCAGGAAGTTCCACAGCGACTCGTAGAGGAACACCGGGTGGAAGGTGGCGTACTGCTCGTACCCCTCGGGCCGGTGCTCGGGATCGATCTCGAGGGCCCATGGCAGGTCGGTCGGCTCGCCGAAGAGCTCCTGGTTCCACCAGTTTCCCCACCGGCCGATGGCCTGAGCCAGGGCCAGGGCGGGCGCCACTGCGTCGAGGCCGGGCAGCAGCGGGACGCCCCGCCGACGCGCCGCCCACAGCCCGGCGGCCACGCCGAGCGCGATCCCGCCCCAGATGCCGAGCCCGCCCTGCCAGACCTTGAGGGCGTCGAGCGGCGAGTCCTCGAAGCGCTGCCAGTCGGTGATCACGTGGTAGAGGCGGGCACCGACGATGCCGGCCGGCACCCCCCACAGCGCGATGTACTGGGCGTCCTCGGCGGTGCCGATGCCCTTGGCCGCCAGCCGGCGGCCGAGCAGCCACACGGCGGCCAGGACCCCGAGGGCGATCATGACGCCGTAGGCCCGCAGCTCGAGGGGACCAAGGCTGATCGAGCCCGACGACGGGCTCGGGAGAGAGGCGAGGAGCACTACGCAGAGACCTTCCGTGCGAACGCGAGGGACCGCTCGACGACGATGTCGCGGTCGTAGTCGAGCGTGGCGACGTGGTAGCTGCGCTCGAGCCACACCCGCTCCACCGGGCCGCTCACGGTGCCGGCGAGGTGGTCGCTGTCGGCCGGGTCGACCACGTGGTCCTGGCGGCTGGTGATCAAGAGCACGGGGCAGGAAACCTCGTCGAGCCGCCGGCCGATTCCCGCCACGCCGTCCATCAGCGACAGCAGCGGCGGCAGCGGCGTGCCGGCGTAGGCCGACTCCACCACGCCGGGGTCGGCGATGTCGCTCCCGCTCCCGGGCAGCACCACCTCGCCTTCGGCCACCATGCCGCGCACCATCTCGAGCACCTCCTCGGGCTGGGGGCGCACGAGCGGGTTCACCAGCACGAGCCCGGCGACGCTCCGCTGCAGCGCCAGCCACAGAGCGAGGGTGCCCCCCATCGACTGCCCGAGCACGACGACCGCCTCGCAGCGTCCGGCCAGGCGGTCGTGGGCCGCCAGGACCTCGGCACACCAGTCGTCGAAGGTGGTGGCCAGCATGTCGTCGATGACGGTGCCGTGCCCGGGGAGCAGCGGCAGCTCGACGGCCAGCCCGTCCCCCGCCAACACCTCGGCCACGCCGCGCAGGTTCCCGGGATGGCCGGTGAAGCCGTGCACGAGGAGCACGCCGCCCGGCCCACCGGGGGCACGCCAGGGCGAGGCGCCGGCCAGCGTCGTGCTCATGTCCCCCCGCTCCCCATCCACGACACGCTGCCACGCCGAAGCGGTGGTGGGGGCATCGTCACGGGAGCCGGTCGCGTTGACCGGTGGGTCAAGAGCGTGATGTCATGCGGCGGATGTCGGAGCGGCGCTGGACCGAGCAAGGGCGCGAGCGCCGTCAGCAGCTCCTCGACGAAGCGGCGACGCTGTTCGCCGACCGGGGCTACGCCAACACCCGCGTCGTCGACATCTGCGAGGCCGCCGGCGTGGCCAAGGGCCTCTTCTACTGGTACTTCGAGAACAAGCAGGTGCTGTTCGCCGAGCTCGTGCGCTCGATGCGCCTGGCGCTGCGCAAGGCCCAGCGCACGGCGATGGACCCCGACGCCGCCCCGCTCACCCAGATCCGTCAAGGGGCCGAGGCCAGCGTGCGGTTCATGGCCGAGCACCGGGCGTTCTTCTCGCTCCTCGAGGTGGAGCAGCACCACCTCGACGGCGTGCTGCGCGAGGGCCGTGAGGTCCACCTGTCCGACACCGAGCGGCTCGTGAAGGACGCCCAGGCCGCCGGTCAGGTCGACGACGGGCTCGACCCCGGTCTGCTCGCACTCGGCGTGGTGGGGGCCGTGGGCTACTTCAGCCACTTCCACCGCAGTGGCCGAGCCGGCGGTGACGTCGACGAGCTGGCCCGGTTCGTGGGCCGGTGGGTGGTGCAGGCGCTGGCCGGCGAGGTGCCGACGACGGCGTGACCTCAGCGGCCGCTGTGCAGGTACTCGAGCAGGGTGCTGCGCTCGGTCTCGAGCTCGCCGAGGCGGACCTTCACGACGTCGCCGATGCTCACGATGCCGACGATCCGGCCGTCGTCGAGCACAGGCACGTGGCGCACGCGGTGCTCGGTCATGGTGACCATCAGGTCCTCGACGAGGTCGCCCAGGCCGCACGTGCGGACGTCGACGGTCATGATCTCGGCCACCGGCCGCTCGAGGACGGCGCTGCCGAGCTCGTGCAGGCGGCGCACGACGTCACGCTCGGAGACGATGCCGGCGATGGCGGCACCGTCGTCGGACACGACCAGCGCGCCGACGCCGTGGTGGGCGAGCCGGTGGACGACCTCGGACACGGGAGCCGACGACGGCACCGTCGCCACCGCCGCCCCCTTGACCTGCAACACGTTGCTGATACGCATGCTCGGACCCCCACGGCCGATGGTCAGCTCGGTTCCCATGCTCCCACACCGCCGGCCGGCCCCGGCACGGAGGTCAGGGAGTGCTGCGAGCGCCGACCAGGGTGCCCAGCATGAGCAGGATCACCTCGATGACGGCTTCGTGGGTGACCGGTCGCGCCTGGTCGACGTCGACGACGACCATCCCGACGAGGGCGGCCTGGAGCAGCACGGCCAACGCCGCCGCGTCGACGCCGCCCGTGACCCAGCCCCGGGCCTGCGAGCGCTGGATCCACCCGGTGAGAGCCAGCGTCAGCTGGTGCTGGACCTCCCCGACCTCGATCGCCACCTCGGGGTCGTAGCGGGTGGCCGCCAGCGCGCTCAACCGGTCCCACCGAACCGTGCGGCGCTGCGCGTCGGCCATGCCGCGCAGCACGGCGGCGACGGTGGCGAGGTGCTCGTCGAGCTCGGTGATGCCCGAGGTGAGGTGCTCGAACGCCGTCACGTCGAGTGCGGCACGACGGCGGAACTGCTCGGCGCGGGCGCTGGCCACGAGGTGCTCGCGGTCACGGAAGTGGTGGTAGATGGCCCCGACCGAGACGTCGGCGCGAGCCGAGACGTCGGCGATGCGAACCTGGCCCTCGCCGGCCTCCTCGAGCAGGTCGATCGTGACGTCGAGGACGCGCTGGCGCGTCGCGTCGGGATCTCGCCGGGTGGTCCCGGCGACCTCCGCCTGGTCCGTCGGTGCTGACACTGCCACCTACCCTAGCCGCCGACCTGCCGCCGTGCTCATGGCGCCACGGAGCGTGACTTCGTACTAAATCTCATCCAACGCTTCCCAGGGCTCCGTAGAGCAGGCCGTGGGAGCGCTAGCGGCCGGACGCCAGGGGTGCACCCACACCCAGTCACCCTTCACGAAAGGCTCCCACATGAAGAAGGCCCTCATCGGTCTGGCCGCCACCGCGGTCGCCGCCATCGCCACCTTCGGCGCATCGCCCGCCGGCGCCCAGCAGGCCGCCACCATCACGCTGCTCCACGGCATCCCCGGTGCCACCGTCGACGTGGCCGTCAACGGCCAGGTCGTGATCCCCAACTTCGCGCCCGGCGCCACGCAGGACCTGTCGTCGTTCGCCGGCCAGACCCTCACCAACGTCGAGGTCCGCACCGCCGGCTCGACCACCGTGGTGATCGGCCCGATCCCCAGCCTCGCCGTGCCCGCCTCGGGCAACGTCACCGTCGTCGCCCACCTCACCGAGACCGGCACGCCCACGCTGACGCCGTTCGTGAACGACGTGTCGCCGACCCCGGCCGGCCAGGGCCGCCTCACGGTCCGCCACACCGCGGCTGCCCCGGCCGTGGACATCGTCGTGGGCACCGCCCGCCCGATCACCAACCTGTCGAACCCGAACGAGGCCAAGCTGACGCTGCCGGCCGGCCCGCTGTCGGGCGCCAAGATCGCCCCCACCGGTGGCGCTCCGATCGCCGACGTGCCCGCGGTGAACATCGAGGCCGGCAAGAACCTGATCGTGTACGCCGTCGGCAGCCTGTCGGGCAACACGTTCACCTACCTGACCCAGTCGATCACGACGGGTGAGGCCGGCTCGCTGCCCGACACGGGCGCCGAGAGCCTGCCGCTCGCCCTTGTCGGTGCGCTCGTCGCCGGCGCCGGCATCTTCATGGTCGCCAGCACCCGCGCTCGCCGCACGGCCTGACCGACCCCCTTCCCTCACCACGGCCCCGGGCGCCTGCCCGGGGCCGTGGCGCGTCTCAGGAGGGCTGGCCGTAGGTGCCGAAGCGCTCGGCGACGCGGGCGATCTCGTCGTCGGGCAGCACCCGCAGCGGCTGGCCGTGGCTCCGGGCCAGCCGCACGACGCGGGCCAGCCACTCGACGTCGAGGGCCAGCGCAACGGCGGCGTCGAGGTCGGGGCCGACGGCGAGCAGGCCGTGGTTCGCCATGAGGCAGGCGCCGCCGGCCCCGAGGGCGCCGACCACGTTGGCCGACAGCTCGGGCGTGCCATAGGTGGCGTAGGGCGCGCACGGCACGGCCGGCCCTCCCGTGCGGGCCACCACGTAGTGGGCTGCCGGCAACGGCTGCCCGAGGCAGGCGGCCGCCGTGGCCTCCGGCGAGTGGGTGTGCACCACGGCGTGGACGTCGCTCCGAGCCGCCATCACGTCGACGTGGATGCGCCACTCGCTCGTCGGCCGCCGCTGGCCGGGCGCCGGCGTGCCGGCCGCGTCGAGCAGCACCACGTCGTCGGGTCGGAGGCGGGCCGGCGCCATGCCGGTCGGCGTGACGAGCACCCCGGCCGGCACGCGCACGCCGACGTTGCCGGCCGTGCCCTGGTTCAGCCCGAGCCGCTCGAGCTCGCGAGCCGCCTCGACGACCGCGGTGCGGGCGGCCGCCTCGTTCACGCTCGCTCCCCCAGATCGCCGGGGGCGACGATGCCGCGCTCGGTCACGATCGACGTGACCAGGCGGGCCGGGGTCACGTCGAAGGCCCAGTTGCGGGCCGGGCTCGACGATGGGGTGAGCGGCGCGCCCGCCAGCGCCGTCACCTCCGCTGGGTCACGCTCCTCGATCGGGATGGCCGAGCCGTCGGGTGTCACCAGGTCGACGGTGCTCCACGGCGCCACGACGTGGAAGGGCACCCCGGTGTCGGCCGCCGCGACCGCCTTGAGGTACGTACCCACCTTGTTGGCGACGTCGCCGTTGGCCGCGATCCGATCGGCGCCGACGAGGCAGACGTCGACCAGCCCCGCTCGCAGCAGGTGCCCGCACGCCGAGTCGACCACCACGGTGTGGGGCACGCCGGCATCGGCCAGCTCCCAGGCGGTGAGCGACGACCCCTGGTTGCGGGGGCGGGTCTCGCTGACCCACACGTGCACCGGCAGCCCGCGGGCGTGGGCCAGGTAGACGGGCGCCGTCGCGGTGCCGTGCTCGACACAGGCCAGGCGGCCGGCATTGCAGTGGGTGAGCACCTGGACCGGGCCGGGCCGGCCGGCCGCGACGGCCTCCAGCAGCGCCACGCCCACCTCGCCGAGCCGGGCGCAGGTGGACACGTCGTCGTCGGCCATCGCCTGGCTCAGCCGCCGGGACTCGGCGGCCCGCCGGGGCGGCGGTACCGGTGCCAGTGCGCCGACCATGCGATCGAGGGCCCACGCCAGGTTGACGGCCGTCGGCCGGGTGGCGGCGAGGCGGGCCACCGCCGAGCGGAGCCCGGCGTCGGACGGGTCGGCTGCCATGGCCAGCGCCACCCCGTGGGCGGCGGCGACGCCGATGAGCGGTGCGCCGCGGACCTCCATCGTCTCGATGCCCGTTGCGGCGCGCTCCACGTCGGTCCACCGCGCCAGCGCGAGCCGCCGGGGCAGTGCCGTCTGGTCGATCACGGCGACCGCGTCGCCGTCCCACCAGATCGTGCGGTCCACGCGCGCGACCCTACGACCGGCTCAGCGCACGTCGAGGCACCACGCCTCGGCGGCGGCGCAGAAGCCGTCGAGGTCGCCGTCGGTCACCTCGAACGACAACGCGATCATGCCGCGGCGGGCAAGGTAGAAGCTGGCGTCGACCATGGCGTGGAAGAACAGCTCCCGCCACCGGTCGTCGGGCGCCTCGATCTGCAGCATCGACCCGAGCCCGTTCGTGGCGAGCGGCACGCCCGTCGCCGCGAAGAGGTCGGCCAGACGCTCTCTGAGCGCGTCACCGCGGTCGTTCACCGCGACGAGCTTCTCGGGCGTGAGCACGTGGCGCATCGCGGCCGCGCCGGCGGCCATCGACACGACGTTGTTGTTGAACGTGCCGGCCTGCGTGAGCGGGCCGCCGACGGCCGGGTCGAAGGCCTGCATGATCGACCGCCGCCCGCCGAAGGCCCCGAACGACATGCCGCCACCGAGGTACTTGCCCAGCGTCGTGAGGTCGGGCGTGATGCCGAAGCGGGCCTGGGCGCCACCGGGGTGCAGGCGCGAGGTCATCACCTCGTCGAACACGAGCAGCGCCCCCACCTCGGCCGTGCGACGCCGCAACGCCTCGAGGAACGCCGAGCTGGCCACCCTGCAGCCGCCGGAGCCCTGCACCGGCTCCACGACCGCGCAGGCCACACGCTCGTCGACGGCGTCGAGCGCCTCGACGGCGTCGAAGGGCAGCACCACGAACTCGTGGGGCACGTTCAGAGGGGAGCCGCCGTGGGCGAACGAGAGGACGCCGCCGTGGTAGCCCTCCTCGAACACCACCACGCCCGCTCGACCGGTGTGGTGCTTCGCCAGCCCGATGGCCATGAGGTTGGCCTCGGTGCCGGAGTTCGTGAACCGGACCTGCTCGATCGACGTGAACCGCTCGCAGACCAGCCGGGCCAGCTCGATCTCGAGCTCGTGAGTGGCGCCGATCGACCAGCCCTGCTCGAGGCGCTCGACCACGGCCCGCTTCACCGCGTCGGGCGAGTGCCCGAGCAGGCCGGCGGTGTAGTTGCCGAGCAGGTCGACGTAGGTGAAGCCGTCGACGTCGGTGATGCGGGCGCCGTGGGCGGTGGCCACCCGGAACGGGAACGGCGCGAAGTGCAGCACCGATCGCGTGTTGCCGCCCGGCATCACGGTGGCGGCCTCCGCCGCCAGACGGGCGCTGTTCGGGCGGCGGTCGGCGTAGCGCTGGCGGGCGTCGGTGACGGCGGCATCGAGGTCGATCACGCCACCATCGTCGCTCACTCCAGCCCCATCACCTTCTTCCCGGGGAACTGCATCACCGTGCCGAGGTGATGGCGGATGCCGTGGAGGAACGCCTCGTTGTAGGCCAGCTTCCTCGTGAGGTAGCTGTGCTGCTCCTTGGGATCGAGGTAGAGGTTGTACAGGCGGGCGTACGTGTAGCGCTGCGTGACGCCGGTGAAGCCGCCCGGGCCGGCCACGTCGGTGTCGTCGTCGGAGGTCGACACGAGCACGAACTTGTACTCCCCCACCCGCAGGGCCGAGAGGTCGGCCAGCAGCCAGTAGTACTGGTACTTGCGGTTCGACAGCCCGTCCGGGGCGAGCAGGAACGACGTCTGGTCGACGCCGTCGACGAAGCGGTCGGTGGGCACCTTGTCGGCTGCGCCGGCCAGCGTCAACACCGTGGGCAGCAGGTCGCTGAAGTGGAACAGGCCGTCGCTCACGCGCTCCCCGTCGATGGTGCCCGGCCAGGCGACGATGCCGGGGACACGCACACCGCCTTCCCACGTGGAGCCCTTGGCGCACCGGAACGGCGTGAAGGCGGCGTCGGGCCAGTTCTCCATGTGGGGGCCGTTGTCGCTCGTCACGAAGATCAACGTGTCCTCGAGCTGGCCGGTCTCCTCGAGCGCCGCGACGAGCCGGCCCACGATGTCGTCGAGCTCGAGCAGCGTGTCCTTGTAGGGGTGCTTGGCCGGTGACGCGCCGAGGAACCGCTCGTGGGGGTAGTTGTCGAAGTGGGCGCCGCGGGTGCCGTGGTAGAGGAACCACGGCTCGTCGCGCCCGGCCCGGCCGCGGATGAAGTCGATCGAGTAGGAGGCCCACTTCTCGTCGAGCAGCGACAGGGCCGGGATGTCGACCTCCTCCACCTGCTCGGGTTCGCCGCCGCGCGTCGCGTGCACGAAGCAGCGGTTGAACGGCATGTTCTTCACCCACTCGGTGCGGGCGTCGGAGTAGACGATCTCCGGGAAGAAGTAGGGGTCGCGCCACTCGGTGTACATGTCGCTCACCGACAAGAAGCCGTAGAAGTCGTCGAAGCCGACGTGCTGGGGCTGGCTGGCCAGGTTCTCGCCGAGGTGCCACTTGCCCACGGCCTGGGTGACATAACCCGCCTCGGCCAGCAGGTGCGCCAGCGTCACCTCTCCCTCGAGGCCGCCCCGCTCGCCGTACATGGGTGGGCGCTGGAGGCCGTGGCGGATCGGCAGGCGCCCGGTGAGCAGCGTGGCGCGCGACGGCGTGCAGCTCGGCTCGCTGTAGCACGACGTGAGCAGGAGGCCCCGGCGGGCCAGGCGGTCGAGGTTCGGCGTCGGCGCCCCGAACGCCACACCACCGCCGTAGCAGCCGAAGTCGCCCCAGCCGACGTCGTCGAAAACGACGACGAGCACGTTGGGTCGGCGCCCTCGGGCGGCCACGCGGCGGGCGGCCTCGGCCAGCTGACCCTCGTGCACGAACACCGGCTCGCGGGTGTCGGACACCGGTGTGGTCGGTGCGGCGATCGGATCGAAGCCCACGGCAGCCCCCTGCTCGAAGTACCGCCAGCGTTCTTAGCCGCCGGCCGGTCGCCGACACCCGTTGACATGGGTTGTATCTCGATATATCGTGATGGCACCCAACCAATCACAAGGAGATCCACATGCACAGCTACGCACTCCATCAGCGGCCCCCGTTCGGCGGGCTGCTCTTCACGGGCGGACCCCGTGGCGGCCGCCGGCACGGCTGGGGCCCCCCGGGGCCACCGTTCGGCGGACCCTGGGGCGGCGGGCGCCGCAGCCGCCGCCGCGGCGACGTCCGGGCCGCCGTCCTGCGACTGCTGGCCGAGCAACCGATGCACGGCTACCAGATCATCCAGGAGCTGGCCGGGCGCTCGGGCGGCGCCTGGCGGCCGAGCCCGGGCAGCGTCTACCCCACGCTCCAGCAGCTCGAGGACGAGGGGCTCGTGAAGGCCAAGGAGCTCGACGGTCGGCGCGTCTTCGAGCTCACCGCCTCGGGCCGCAAGGAGGCCGAGCGCCTGGTCACCGGCGAGGCCCCGTGGGACGAAGCGGCCGCCGAGGACGGCGAGGGCATCGGCCAGCTGCGCGACCTCGCCATGCAGGTCGGTGCGGCCACCCTCCAGGTGGCCCACGCCGGCTCAGCCATGCAGGTGGCGAAGGCGGCCGCCATCCTCACCGAGGCCCGCAAGGACCTCTACCGGCTCCTGGCCGACGGCGACGACGACGCCTGATCCCTCCCGAGCACACACGACGGACCCAACTCGTGTGTGCCCGATCCAGTGACCAGGACCGGAGACCTACGCCCGACACACGTTGCCGCCAACGGGTGTCGGGCGCTCTCGCGCTTGCGCCCTGGTCAGTCGTCGAGGTCGAAGTCGAGCGAGGGCCCTCGGCGCAGCGGCGGGAGCTCGATGTCGTCGAGCACCCGCACGGCGTCGTCGATCGGGGTGAACGCGGCGCCGGCGTCGGAGGCCTCCTCGTCGGGGGCTTCCTCCTCGAGGCCCGGTCGCAGGCCGGCCATCGGGTCGTCCTCCGGACCCATCGCACCGGGGCCGGACGACGCGTCGTCGCTCGGGTCGATGACGCCGCCGTCGGGGGAGATCGAGTCGGGGATCGGGCCATGCCCGGTGCCGGGCGCCATCTCCGGGTCGACCGGGTCGACGAGCAGACGCCTCTTGAGGTCGACGATCGGACCGCTCGAAGGCACCACCGCGTCGGGGGCATCGCTCGGATCGACGTCGCCACCGCCCTTGGGGTCGAAGGTCATGTCGATCCGGCGCAGGTCGACATAGCGAGGACCGTCCTCCGAGGGGGTGAACTCGACGCCACCACCGGCCTCCTCCCCACCGGTGTCGTCACCCGACGAGTCGTCACCGGACGAGTCGTCACCCGAGTCCTCGTCGCTCGGGGGCGGTGGAGGCGGCTCCTCCTCCGGCGCTTCGTCCTCCTCGCCGCCACCCGTGTCGCCACCGCTGGTGCCCCCCTGGGCATCGCCCCCGATGAAGCCGGTATCGGTGCCCTGGTCGAAGTCCTGGTAGCCGCCCTGCTCCTCACCCTCGGCCGGGTGCATCTCGCCGGCACTGTCACGGAAGTAGACGTTGCCGTCGGCGTCCTGCCAGAGCTCGCCCTGCTCGCCGTTGCCCATGTCCTGGACACCGAGGTAGGTCCAGCCCGAGTCCTCGCCGTCCGGCGGGTCCGAACCGGGTGCCGGTGTGCCGGTGGTGTCGTCGGTCCCCGGGGGTGCCGCTGGACCTGGCGTCGCGTCGTCCGACGAGGCCGAGTCCTCACCTCCGTCACCGCCCTCGCCTCCGCCGCCGTCGACGTCGGGCAGACCGTCGTCGGGCTCGAGGTCCTCCCCGCCGGGCTCGTCACCGGGCAGGTCGCCACCCATACCGCCACCACCGTCGCCCCCCACCTCCGGGAGACCGGCGGTCGGGTCGATGATCCCGAAGCCGTCCGCCGGGCCGTGGTGACTCCATCCGCCCGCGCCCGTCCCGATGTCGGTCCCGGTGCCCGTCCCGGTCCCCGTCCCCGTCTCGGTCCCGGTGCCCGTGCCGGTCCCGGTGCCCGTCCCGGTCGCCACGCCCGCTTGCGCACCGCCGGCCCAGGTCGACGGGATCACCGTCGACGGCCTGCCCATCAGGTCGTTCGGAGCGACGCCTTGGGTCAGGTCCGTGATCCGCTGCGACACGATCTCGGCGAACCACGCGAGCTCGCCGTCCGACATCAGTCCGGCCCGCCCCCGCGACACGCCGCCGACGCTCACCACGTAGTCGAGCAGTTCGTCCCGCTCGATGCGCCGCCGATCCTCTTCCAACCGGCCGACCTTGTTGGCCGGATCGCCCAGCCCGCGGATGTTGGTGAGGATGCGCTCGGCCTCCTTCGCGATCTCGCCGCGGAGCTCCTCGTCGGACATCTCGTCGAAAGCATCCCGGCCGAACTTGCCCGTCTTCCGCAAGTGGTCGATGACCTGCTCGCGCTGGCGGTAGTTGTCCTCGGCCTCGATGTGCGACTTCACCACATCGGGGCGCAGCCGCGAGCGGTTGCCCATGAACTGGCGCTCGGCCTCGTCGGCGATCTCGTTGCGGAGCTGCTCGGGTGTGAACTTCACGATCTCGGCCTCGGTGTAGGTCCCCAGGCTGCGCAGGTAGTTGCGGGCCGCCTCCTGCAGCTCACGCGCATCGACCCGGTTGGCCCACTCGACCACGTACGCAGGGTCGACCTTGCTGTCGTTGCCGATGAACTGGCGATTCGCCTCGGCGACCGCCTCCTTCACCACCTGGATGTCCGAGAGCCGCTCGAGCTCCTCCGGCGTGTACTTGCGGGTGGCATCGAGGAACTGACGGGCCTCGGTCACCTCCGACTGCGTCGGCAGCTCGGCACCGCTGATCGTCTGCTGGGCCCGCTCGAACGCCTCCTCGATCTCTCGCTCGAGTCCTTTGAAGATGTCGTCGCTCACGGAACCACCCTTTCAGTCGTCGATGTCGAGGAGGGAGGAGGGATGGGACACGGAGAGGTCGAGGTCGTCGAGCGCCCGCATGGCGTCGTCGATCGGAGCAAACGCGGCCGCCGCGTCGGTGTGGTCGTCGGGTGCCTGCTCCTCGAGTGCGGGTGACAGCCCGCTCATCGGGTCGTCCTCGGGGCCCATTGCGCCCGGCCCGGAGGCGGCGTCGTCGCTGGGGTCGGTCACCCCGGCTCCCGCGTCGATGGTGGAGGGGATCGCGCCGCGACCGACACCGGTCGCCATCTCCGGATCGACCGGGTCGGCGAGGAGGCGCTGCTTGAGGTCGACGATCGGGCCGCCCGACGGCACCGCGGTGTCGGTGTCGGCCGGGTCGACGTCGCCGCTGCCGTCCACGCGGTGGCCGTAGGTGGCGCCGGGGTGGAACCCGAAGGCCCGGCCGGCCTCGAGCAGCGCACGCGTCTTCTCGTCGATCGCGTCGTCGGGCGGCCGGCCGGAGTCGGAGGCCTCGTCGCCCTCGCCCTCGCCCTCACCCGATTGCTCGGCCTCCTCCTGCGCCTTGCGCTCCTCCTCGGCCTTGCGCGCCTCCTCCTCGCGCTTGCGCTCCTCCTCGGCCTTGCGCTCCTCCTCGGCCTTACGCGCCTCCTCGGCCTGGCGCGCCTCCTCGGCCTTCGCGTCGTCGGACGCCTGCGACCCGTCGCTCCCGCCTGTCTCGCCCTCGCCCTCGCCACCGCGGTTCGTCGGCCGCTCGCCCGGGGTGTACAGCACTCGCCCGTCCGCGTAGCGGGTGGTGGAGCCGCCACCCGAGTGGTAGGTCACACGCTCGTCGCCGTCGATCACCTCGATGTCGCCGTTCTTGTGCTGGATGACGGTGGGCCCGCCGTTGTCGGGCACGAACTTCGTGGTGCCGTCGTCGTAGCGGTAGAGGGTGCCGTCGTCGGTCTTCTCCACCTCGGTGTACTGCTCGGCCGAGCCGTCGAAGTCGGTGAGGCCGGGGATGTCGTAGCCCGAGCCGTCGGCGCCCCGCTCCTGGTAGCCCGGCCGGTCGCCGCCGCTCATCCGCAAGCCCACCTCGGTCTGGGTGAGGTAGGGCCGGTCGACGCCGCCTTCGTAGTGCTCGGTCGTCGTCTTGTTCTGGTCGCCGAACCACGTCTCCACGGTCCGCGCCCCGCTCGCGATCGAGCCGTCGTCGAGCGCGCCGGTCCGGTCGCTCTCGTCGGCGCCGACCGCAGTGTCGGCCCGCAGGGCGCCCAGCTGCTCCGATCGCTGCGCGAGCAGCGACCCGAGCCCGAGATCGCCCTCGAGCTGCCCGGCGACGTCGGTGGTGGCGTCGTCGTGGAAGCCGAGCTGCACGTCGTCACCCACCGGTACACCGACTCGTGGACCGGCCGCACCCACGGCCCCCGCGCTCGTGGGGACGTCACCGGTAACCGGTTCGTCGTCACGCTCGCTGTCGGCCACCACGTCGGCGACCGGCGTCGCCGCGGGTGCCGTCACGAGCCGGGGGTCGACGACGGGCTCCTTGGCCACCTCGACCGTCGGGGTGCTGGCGACCTTCTTCCTGCCGAACGGGTTCCTCAGGGCCATGCGCGACGGTGCGCACGGAGTCCACGGTGATGCATCCGTGACGACACGGAAGACTCAGCCCACCGCGGCACTGCGCACCGCCAGTGCCAGCTCGACACGGGTCGACACACCGAGCTTGCGATAAGCGGCCGAGACGTGCGACTCCACCGTCCGGCGCGAGAGGTAGAGCCGGGAGGCGATGGCGTCGTTGCCGAGTCCTTCGGCCACCAGCGCCACGACGGCTCGCTCGCTCTTGGTGAGCGCGTCGAACCCGGTCGCCGGGCGCGGGCGCCGGCCACCGCGCACAGGTGCCAAGCGAGCGGCGGCCTCGGCCAGCGCCGTCGCGCCCACCGCCTCGAACAGCTCGGCCGCGGCGAGGGCGGCCGCCGACGCGTCGGTGCGGGCGCCGTGGCGAGCGGCCAGCACGGCCGCCGCCGCCAGCGCCTCCGCCCGCTGGAACCGGCGAGGGCTGGGCCGCAGCACCGTGGCGGCCTCGAAGGCGGCGGCCGGCTCGCCGGTGCGCCACGCCATGGCCACCAGGGCGTCGGCCCGCTGGGTGGGCAGGTTGGTGCGGTCGGCGGTGTCGGTGAGCCCGCGAACGACGTCGTCGGCTAGGTCGAGGCGGCCCTCCAGCACCGCCAGGCGGGCCAGCCGGGGACCGATCCACTGGCGAGGCATGGGCAGCGACAGGAGGGTGAACCCGGCCCAGAGCTCCTCGAGGCCCGCCAGCGCGCCTGCGGTGTCGCCGCCCGCCTCGGCCAGGTACGAGCGGCACATGGCGATGTGGTCGAGCCCGAAGCCCGTGCGGCCGGTGGCGAGGATCGCCTCGGCGGCGGCCGTGTGCCGGCGACTCCGTTCGAGGTCGCCTTGGGCCAGGGCGACCTGCGCGACGAACGCATGACACCACACGAGGATCCCGAAGCTGTCGACCTCGTCGCTGTAGTCGAGCGCCGCCAGCGAGAAGGCCTCGGCATCGCCGAGGTGGCCGCTGCGGAGGGCTGCGAAGGCGGCCAGTCCGTCGTAGGCCGGCACGGCCCAGCCCGATCCCGAGCGCACCGCCACGTCGCGGCCCAGGCGGGTGAGGCGCTCCACCTCGGCGAGGTCGTCGGTCTCGGCCGCCACCAGCCCCGCGCAGAACCACGGCTGGTACTGGTGCGACTCGTTGGCCCGCCACCGCTCGGCGTGCTCGAGCATCCGGGCCGCGTGCACCGAGGCACCCCGCAGGTCGGCCACGAACACCGAGGCGACCGTCAGCACCGCCTCGGCCGCCACCTGCGCGTTGGCGTCGGCACCGAGGGACCGCGCTTGCTCGGCCAGCTCGACGGCGCGGGGCAGGTCGAGCGCCAAGAGGTAGGCGAGCGAGCGCTCGGCGACGGCGCGCTCGTGTCCCTCGCGCCCGGCGAGCAGGGTCACGGCCGCACCCATCTCCTCACACGCCCGGGCGGCCTGACCCTGCACGAACATCGACAGGGCCAGCTCCCGGTGGAGCCGGGCCCGGTCGACGGGATCCACCGTGTCGTGCAGGAGCACCCGGCCGAGCGCCTCGGCCTCGCTGGCCCGGCCGCTCCCGGCCAACGCCTCGAAGCGGGTCACCAGCAGCCCGTGGTCGGGCTCGGGGTCGAGGGCGATGGCGGCATCGACCAGGCGCAGGGCCGTGCCCGGCGCCCGGCGGATGCGGCGACGGGCCGCGTCGCGCAGCCACGCAATGGCGACGCGGTCACCGGGTCGGGCCCCGAGCAGGAAGTGCTCGGCGATCTCGAGGTCGTCGCCACCCTCGGCCACGAGCAGCCGAGCTGCGGCGAGGTGGAGCGCGGCGCGGCCGCCGGGCGGGATCGAGGCGAGGGCTCCGTCACGGAACAGGTCGTGGCGAAAGGCGTGGCCGGACGGGTCGGACCGCAGCACCCCGGCGGCGACGGCCTCGTCGAGCGCGGCGACCACCTCGATCGCCGGCCGGCCGCACAGCGACGCCGCGAGGTCGACGGTGGCGCCGTGCCCGAGCACGGCGAACACCTGCACCACGGAGCGAACCTCCGGCGACAGCGCGTCGATCAGCCGCTCCACCACCGACCCGGGCCGCAGCACCGTGCCGGGCGGTGTGTCGACCACATCACCGACCGTGGACAGCGAGGCGGCCAAGGCCTCGAGTGTCGCTTCGACGAGGAGCGGGTTGCCGCCAGCGCCTTCTAGTACAAGGGCAAGGCCGCGGCCGATGCGGGCGCCGAGGGCGGCGGCGGCCAGCTCCACCACGTCGGGGCTCGGGAGCGGGCCGAGCTCGACGACCTCGGGGCCGTGCCGGTCGTCGCGCCAGGCGGCCAGCTCACGGGCAAGGGCAGATCCGGCGACGGGCGGCCGGCAGCCCACCACCACGGCCACCCCGCTCGACGGGGCTCGCGCCGCCAGCAACCGCAGCGCCCGCACCGTGCCGGGGTCGGCCCACTGCGCGTCGTCGACCACGACGAGCACCGGCCGGCGGGCCGCCATCGCGCCCACGAGGTCGACCACCCGGTCGGCCATCGAGAGGCCGGGGTCGGACGGTGCACCGGCCTCGAGCACACCCCGGCCGCCGGCGGGTCGCACGTCGAGCGCACCGGGGTCGAACAGCTCGCCGAACACCGCGAGCGGCTGGTCGAGCTCGTGCTGACGGCACGCGCCGGCGAGCACGCCGAGCCCGAGCCGGCGGGCCTCGTCCACCGCGTCGGCCGTCAGCCGCGACTTCCCCGAGCCCGCGGGCCCGAGCACGACGCAGGCACCGCCCCCTCCGGCCGACGCCGAAGCGACCACCTGGTGCAGGCGGCTGCGCTCCCATCGCCGCCCGACGAGCGGCGGGTGCCCGGCGCCCGCTGGATCCCCCACGGCGCCGGACGTTACCCAGGCCCACCACCACCCGAGCCCACACGAGTCCTGGGTAACCTGTGTCATCGCGGAGCCGTGACCAGCACCGGTGAGATCGCCCAGACACGAGACGGCGTTCACTCGTGTCGGGGTCGTCGCCTCAGCGCGTCGTGGACGTCGCCTCCGCGTAGAGGCCCTCGTAAGTCCGCGTGAGCACTTCGGCCGCCTCGGCCGCGCCCGGTGCCAGGCTCGGGCGTTCGGCTCGCTCGCGCCATCGGGCCACCCCGTCGAGCGCGGCCGCCACCAGCGCGGGGCCGGCGGCGTCGGGGTCGAGCCCCAGCCGGCCGGCCAGCGAGCCGGGCGTGGTCACACGGGCCACCTCGGCGGCCTCGCCGTCGTCGAGGGGCACCAGACCCGTGCCGACGAGGTGGGCGAGGCGCAGCTCGGCCAGCTCGTGGGCGCCGGCTTCGACTTCCTCGGCGGCGGCGGCCACCCGGGCGCCGGCCGCAGCATCGACGGCCGCCAGCCGGTGCCCCACCACCCGCACGCCCCGCAGCACGGCCCGGGCCTGGAGGGTCCGGGCCCGCAGCAGGACCTGTTCGTCCACCACGGCGCGCAGCTCGTCGACGCCCGACACGGCCACCAGGAGGCGAGCCAGCGCGGTGGCCGTCGGCGCGTCACCCCGCCGCACCGCCGCGACCGCCCACCGGACGCCGAACAGGCCGAGGCGGTCGAGCAACGCCGTGCGCTCCTCGGGCGCGACGGTGCCGAAGGCGGGGGCCACGAACCGGTCGGCGGAGGCGAGCAGCACGTCGAGGGTCTCGTCGCCCTCGGCAGCGAGCGCCCGCACCAGGGCGTGCTCGTGCTCGGTGAGCGTGGCACCGGTGGCCGCCAGCAGCCCCGACACTGGCACCACCGCGGCGCACCTCGACCGCACGAGCTCGTCTCGCGCGTAGCGAGCGGCGATGCGGGCCGCGCTGGCGAGACCGTCGAGGCGGCCGCCGCCGACCTCGTCGGCTCGTGACAGGACGGCCACCGCGTGCACCGGCGACGCGTGGGCGACCTCGGTGTCGGTGAAGGCCTCGAGGAAGTCGGCGTCGAGGCGGTGGAGGTGGCGCATGAGGTAGAGCACGGCATCGGCGTCGGCCGGGCCGGACAAGAGCAGGTCGTCGGTGGCCGTCGAAGCGCCGGTGGCCGACCCGAGGCCCGGCGTGTCGACGAGCGTGGCCCGCCGCAGGGCGGCCGACGGGCACGTCACGCGCAGGCTGGCCACGTCGGCAGGGGCGCGACCCCCGAGGTCGACGTGGAGGGCCTCGTCGTCGCGCGCGAACGCGAGGTCGACCTCGTCGCCGGCGCGCAGCGTCGCCCGCACGCCGTAGTGGGGCCCGTCGGCGTACCAGGTGACGATGCGGGTGCACTCGCCGGCGTCGGTGGGCGCCAGCCGCTGGCCGACCAGCGCGTTGAGCAGCGTCGACTTGCCCGCCTTCACCCGCCCGACGATCGCGATCCGAAGCGGCCCGCCCAACCGCGACCGCAGGGCGTCCACCTCGGCTCGCTCGCCGACGGCGCCTGCGGCCGCGCAGGCGCTGGCCGCCTCGTCGAGGAGCCGGTGCAGGCGGGCGTCGAGATTCACGGCGCCCCCAGCATGGCGATCTCGGCCCGGAGCCGGCGCACGTCGGCGAGCCGGGTGGCCGGAGCGGGATCGTCGAGCGCCGCCTGCGCCTGCAACGCCACCGCGGTCGCGGTGCGCTGCAGCTCGGCCAGGCGAGTGGAGATGCCGTCGCGGAGCTCCTGCTGGGCCCGGCGCTGGTTGACGGCCAAGTCGTTCGACACGCGGAACACGACCTCGTCGAGCATTGTGCGCACGCCCACCCGCACCCGCTGGCGCCCTTCGGCCACGCGGCGCTTGCGCTGGTCGAGCACGGCCTTGCCCCCGAACGATGCGGCGACGCCGAGCGCGACCGGGCTGGCCACCGCGAACACCGCCATGCCGGGCAGGAGCGTGACCATCGTGCTGAGGAGGATGAGGCCGCCCTGCACCCCTCGCAGCGCGCCGATCGCCTCGCCCACGCCCGATGCCGCACGACGAGCGATCCCCACGGGACGAGTCGGCATCGAGACCAGCTGGTCGACGAGTTCCGTCAGGTCGGCCCCACCGACCAGCGCCGGCACCATGTCGCCGAGGTCGGCGGCGAGCAGCGCCGCCACGTCGGCCACGGCTGCCGCGATGCCGGCCTCCTGGCGCTCGAGGATCTGGGCGACCAGCGAGGCCGTCTCGGTCTGGACGTCGCGCACCAGACCCTCGAACGCGTCACGGCTCGACAGGCCCTCGAGCCGCTCGTCCACCCGGCGCGCGAGGTCGCGCTGCTCGCTGCGCAGCTCGAAGGCGAGCGCGCTCCCCAGGTCGGCCAGGCGGTCGTTGAGCACCTGCGACCACCGGGAGCCGGTCGCCCGCAGGTGGTCGAGCCGGGCCTTGGCCTCCTCGGCGGCCCGCACCCGCTCGGCGGCTGCCCGGTCGTCGGCCAGCACCGCCTCCTCGGCGGCGAGCACGGCGTCGAGCTGGCGCAGCACCTCGGCCCGCTCGGCCGCCGCGCGCTCGGCGGCCCGCCCCCGGGACACAGCCACCGCCTCGGTCAGCCGCTCCACCAGCACGGGGAACCCGCTCTCGAGGTCGAGGTCGCGGTCGGACTGCTCGAGCGCAGCTCCCCGCAGGGTCGACGACAGCGGCAGCACCGGCAGTTCGAGCCCACGGGATCGCAGGTGGCCCTGGTCGAGCTCGATCACGCGGCGCCAGTGGCGGGTGAGGTCCGTCTTGGTGACGCACACCACCACGGTCGGGCACCGCTCGTGGGCGTCGGCCAGGAAGGCCAGCTCGGGCTCGCTCAGCTCGGCCAGCGCGTCGCTGGTGAACAGCACCACGTCGACGTGGCGCAGGAACGCCAGCGTCGCCGCGGCCTGGCCTGCTCCGAGGCCACCGACGCCCGGGCTGTCGACGACGACGAGCCCGGTCGACAGGAGCGGGCTCGGCACGCCGAGGTCGACCCGCTCCACCGACTGCTCGTTGCCGGGGTTGCCCGACTCGGTGACCACGCTGCGCACGAGATGCGGCTCGATCGGGGCCGACTGCAGTGTGCCGTCGATCCTGCGGTGGACGACGGCGCTGAGCTCGTCGGCCGGGTGGCACACCGTGAGCACCGCGGTGGCGAGGTCGTCGTCGACCGGGCAGACCTCCCGCTCGAGGAGGCCGTTCACCAGCGAGCTCTTGCCCTGCTTGAACTCGCCCACCACCAGCGCGATCGCGAAGGCGCGGGCCGCCCGTCCGTCGGTGGCCGCCACCCGTTCCGCGAGATCGGCCCGCCCGAGGCGGGTGCACAGCGCGGCCACGGTGGCCGACGGATCGCTCACGGCCAGACCATGACACCACCGAGTCAGCACGTGAAGGTCTCCGGGCGAAATTCCGTGGGGATACGGATGCCCCGTCGCCACGTGCTACGCATCATCGCGGCGATGGGCACCTACGCGCTCGGGATCGATCTCGGCACCACCTTCACGGCCGCCGCGATCGCGCGCGCCGGCGGGGCGGTCGAGCCCTTCGCGCTGGGTGACGGCCGGCTGCCGGCCCCGACCGCGGTGGCGCTGCCGGAGAGCGGCGAGCTCCTGGTCGGTGAGGCGGCCGACCGCCGCCGCCGCTCCGACCCGAGCCGGGTCGCCCGGGAGTTCAAGCGCCGCCTCGGCGACCCCGTCCCCTTGGTGCTCGGCGGCACGCCCTACGGCGCCGACGCCCTCGCCGGTCACGTGCTGGCCTACGTGGTCGCCCGCGTCGCCGAGCGGGAGGGCGAGCCACCTGCGGCCGTCGCCGTCACCCACCCGGCGTCGTGGACGGCCTACAAGCTCGACCTGCTCGAGCAGGCCGCCCGCACCGCGGGGTTGGGCGACGCGGTGTTCGTCGCCGAGCCGGTCGCCGCCGCCGTCCACTACGCCGCCCTCGAGCGCATCGAGCCCGGCGACGTCGTGGCCGTCTACGACTTCGGCGGCGGCACCTTCGACGCCGCCGTGCTGGCTCGGCGAGGTGACGACTTCGAGCTGCTCGGCCGCCCTGAGGGCATCGAGCGCCTCGGTGGCATCGACATCGACCAGGCCCTGTTCGCCCATGTCGACCGGGCCGTCGGCGGCCTCCTCGGCGACGCCGACGCCAAGGACCCCGCCGTGGCGGCGGCGCTGGCGCGGGTGCGTGACGAGTGCCGGACCGCCAAGGAGGCGCTCTCGTCCGACACCGAGGCGGTCGTCGCCGTCGCGATGCCCGGCCTGCACACCGAGGTCCGCCTCACCCGGGCCGAGCTCGAGGCGATGCTGCGACCCCGGCTGCCCGACACGGTGGCGGCGATGCGCCGGGCCGCCGACTCGGCCGGCGTCGACCTGCACGCCGTCGCGCGCGTGCTGCTGGTGGGCGGCACCTCGCGCATCCCGCTGGTGGCCGAGACCGTGCGGGCCGAGACCGGCCGCCCGGTCGCCGTCGACGCCGACCCCAAGCTCGTGGTCGCCCTCGGCGCCGCCCGCCTCGCCGCCCGCCGGCTGGCACCGGCCACGGTGCCGGCGGACGTCACCGCAGAGCCCCGCCCAGCGGCCCCGCCGCCCATCACCGTCGTTCCCATCACCCCACCACAGCCGGCGGCGGCCGCGGCCCCTCGGCGGCGCTGGCCTGTCGTGGCCGCCGTGGCCGCGGTGGTGGGGCTCGTCGCGGTCGGTGCCGCCGTGGCCCTGGCCGGGGGTGACGACGGCGGCGACGCGGCCGAGCCGGCCACCACGGCAGCGGTCGACACCACCACGGCGCCGATCGACACCACAACGCCCACCACCGCTGCTGCACCGACCACGGGCGCGGCAGCCACCACGGCGCCGGCACCGCCAACCGCTGCGCCGATCCCCGGCACGGTGGCCCGGGCCACCGACCCGACGCCCTGCCCGGTGGGGCCGCCCGAGACGGCGTGCATCACCGAGCTCGTGGTCGACGCCGACGGCGGCCTCGTCGCCTACTTCACCACCACCGGCTACACGCCCGAGCTCGAGCCGGCCCGGGACCACATCCACTTCTACTTCGACTCGGTCGGCGACGAGACCAACGCCGGCGCGGCCGGCAGCGGCGGTGACTGGCGGATCTGGGACGCGCCCAACCCGTTCACCCCGGTCGGAGGCGAGGCCGGCCGGACCGGCTACACGCTGGCCGACGCCGTCGCCGCCGATGCCACCCAGCTGTGCTCACTCGTCGCGCTGCCCGACCACGTGGTCAAACCGGGGACCGGCAACTGCATCGACCTTCCCGGCATCTGAACGCGCGCTCGCCCCGCCCCGGTGGCGAGCGGCCGGCGCGGTCGTAGCCTCACTCAGATGAGCGACGACGCGGTCCTGCGGGTGGTCGGGCTCGGGATGCCGTGGCCCACCGTCGACCCCTTCCTGTTCTGCGTGCACCACGACGACCACTACCCGGTCGGCGACGAGCGCTTCGGCCCGGCGGTGGCACTCGACGGCCGCGACCTCGGCCAGGACTTCTCCCGCAAGGACGGCTGGAGCATGTACCACGGCCGCGTGGTACCAGGCTTCCCCGAGCACCCGCACCGCGGGTTCGAGACGGTCACGTTCGTGCGCCACGGCCTCATCGACCACGCCGACTCGATGGGCGCCCGTGCCCGCTACGGCCGCGGCGACGTGCAGTGGCTCACCGCAGGGGCCGGCATCCAGCACGCCGAGATGTTCCCGCTGCTCGAGCGCGACCGCCCGAACCACCTCGAGCTGTTCCAGATCTGGCTGAACCTGCCGGCGGCCGACAAGATGGCCGAGCCGCACTTCACGATGCTGTGGGACGAGGACATCCCCCGCCACGTCGCCAAGGACGCCGACGGCCGCCGCACGGAGGTCACCGTGGTGGCCGGCGAGCTCGAGGGCCTGCGCCCACCGGCCCCGCCGCCGCACTCGTGGGCCAGCCGCCCCGAGGCCGACGTCGCCATCTGGCACCTGCAGCTGGAGGAGGGGGCCCGCTTCACGCTGCCGCCGGCCGGCGGCCACGGCACCGTGCGCGTGCTCTACGTGTTCGGCGGCGACGAGCTGCGGGTGGCCGCCACGCCCGTCGGTGCCGGCCACGGTGCGGTGGTGCGCTGCGACGTCCCGGTCGAGGTCCAGGCGTCCGGGGCCGTCGACGTGCTCGTGCTCCAGGGCCGCCCGATCGGGGAGCCGGTGGCGCAGTACGGGCCGTTCGTGATGAACACGCGCGCCGAGATCCAGCAGGCCTTCGCCGACTACCAGCGCACCGGCTTCGGCGGGTGGCCGTGGCCGTCGCCCGACCCGGTGCACGGCGGTCCCGAGCAGGGCCGCTTCGCCCGCCACGCCGACGGCCGCCTCGACGAGCCCCCCGCCCCGCTCGGCGCCTGACCCTCCCGCGCCGCGGCGCGTCGACGACCGGCTGGGTACCGTGCGCGCATGGATCTGGGGATCGCAGGACGGCGGGCGGCGGTCACCGCCGCCACAGGTGGACTCGGCTTCGCGGCGGCCGCCGCGCTAGCCGCCGAGGGCGTGCAGGTGGCGATCTGCGGCCGCGACCGAGGGCGGGTCGACGCGGCCGTCGAGCGGCTCGGCCACGGCGCCGTCGGGCTGGTGGCCGACGTCGGCACCGTCGAGGGCGCCACGGCGTGGGTCGCCGCCGCCGCCGAGGCGCTGGGCGGCATCGACATCCTCGTGCCCAACGCCGGTGGTCCCCCGCCCGGCAACTTCGCCACGGCCGGGCTCGAGCAGTACCTCCCGGCCATCGAGCTGAACCTGCTGTCGGTGGTGGCCATGTGCAAGGCCGCCATCCCTTCCATGCAGGCGCAGCGGTGGGGCCGAGTGGTGGCCATCACCTCGCTGGCCGTCCGCCAGCCGATGGCGAACCTGATCCTGTCGAACACCGCCCGGGCCGGGGCCACCGGCTTCCTCAAGACGGTGGCCCGCGAGGTGGCCGCCGACGGCGTCACCGTGAACTCGGTGCTGCCCGGCCTCCACGCCACCGACCGGGTCACCCAGCTCTACGGCGGCCAGCCCGACGGCGCCGCCCTCGGCATCCCGGCCAAGGTCATCGGCTCTCCCGCCGACTTCGGCCAGGTGGTCGCGTTCTTGTGCAGCGAGCAGGCCCGCTACGTCACCGGCACTGCGCTGGCCGTCGACGGAGGCGCCGACAGCGCCCTGCTGTGACCTTCAGGCGACCGGCAGGCCGAGGAGGCGGGCGATGACGAGGCGCTGGATCTCGCTCGTCCCCTCGCCGATCTCGAGGATCTTGGCGTCGCGGTAGAAGCGGGCGACCGGGGAGTCCTCGACGAAGCCGTAGCCACCGAGCACCTGGGTCGCCGTGCGGGTGGCCGTCACCGCCGCCTCGGTGGCATAGAGCTTGGCGATGGCCGCCTCCCGCCGGAACGGCCGGCCCTGGTCCTTGCGCCAGGCGGCCTGGTAGGTGAGCGAGCGGGCCGCCTCCACCGCGACGTCGAGGTCGGCCAGCTGGAACGCCAGACCCTGGAAGCGGCCGATCGGGCCGCCGAAGGCGTGGCGCTGGCGTGCGTAGTCGACCGCGTGATCGAGGCAGGCCTGGGCCAGCCCGACCGCGAGTGCGGCGATGGCGACGCGGCCGTCGTCGAGGATCGACAGGAAGTTGCGGAACCCGGCGCCGCGCTCGCCGAGCAGGTGGTCGACCGGCACCCGGCAGTCGGCCAGCGTCAGACCGTGGGTGTCGGACGCGTGCCAGCCGAGCTTGTCGTAGGACGGCTCGACGACGAGTCCCGGTGTCCCGGCCGGTACGACGACAGCGGAGATCTCGTCGGGCGCGGTCCGGGCGGTGACGGTGACCAGCGACGTGATCGGGGTGCCGGAGTTGGTGATGAACGCCTTCGAGCCGTTCAGCACCCATTCGCCTTCGTCGCGGGTGGCGGTGGTGCGGGTGGCGCCGGCGTCGGAGCCGCCATCGGGCTCGGTGAGGCCGAAGGCACCCAGCGCGCGGCCGGCCACCAGGTCGGGGAGCCACCGCTGCTTCTGCTCGTCGGTGCCGAACGTGAGGATCGGGTTGAGGCCCAGCCCGACGCCGGCCGACAGCGTGATCCCGACCGACTGGTCGACACGGCCGAGCTCCTCGATGGCGATGCACAGCGTGGTGAAGTCGGCGCCGGCGCCGCCGTAGGCCTCCGGCGCCGTGAGGCCGAACAGGCCGAGCTCGCCCATGGCGCCGACCAGCTCGACCGGGAAGTGGCGGTCGCGGTCCCACGCTGCCGCAAAGGGCTCCACCTCGGCGAGCGCGAACTCGCGCACGACCTTGCGGAAGGCGTCCTGCTCGGGGGTGAAGTCGAGGTCCACGAGGCGATGGTAGGCGGCGGGGTGCGACGGCCCTCCGGGTGGGTAGGCTGGGTTCACTTGCAGCGTGCAAGCACAGGGGGTCGACGCCATGAGCGCTGCCATGCCCGCCTTGGGGGCACCACTGTCGAAGCGGCAGCTCTACACCGTGTTCGCCGGGATCATGACCGGCCTCGGCCTGGCAGCCCTCGACACCAACATCATCGGGGTCGCCCTGCCGACGATCGTCGGCGACCTCGGCGGCCTCAACCACATCGCGTGGGTGGGCACCGCCTACCTCCTCACCTCCACGGCCGCCACACCCCTGTTCGGCAAGCTGTCCGACCTCTACGGCCGCCGGATGCTGTTCCAGGTCGCCATCGTCACGTTCGTCGTCGGCTCGCTGCTGTGCGGCATCTCCCAGACGATGATGCAGCTCGTCCTGGCCCGTGGGCTCCAGGGCATCGGCGGCGGCGGGCTGTTCGCCATGGCGTTCACGATCATCGGCGACGTGGTGCCGCCGCGCGAGCGCGGTCGCTACGTCGGCTTCATCACGTCGGTCTTCGCGGCCGCCAGCGTGGCCGGCCCGCTGCTCGGCGGCTTCTTCGTCGACCAGCTCGACTGGCGGTGGATCTTCTTCATCAACGTGCCGCTCGGCATCGTCGCCCTGCTCGTCACGTCGAGCGCACTGCGCCTGCCGTTCGCCAGGCGCGAGGCCAAGGTCGACTACGTGGGAGCAGGGCTGCTCGTCACGTCGGTCACCATGCTCATCCTGATGGCCACCTGGGCCGGCGAGGGCACCTACGGCTGGACGTCACCGGTCACGCTGGCCATGGGCGGCGGCTCGCTCCTCGTGGCCGCCCTGTTCGTCGTGTGGGAGCAGCGCGTCGAGGAGCCGATCGTGCCGATGCGCCTGTTCGGCAACGAGGTCGTGCGCGTCGTCGTGCCGATGATGGTGGTGCTGGGCTCCATGATGTTCGGGGCCAGCGCGTTCATGCCGGTGTTCCTGCAGGCCGTCGACGGCGTGTCGGCCACCCAGTCGGGCCTCCTGCTGCTACCGCTGATGCTCGGCGTCACGATCTCGTCGATCTCCACCGGTCGCATCACCGCCATCACCGGCCGCTACAAGGTGTGGCCCATCCTCGGCACCGGGCTGGCCCTGCTCGGCACCATGCTGCTCACCCAGCTGGAGGCCGACACCAGCCGGTGGTACACGAGCCTCGGCCTGCTGTGCATCGGCCTCGGGTTCGGCATGGTGATGCCCACCTCCACGCTCGCGGTGCAGAACGCCGTCGAGTGGCGTGACCTCGGCGTCGCCTCGAGCCTGGTCACGTTCTTCCGGTCGCTCGGTGGCGCGGTGGGCCTCGCCGTCTACGGGGCCGTGTTCAACGCGTCGATCACGTCGAGCGGCGTCGACGAGCGGCTGCTGCAAGCGCCCGGTCAGATCCAGGAGCTGCCGCCTGCCGTCGGCCAGCCGGTGATCGACGCGCTGGCCGAAGCGGTGCAGCGCATCTGGGTGTTCGCCGTCCCGGTGATGGCCGTCGGGTTCGTGCTGTCGTGGTTCGTGAAGGAGCTGCCGCTGCGCGACACGAGCCCGATGCAGCGCAGCACGGCCGACACGGGCGCCGACGCGTCTGCGTCGGCCTCGGCGCTCGCCCACTGATCGCGGCCGGGCGCCCGCCCACTGATCGCGGCCGGGCGCTCGCCCGACCGCAGGGCTAAGCGGGTCGCGGCTCCTTCGGCAGCCCGAGCACCCGCTCGCCCACGATGTTGCGCTGGATCTCGGCCGTCCCACCCCAGATCGTCTCAGAGCGGCTGAAGAAGAACGAGCTCACCATCGGGCTCACCGGGTAGCCAGCACGACCCTTCTGGCGCACGTTGCCGGGCCAGGCGCCGCTCTCGGGGCCCACCGTCGAGAGCATCGACTCGGCCCCGAAGATGTCGAGCGCGAGCTCCATCGCCTCGCGGTGCATCTCGCTCCAGTACATCTTGTTGCCGGCCCCGAGGGCCGCCATCGACGGGTCCTTCCTCCCCGCGAGGGTGGTGCTCAGGGAGCGCAGGCCGTTGACCTTCAGGATCTGGATCTTCGTGTAGTACCGCGCCAGCCCCTGGCGGATGACCGGGTCGGCGATGGCACCGTTGTCCTTGGCCGCCTCGATCATCAGCCGCAGCTCGTCCTCGAACCGGCGGTAGCTCGTGGTGGCCGACATGCCGCGCTCGTGGGCCAGCGTCGTGTTGGCCACGACCCAGCCGTTGTTGAGGCCGCCAACCACGTTGTCCTTCGGGCAGCGGGCGTTGTCGAAGAAGACCTCGTTGAACTCGGCGGTGCCGTCGGGCTGGGTGATCGGGCGCACCTCGACGCCCGGCTGGCGCATCGGCACCAGCAGGTACGAGATCCCCTTGTGCTTGGGCGCGTCGGGGTCGGTGCGGGCGAGGAGGAACACGTAGTCGGCGTGCTGGGCCTGGGTGGTCCACACCTTCTGGCCGTTGATCACCCACTCGTCGCCGTCGAGGACGGCGCTCGTCTTCAGCGACGCCAGGTCGCTGCCGCTGTCGGGCTCGCTGAAGCCCTGGCACCAGCGCATCTCGCCCTTCAGGATCTTGGGAAGGAACTCCTTCTTCTGCTCCTCGGTGCCCCACTGCAGGATCGTGGGCCCGACGAGGGTGTCGCCGAAGAAGTCGGCCCGCATGGGCGCCCGGGCCTTGGCGAACTCCTCGGCCAGCACCACGTTCTCGAGGATCGACAGCCCCTTGCCGCCGTACTCGGTCGGCCACGACGCGCAGATCCAGCCACCGCCGTAGAGCTTCTTCGGCCACTCCTCGTTGAACCGCTTGCGGGCGTCGCCCTCGAGGCTGAAGCCGGGCTCGAACCAGCCGTCGGGCAGGTTCTCCTCGAGCCAGGTGCGGACCTCCTTGCGGAAGGCTTCGGCTTCGGGCGTGTAATCGAGCTCCATGACCCCCATCTTGACCCGCGGGTCAAGGTTCGTGCCACCCGTCCGATCGTTCACACGTGCGAAACACGCGTGTCATCACTGCTTCTTACCTTGCGGCCACCTCTCCTCAACCTGAACGGGGGCTCATGGACAGCGGCAACACCGCGTGGGTCCTGGCATCGGCGGCGCTCGTCGCCTTCATGACGCCAGGCCTCGCTTTCTTCTACGGCGGCATGGTGCGAGCCAAGAACGTGCTCGGGATGCTGATGCAGAACGTGATCGCGATGGGCGTGATCAGCGTGATCTGGGTCGTGCTCGGCTTCAGCCTCGCCTTCGGCGGCGACTCGAAGTGGTTCGGGTCGTTCGACCTCGCCTTCCTGGAGGGCCTCGGCACGGCCGACGCCGCGCTCCCCGGCTACGCCGGCGACTTCGCGCTCAGCATCCCGGTGCTGGCCTTCGTCGCCTACCAGATGATGTTCGCCGTCATCACCCCGGCCCTGATCACCGGCGCCACCGCCGACCGCCTCAAGTTCACCGCCTACGTGGTGTTCATCTCGATCTGGAGCATCGTCGTGTACTCGACGGTGGCCCACTGGGTGTTCAGCCCGAACGGCTGGCTCTTCAACGAGGGCGCTCTCGACTTCGCCGGCGGTGCGGTGGTCCACATCAACGCCGGTGCCGCCGCGCTCGCCCTGGTGCTGCTGCTCGGCAAGCGGCGGGGCTGGCCCAACGAGGCGATGCCGCCCCACTCGCTGCCGCTCACGCTGCTCGGCACCGGCATCTTGTGGTTCGGGTGGTTCGGCTTCAACGCCGGCTCGGCTCTGGGCGCCAATGGCCTCGCCGCCCAGGCGCTGCTCAACACCCACCTGGCGGCGGCCGCCGCCATGATCGGCTGGCTCATCGTCGAGAAGCTGATGGCCGGCCACGCCACCACCCTGGGCGCCGCCTCGGGCGCCGTCGCCGGTCTCGTGGCCATCACACCGTGCGCCGGCTTCGTGGGCGGCATGGCCCCGCTCGTCATCGGCTTCGTCGCCGGCGTGGTGTGCTACCTGGCCCTCAAGATCAAGTTCCGTTTCGGCTTCGACGACAGCCTCGACGTGATCGCCGTCCACCTGGTCGGCGGGCTGCTCGGGTCGATCATGCTCGGCTTCTTCGCCGACACTTCGGTGAACGCGCTCGGCTTCGACGGCGTGTTCTTCGGTGGAGGGTTCGAGCTGCTGAAGGACCAGGTGGTCGCCTCGGTGGCCGTGTTGGTGTTCTCCTTCGTGGTGTCGCTCGTGATCGGCCTGGCCATCAAGGCGACGATCGGGCTGCGGGTGAGCGACGAAGACGAGATGGTCGGGCTCGACCAGAGCCTGCACGCCGAGACCGCCTACGGGCGCCTGGACGCCTGAGAGGATGGGGACGATGAAGCTCGTGACTGCGATCGTGAAGCCCTACAAGCTCGACGACGTGAAGGACGCCCTGAAGGGCGTCGGCGTCCAGGGCATGACGGTGGTCGAGGCCCGTGGCTTCGGCCGCCAGGGCGGCCACACCGAGACCTACCGCGGGGCCGAGTACAAGGTCGACCTGGTCCCCAAGAGCCGGATCGACCTGGTGGTCGACGACGACCAGGTCGACGCCGTCGTCGAGGCCATCTCGGCGAGCGCCCGCACCGGCAAGATCGGCGACGGGAAGATCTGGATCACCGACGTCGGCCGGGTGGTGCGGATCCGCACCGGGGAAGAGGGTGGCGACGCCGTCTGACCCGACCGGCTCGTGAGCCTCCAGCGGCGCGGCCCGACGGGGTCGCGCCGCTGGCGCGTCCAGGCCCGGGGCCGCAGCGCACCGGCCTAACCTGCGACGCATGACGATGACGGAGAACGCTCCGGCCCCCTCCACCCGCTGGACCGCCCAGTGGAAGGAGCTCTACGCGGAGGTCATCACGACCGGGCTGTGCACCGGCTGCGCCGGGTGCGTGATCGCCTGCCCGCACGACGTCATCGGCTACGACCACCAGGAGAAGGGGTACCGGCCGTACCACCTCGAAGAGGAGCTCGGCCTCGACAACTGCATCCATGGTGAGAAGGGGTGCACGAGCTGCACGCGGGCCTGCCCCCGGTTCCGGGCCTGGGAGCCCGAGGCCAACGAGCACCTGTTCGGGCGCGACCGCGCCGACGACGAGATGTACGGCATCACCAAGGACCTGCTGCTGTGCCGGGCCTCCGACGACTACGTCCACCAGCTCGGCCAGGACGGTGGCTTCGTCTCGGCCATGCTGATCTGGGCGATGGACGAGGGCTACATCGACGGCGCGCTCGTGAGCTACCTCGAGGGCGACGGCACCTCGTGGAAGGCGGTGCCCGGCGTGGCCCGCACGAAGGACGAGATCTTGAAGGCGGCCGGCAGTCGCTACACCTACTCGGCCAACACGCTGGCCGTGAAGGAGGCGCTCGAGCTCGGCCTGTCGAAGCTGGCGCTGGTGGGCATGGGGTGCCAGACCTCCTCGCCACCCGTCATGTGGCACCGCAAGATCGGCAAGGTCGGCAAGCCCTTCGTGTTCAACGTCGGGCTGCTGTGCTCGAAGACCTTCGACGACGCCATCTTCGAGGAGCTGTTCCTCGCCAAGTACGGCCTCCGCAAGGAGGAGATGGTGAAGATGAACATCAAGGGCGTCTTCCAGATCTGGATGAAGGACGGCTCGTACCACGAGGTCGACCTGAAGGAGTGCCACCAGTGGACGCGCGAGGGCTGCAAGATGTGCCCCGACTTCGCGGCCGAGCACGCCGACATCTCGCTGGGCGGCATCGGTGAGGACAACGACTGGACGCTCACCATCGTGCGCACCGACCTCGGCCGCGAGATCGTCGACCGCATGATCCGAGCCGGCGTGATCGTCAGCCGCCCGGCCGACACCGACGAGAAGGCGATGAAGCTGCTGCGCACGCTGTCGGTGGTGTCGCGCCGCCGCTGGCCCGGCTTCGCGCACACTGCGGTGAGCGTGGGCGTGCCACCCCCCAAGAAGAAGGCCGCACCACCCGCCGAAACCGCACCGCCCGCCGAAGCCGCACCCGCCGCCGAAGCCGGACCACCTACCTGAGCACCGTCACCGTGCCACCGGCCGCCCGGACCGTGGCGCGCCGTGAGCCCCCTGCTCACCCCCCACCACAGTTCGCGAGGGCAACGGCACGGGTGAACACGGCGTCGAGCATCGGCTCGGTGAGCCGGCCCGTGAAGGTGTTCTGCTGGCTCGGGTGGAACGAGCAGACGAGCGTGAGCCCTCCCGGGGCCGCCACCTCCACGCCGTGGCCGAACCGCGGTCGGGGCCGCACCCCGAGGTGGGCCGCCGCTGCTTCGTAGGCGAAGGCGCCGAGGCACACCACCACCTGCAGGCGGTGCAGCAGCACCAGCTCGCGGGCGAGGAACGGCGCGCACGCCGCCCGCTCGTCGGGCGTGGGCTTGTTGGCCGGCGGGGCACAGCGCACGGCGGCGGCCACGTACGCGCCACGGAGCTCGAGCCCGTCGTCGCGCGCCACCGACGTGGGCTGGTTGGCCAGCCCGGCCCGCCACAGGGCCCGGTACAGCCAGTCGCCGCTGCGGTCGCCGGTGAACACCCGGCCGGTGCGGTTACCACCGTGGGCCGCCGGCGCCAGGCCGAGCACGAGCACCGCGGCGTCGGGGTCGCCGAAGCCGGGGACCGGCCGTCCCCAGTACTCCTCGTCGCGGTAGGCGGCCCGCTTGGTGGCGGCCACCTCCTCCCGCCACGCCACGAGGCGTGGGCAGCGGCGGCATCCGACGATCTCGCCGTTGACACGATCGAGCGAGTCCCGTTGTCCGGTCGGCACGATCCGACGTTAGGTTGCCGTCGCACCATGGCTTCTCGTCGCAGCTCCCCGCCCGCCACCGTCGTGCTGTTCGTGCGGCACGGCCAGACGCCCACCACGGGCAAGGTGCTCCCTGGCCGGGCGCCGGGCCTGCACCTGTCGGACGAGGGGCGCCAGCAGGCCGAGCGAGCGGCCGCCCGCCTCGCCGAGCTGTCCCGGGTCGACGCCGTCTACGCCTCCCCGCTCGAGCGGGCCCGCGAGACGGCGGCGCCCATCGGCAAGGCCCTCGGCCATCGGGTGAAGGTCGACAAGGGCCTCGTCGAGTGCGACTTCGGCGGGTGGACCGGAGAAGAGCTGAAGGCGCTCTCGAAGCGGCCCGAGTGGTCCACCGTCCAGCGGTACCCGAGCGGCTTCCGCTTCCCCGGCGGCGAGAGCTTCAGCGAGATGCAGACCCGCATGGTGAGCGCCGTCGGGAGCCTCGTCGAGCGCCACCGCGGCGGCGTGGTGGTCGCCGTCAGCCATGCCGACCCGATCAAGGCGGCGGTCGCCCACGCGCTCGGCACCCACCTCGACCTCTTCCAGCGCATCGTCATCAGCACCTGCAGCATCACGGCCGTGGCCTACGGGCCCGGCGGGCCGGCGGTGCTCACCGTCAACTCCACCGGGGGCTCACTGGCGTCCCTGACGCCGTCATGAGCGAGCGCTACGACCTCGGCGAGGTCGACGCCTTCACCATCGGCACGGTCGGGCGGCCCGGGCAGCGAACGTTCTACATCCAGGCCCGCAACGGCGGGCAGGCCGTCACCGTGAAGTGCGAGAAGCAGCAGGTCGCCGCGCTCGGCCAGTACCTGCGCGGTGTGCTCGACGATCTGCCGGCGGCCACCGACGAGCCGCTGGGTGCCTCGCTCTCGATGGTGGAGCCGATCGTGGCCGCCTTCGTGCTCGGGCCCGTCGCCGTCGGCGTCGACACCGACCGCGACCGCATCGTGCTGCAGCTCGAGGAGGTGTCCGACACCGACGAGGACGATCCCGACGACGAGGCCGACGTCACCAACCTGCGCGTCGAGCTGACCCGCGGTCAGGTGCAGGCCTTCTGCCGCCTGGCCGAGGAGACGGTGGCCGCCGGCCGGCCGCCGTGCCGGTGGTGCGGGCGGCCGCTCGACCCCGACGGCCACGCCTGCCCCCGGATGAACTGAGCGATCGTGCCCGGGGTGCTCGACTCCGATGCCGGCCGGGCCGCAGCGCGCCTGCTGCGGGAGGGCGAGCTGACGGTGGAGGGCCGCATGCCGTGGAGCAGCAACGGCACCTTCCTCGTCACCGTGGATCTCGGCGACGAGTCGTGCCGCGGCGTCTACAAGCCCGTGAAGGGCGAGCGGCCGCTGTGGGACTTCCCGCCCGGGCTGTACCGGCGCGAGGCGGCCGCGTTCGAGCTCTCGGAGGTCTTGGGGTTCGGCGTCGTGCCGCCCACCGTCGTGCGCGACGGCCCCTTCGGCACCGGCTCGGTGCAGCTGTTCGTGCCGGCCGACTTCGAGCAGCACTACTTCACGCTCCTCGAGCAGCGGCCCGACCTGCACGACCAGCTGCGCACCATCTGCGCCTTCGACGTGGTGGCCAACAACACCGACCGCAAGGGCGGCCACTGCCTGCTCGGCCTCGACGGCAAGGTGTGGGCCATCGACAACGGGCTGTGCTTCGCGGCCGACTTCAAGCTGCGCACCGTCATCTGGGACTTCGCCGGCGAAACGCTCGGCGACGAGCTGCTGGGGCCGCTGTGCCACCTGGCCGAGGTGGTGCCCCCTCGGGTGGCCGCGCTGCTCGACGACGACGAGGTGGCGGCCCTGCAGGCGCGGGCCGCCGCGCTGGTGACACGGGCCGCCTTCCCGCACGACCGCACCGGCCAGCGCTACCCCTGGCCGCTCGTGTGACCGACGAGCTCGACCGGCTCGTTGCGCTCGTCGATCTCGACGGCCTCGTGCGACTCGTCGACGCCCTCTGCGCCGGTCGGGACTGGGACGGGCTCGTACGCCTGCGCGACCGCTGCCGAGGCGCCGTCACCACCGGCCGCCAGCTGTGGCCGGCGGTGTCGCTGGCCGAGTACCGCCTCGCGCTCCTCGCCCCGGCCGTCGTGGCCGCCGGCACGGTGCGCGACGGCGCGGCCCCGTTCGCCCTCGGCCCGCTCACCGAGGTGGTGGCCCAGCACCACCGCTGGGCCGACCTGGCCCCGGCCCTGGCGCCCGGACCGCTGAGGGCCTACGTCGCCCACGAGCGCGTGCTGCGAGGCGAGGACCTGCGCGGCAGCGAGGTCGACCGGGACGTGCTCGAGCTGCCGCTCGTGCTCCAGCCGTGGGAGCCCGCCTACCCCCTGCCCCAGTACCGCGACGAGGACGCCTCGTTCGACCCGCCCCCGGTACCGACGGGCACCAGCCTGCACGGGGAGCGGCCGTCGCCGGAGCTGGTCGACGACGTCGACGCCACCGAGGCCCTGCTCGAGCTGGCCGGGGCATGGGTCCGCCAGTCCAACGGCCGGGCCCTGGCGGCGGCGGTGCGCGGCGACCATGTCGACGCCGTCGCCGCCCTCGGCGTCCGCCGGCCCCGCACGGTCGAGATCGGCGGGGCCGACGCCCTGGCCTGGATGGCCTGGGCGGCCGCCAGCGGTGGCGCCCACGGTCGCCGGCGCGGGATGGCCCAGGGGCGCTTCGCGGCGTGGTGGGCCGTCGCCGCGCTCGGGGGCACCGACGACCTGGCCGAGGCGGGCGACGTCGTCGGCGAGCTGCGATGGTTCTGGTGGGACGCCGACGAGCCCGTCACCGGCTGGCAGCTGCACCTCGGGGTGCACGACCCCCACGAGGGCCTCGCCTGGGCCCTCACCGCCACCGACGCCGTCTGACACCGCCGACCTCACTGCTGCGCTCACTGTGGTGCCTCGTGAGCCGGGCGCCCACCACGCACCACACTCCCGGCGGGCGAAGCTCACTGTGGTGCCTCGTGAGCCAGGCGCCCACCACGCACCACGGTCGCCGGGCTAGGGGCCGAGGACGCGGCGGGTGTAGTCGTTGGCGAAGCGACCCTCGGGGTCGAGGCGGCGGCGGACGGCCTGGAAGCGCTCCCACTCGGGGTAGCGCTCGGCGAGGGTGGCGGCCGTCTGGAAGTGCAGCTTGCCCCAGTGCGGCCGGCCGCCGTAGTCGTCCATGATCCGCTCGACGCCCTCGAAGTACTCGTGGTACGGCATGCCCTCGAACACGTGCACGGCCAGGTAGGCGCTCGGGCGGCCGTAGGCGGTCGACAGCGGGATGTCGTCGGCGGCCGTGAACCGCACCTCCACCGGGAACGAGAGCTTGAGGTCACGTTCCTTGACGAAGGCCCGCACCCGCTGGAGCGCTTCGGCGCACGCCTCGCGCGGCACGGCGTACTCCATCTCGTAGAACCGCACGAGGCGGGGGCTGGCGAAGACGCGGTACGAGTCGTCGACGTAGCTGACCCGGCCGCTCGACGGCAGCGCCCGAGCCAGCCTCGGCACCCACTGCGGCCGCGTGCGCCCGAGGCGGCACACCGCGCCGAAGGCGATGTTCTCGACCAGGACGTCGTCGCGCCACTCCTTCCAGCGGGGCCGGCGATCGAGCGGCTCCTCGGTGCGGTTGTTGCGCTTCGTGAGAGCCCAGCCGGTGTGGGGCACCCAGAAGAACTCGAAGTGGTCGTTGCCGTCGACGTGGGTGTCGAGGTCGACCAGCAAGGCGTCGACCCGCTCGGGCTGCTCCACCACCTCGAGCCGGAACGCCGGCACCACCTGCAGGGTCACCGTCGACACGATGCCCAGGGCCCCGAGGCCAACCCGGGCGCAGTGGAACACCTCGGGCTCCTCTTCGGCCGAACAGGCCAGCACCGAGCCGTCGGCCGTCACGAGGCGCAGGGCGACGATCTGGGCGGCCAGGCCGGTCAGCAGCCCGCCGGTGCCGTGAGTGGCCGTGGAGGTGGCGCCGGCGACGGTCTGGTAGGCGATGTCGCCCAGGTTCGGCATCGCCAGGCCACGGCGGTCGAGCTCGAGGTTGAGGCGTTGGAGGGGGATGCCGGCCTGCACCGTGACCTGGAACCGGTCGGTGTCGACGTGGAGCACCCGGTCGTAGCGGTCGAGCACGACGAGGCGACCACGGGTGACCGCGATGTCGGTGAAGCTGTGGCCGCTCCCCACCACCTTCACCGGCCGGCCCTCGGCGGCGGCCTGGCGCACCAGCGCCACCAGCTCCTCTTCGGAGGCAGGATGGTCGACGGCGGCTGGGTGCGCGATCTGGTTCCGGGCCCAGTTGCTCCACGTCGGCATGGCGACCATGCCTCGCAGGCTAGGCGTCGGGCGGAGGCCGACCTTCGTCAGTCTCGCCGCTACCGTCGAGGCTCGACGGTCAAGGAGGCTTGTGATGGATCTGGTCGAGCTGCTCGAGTCGAACGCCCCGGTGATCGTCGACGACGCGGTGGCGTCGCTCGAGCGATCCCGTCTCCCGCACTACGACGAGCTCGACGCCGCCGAGCGGCGGCGCCGGCTCCAGGACCTGCTCGAGCTGGTGATCCGCTGCCTGCGTGACCGCGACCTCGTGCCGATGATCGACCACGCCGACGCCGTCGCCCGCGCCCGCTTCGAGGCCGGCGTCGACATCCACGAGGTGCAGACGGCCTTCAACGTGCTCGAGGAGTCGGTGTGGTCACGCGTCGTCGACGGCACGCCGCCCCGCCACCTCGCCGACGCCATCGGCATGATCACGACGGTCCTCGGCACCGGCAAGGACGCCCTTGCCCGCGCCTACGTGTCGCTGGCCGCGCACCAGCACGTGCCGTCGCTCGACCTCACCGCCTTGTTCCGAGGCGCCTGAGCCCGGACGCGACCGAGGCCGGGGCATGGCCCCGGCCTCGGCAGGCACGACGGGCGCGCCGGCTCAGCGGCCCTGCAGCGCCTCGATGAGCTTGGGCAGCACCTTGTGGACGTCGCCCACGATGCCGAGGTCGGCGATCGAGAAGATCGGCGCCTCCTTGTCCTTGTTGATGGCGATGATGTTCTTCGAGCCCTTCATGCCGACCATGTGCTGGGTGGCGCCCGAGATGCCGGCCGCGATGTAGACGGTGGGCTTCACGACCTTGCCGGTCTGGCCGACCTGGTACGAGTAGGGCACCCAGCCGGCGTCGACGATGGCGCGCGAGGCCCCGGGGGCGCCCTTGAGCAGCTTGGCCAGCTGCTCGACCATCTCGAACTTGGCTGCCTCGCCGAGGCCACGGCCGCCGGAGACGACGACGTCGGCCTCGTCGAGCTTCGGACCGCTCGACTCCTCGACGTGCACGGCGGTGACGACGGCGGTGCCGGTGGCACCCGTGTCGGGCACGGCTGCGGCGACGACCTCGCCGGCCGCCGCGCCACCCTCCTCGGCCGCGAACGACTTCGGGCGGAAGCTGGCCAGGTAGGGGCCGGCGCCGCTGAACTTGGTGGTGACGAGGGTGTTGCCACCGAAGATCGGCGTGGTGACGGTGACGGCGTCGCCGTCGACGGCGACCTCGACGTTGTTCGTGAGGACGGTGCGGTCGAGCTTCACCGACAGCCGTGACATCGCGTCACGGGCGCCGTAGGTGGTGGGGAACATGATGAGGTCGGGCGACTCGCCGCCGTCGATGACGGCCTTCATGGCGGCCGACACGGCGGGGCCGGGCAGCTTGCCGCCGAGGTCGCCGGTGGCGAAGACCTTGGCGGCGCCGTATGCGCCGAGGGCGGCGGCTGCGCCGGCGACGTCGCCGGGCACGAAGGCGGCGACGGAGCCGCCGAGCGAGCGAGCCTTGGTGAGGAGCTCGAGGGTGCCGGAGGTCGGAGCGCCGCTCACGACCTCCGCGTAGACCCAGACAGAGGAGATGGCCATGGTGTCGTCGTCCTTCCTCAGATGACCTTCAGGTTCTCGAGGTAGGCGACGACCTTGGCGAAGCCCTCGCCGTCGTCCTCCACGACCTCGCCGGCAGCGCGGGCCTCGGCGGCCGTGACGCTCACGATCTGCTGCTCCCAGGAGGTGCCGGCCACGCCCAGGTCGGCCGCCGTGACGGTGTCGACTGGCTTGGACTTGGCGGCCATGATCCCCTTGAAGCTCGGGTAGCGCGGCTCGACGACGCCGGCGGTGACCGACACCACGGCGGGCAGCGGGCACGTGACCTCGTCGTAGCCGTCCTCGGTCTGGCGCTCCACCTGCAGCGACCCGCCGGCGGCGGTGACCTTCTTGGCGAAGGTGACGCTCGGCAGCCCGAGGAGCTCGGCCAGCTGCTCGGGCACCGTGCCGGTGTAGCCGTCGGTGGACTCGGTGGCGGCGATGACGAGGTCGAACGAGCCGGTGCGCTCGACGGCCTTGGCCAGCACCTTGGCGGTGGTGAGGGCGTCGGCGCCCTGAAGGGAGGGATCGCTCACGAGGACGCCCTTGGCGGCGCCCATGGCGAGCGCGGTGCGCAGCCCGGACATCTCGGCGTTCGGGGCCATCGAGACGAGGCTCACCTCGCCGCCGCCGGCGGCGTCGACGAGCTGCAGGGCCATCTCGACGCCGTAGCTGTCGCTCTCGTCGAGGATCAGCTTGCCGTCGCGCTTGAGGGTGTTGGTCGAAGGATCGAGCGCTCCGGGTTGCGCTGGATCGGGGATCTGCTTCACGCAGACGACGACGTTCATGCCCGCGAGCATGCCCTACCCGTCGGTAACGAGGCCAGCCCAAAGGTCCCGAACCAGCCGGTTGCTAGGTTGCGGCGACCGTCCACACCTGGGGTGCCGTGCGGATCCTGCTGATCGTCAACGCCTTCGCCTCCTCCGTCACGGCCCGCAACCGCGTGCTCGTGCAGCAGGCGCTGCGCCAAGCGGGTGAGGTCGGCATCGTCGAGACGAACCGGCGAGGGCACGCCACCCGCTTCGCGCAGGACGCCGCGCTGAAGGGCACCGACGTCGTGGTGGCGTTCGGTGGTGACGGCACGCTGAACGAGGTCGCCAACGGGCTGGCCGGGACCGCAACCACCCTGGCCGTGCTGCCCGGCGGCTCCACCAACGTGTTCGCCCGCTCGATCGGGCTGCCCAACGACCCCGTGCCGGCCGCCCGCCTCACGGTGACGGCCCTGCAGGAGGGCCGGGTCGAGCGGGTCGGGCTCGGGATGGTCAACGGCCGGTACTTCTGCTTCCACACCGGCGTGGGCTTCGACGCCGCCGTGGTGCGCGAGGTCGAGCGGCGGGCGTCGCTGAAGCGGTGGGCCGGCCACCCCCTGTTCGCGTGGGCCGCCCTGCGCACGTGGCTCAGCCGCTACGACCGCCGTCGCCCCCACTTCAGCGTCGGCTACCCGGACGGCGAGGAGGTCGACGACGGCTACTTCACGATCGTGCTCAACACGAACCCGTACACGTTCTTCGGCAACCGGCCGCTCGACCTGTCGCCTGCCGCCACCCTCGACCGGGGTCTGGTCGCCGTCACGTTCCGCTCGCTGGCGGCCACGGCCATGATCGGCAACCTCACCACCGCGCTGCGAGGCGGCGGGGTGCGGGCCAGCAGCACGCTCGACGTCCGCACCGACCTCCCGGCGCTCACGGTGTCGAGCGATCGGCCGTTCCCGCACCAGGTCGACGGCGACGAGCTGGGCGACACCGGCGAGCTCCGGTTCCGCCACGCGCCGGACGCGCTGCGCCTGGTGCGGCCCTAGCGGCCGAGCACCGCCACAGCAACGTCCGGGACGTTGGTGCAGATGCCGTGCACGCCGAGGGCAGCGAGGGCTCGCATCCGGTCGGGATCGTCGACGGTCCAGACGTTGACCGTGATGCCCCGGTCATGGCAGGCGGTCATGAGCGCCTCGTCGACGGCCCGGTCGTTCGGGTGCAGCACCCGGTGGCCGTGGGCGACGAGGCGGTCGAGCACCGCCGGACCCACCGTCGACACGAGCCAGGCCGTGGGCAGGCCCAGCCCGGCCGACCGGTCGAGCGTGCCGAGGTCGAACGACGACACCAGCACCCGGTCTTCTGCTCCGGCCGCCCGGACCACCCGATCGACCTCCTCGGCGACTCGGGCCTCGGCGTCGTAGCCCGGCTCACGCTGGTCGTTCTTGATCTCGACGTTGACGTCCATGCCGGCGCACGCCTCGAGCGCAGCGGCCAGGAGCGGGACGTGGGACGGCAGGTCGGCGGCCGTGCAGGCGGTGAGCGGTCGGCCGTCGGGGAGGTGGGCGTCGTGGTGGACGGCCAGGCGGCCGTCGGCCAGCACGCGCACGTCGAGCTCCACCATGTCGGCGCCCAGCTCGCAGGCCCGCCGGAAGGCGGCCAGCGTGTTCTCGGGCTCGGCCCGGGAGGCGCCGCGGTGGGCGATGACGAGCGGTCGCGATCGGTTTGTCACGAGACAGTTACTTTCAACTTGCAAGAACCTCTTGTCAGTTGTTCACCTGGCGTTTATCGTTCGACCCGCCCTCACCCCTGCTGCGCTTGCCGGTGGGACGGGCATTCAGTCGCCTCGACCGTCTCAGGAGCGCCGCGTGTCTGCACTCGCGACCAGTGTCGCCCTCGCCAACGCCGACTACCACTGGCGCGACGAGGCGTCCTGCCGGGACACCAACCCGGACCTGTTCTTCCCGATCGGCACCACGGGCCAAGCCCTCGTGCAGATCGACAACGCCAAGCGGGTCTGCCAGGCCTGTCCGGTGCAGCGTGACTGCCTCGACTTTGCGCTCGCCACCAACCAGGACTCGGGCGTCTGGGGCGGCACGTCGGAGGAGGAGCGCCGCAAGCTCCGCCGACAGTGGGTGGCCCGCCAGCGCGAGGCCCGCGCCGCGGTCTGACCGGCGGCCGGTCACCTCGGGGTGACCGGCACCTGCAACGACACGACGGTGCCGTGCTCGGACGGCTGGATGCCGGCCTCCGCGTGGTCGGCCGGCTCGACGGCCCGCATCTCGATCGACCCCGCCAGCTCGGTCGTCACGAGCGTGCGCACGATCGACAAGCCGAGGCCGGTGGCCTGGTCGAGCGAGAACCCGGCCGGCAGCCCGGCGCCGTCGTCCACGACGTCGACCGACAGCGTGGTCCCGTCGTTCTGCAGCAGCACCACCACCGACCCCGGGCGGCTGCGGTCGTGGAAGGCGTGGTCGACCGCGTTCTGCAGGAGCTCGGTCAGCACCACCGCCAGCGGGGTGGCGATGGTGGCCGGCAGGCGACCGCCGTCACCCACCACCCGGAAGCGCATCGGGCGGTCGGGCGACTGGAGGCTCTCCTCAGCCATGCGGGCCAGCGGGCGGACGATGTCGGTGAACGGGATGTCGTCGCTCGCCTCCCGTGACAGCGTCTCGTGCACGAGGGCGATCGTGCGGATGCGCCGCACGCTCTCGGCGATGGCGGCCTTGGCCTCGGCCGACTCGAGCCGGCGAGCCTGGAGCCGCAGCAGCGACGAGATCGTCTGCAGGTTGTTCTTCACCCGGTGGTGGATCTCACGGATCGTGGCGTCGCGCGACAGGATCATGCGGTCTCGGCGGCGCAGCTCGGTGACATCACGCACGAGCAGCACGCCGCCGGTGACGTCGTCGCCGGCGAGGAGCGGGATGCAGCGCGACAGCAGCGTGATCTCCGCGGTCTGCTCGGCCTCCTCGGTGACCGGCTGCTTGGCCTCGAACGCCGAGCGGGCCGTGCTGTCGTCGAAGCCGAGCTCGGCCAGGCGCATGCCCACCGCGTTGGCGCTGATGCCCACCCGGTGCAGCGCCGACACGGCGTTGGGCGAGGCGTACCGCACCCGGGCGTCGTCGTCGAGCAGCAGCACGCCGTCACCGACCCGCGGGCTGATGGCGGTGCTGGCCCGCTCCCCGGCGAACGGGAACGTGCCCTCGACGATCATGCCGGCGAGGCGCTCGAAGATGGACAGGTAGGTCCGCTCGAGCTCGCCGGGCTGGCGGCCGTGACCGGGGGCCCACTCCCGGGTGAGCACGGCGATCACCTGCCCGCTGCGGCGCAGGGGGATGGCCACCATCCGCGACCGGTCGGGCAGGCCCTCCACTTGCACCTCGCCCTCCGCGAGGGTGCCCTGCTCCCTGGCCTGCGCCAGCAACGGCCGCTCGGAGTCGTTGGCCCACGCCCCCACCCAGTCGGCCTGGTAGATGGTCTGGCTCGTGACCGGCCGGACCTGGCCCAGCACGAGCCACCGGCCGTCGATCGACGGCACGTAGAGGAGCAGGTCCGAGAACGAGAAGTCGGCCAGCATCCCCCACTCGCCCATCAGCCGCTGGAGGTGGGCGAGGTCGTCGCGGTCGAGGCGGGTGTGCAGCTTGGCGAGGTCGGAGGGCGTGGCCACGGCCCGCGAGTGTGACAGACCGCCCCCCGTTCTGACCGGCAAAGTGGCTGCTGGGGCGACCACTTCGGCGGCGAGAACCGGGGTCAGCGCCAGACGCCGTTGCCGAGGCGCACGAGGCCGGCGAGGTCGTGGATGTCGGCGTCGACGTAGGGCACCGCCACGGTGACGTCGGGGGCCGCCGCCAGCTCGGATCGCTGCTCGGCCTCCCGCATCGCGACGAGGTGGAAGTTGTCGAAGCTGGTGGCGACCTCGCCCAGCACCCGCCGGAGCTGGTCGACCTCCACCCCGACCCCGGGGGCCAGGGCCTCGGCCACCTCGGCGCGGCGTCGTTCGAGGGCGGCCGCCGCCGCCACGGCGTCGGCATCGAGCAGGGTGGGGGGCAGCACCTTGTTGAGGATGACCGCGCCGAGGTGGAGCCGGCGGGCGGTCAGCTCGCGCACGAAGAACTCGGCCTCGTGCACGGGCGCCGGCTCGAGCGTGCTCACGACGCAGAACGTGGTGCGACGGTCGGACAGCACGCTGGTGACGCGGCGGGCCCGCTCGACGAAGCCCCGCTCCATGGTCTGGAACAGGCTGAAGAACTCGGCGATGTCCTCCAGGAACTTCGTGCCGAGGACTCGGTCGGCGATGCCGTAGAACGGCCGGGACGCCATGGTGACGAGGCGGCTGCGGTAGGGCACCGTGAGCCAGCGCAGCAGGCGGCTGCCGAAGAAGTCGGCCATGCGGGCCGGCGCGTCGAGGAAGTCGAGCGCGTTGCGGGTGGGTGGCGTGTCGACGATCACGAGGTCGTAGCGGCCCGACTCGTGGATCTCGTAGAGCCGCTCCATCGCGATGTAGTCGTGGCTCTGCACGAACTTGCCGGTGATGTTCGTGTAGAGCGGGTTGCCGAGGATGCTGTCGCGCACGTGGGTGCTGGGCGCGTGCCGGCGCACGAGGTCGTCCCAGCTCTGCTTGGTGTCGAGCATCGCCGCCCACAGCTCGCCGCGCGGCTGGAGCCCGGCGTCGGCGAACGCCTCGGACGGGATGCGGGTCTCGACGTTGCCGAACGTCTCGAGCCCGAGGGCCGCAGCGAGGCGCTTGGCCGGGTCGACGGTGAGGACGAGCACCTTGCCGCCGAGGTGGGTGGCGGCCAGCGTGCCGAGCGCGGCTGCCGTGGTGGTCTTGCCGACGCCGCCCGAGCCGCACACGATCGCAATCTCCTTGGCCGCCAGCAGCTGCTCGACGGTGCGGGCCCGCTCGGTCACAGCTCCTCCGCCAGCGCCGCCGCCACCTGGGCCGTGAAGCGCCAGCCGGGCACCCGGGCGAACAGCTCGGGCACGTAGAGCATCGGGAGGCTCGGGGGCAGCGCCGCTCGCAGCCCGGCCAGGTTCTCGGCCCGGGCCCGCCGCAGCGTGACGGCGAGGTCGGCGGCATCGAGCACCTTCGCCGCGCCGGGCCCCACCAGCTCGGTGAGGCGGGCCAGCGCGTCACCCGACCGGACGCGCTCGAACACCTCCTCCTCACCGCGGCCGAACAGCTCGGGGAGCACCCGGTTCACGACCACGGCGGCGAGGTCGACCTTCGTCACCTGGGGCAGGCGGGCGGCCAGGTCGATGGTCTCGTTGACCGGCATCTCCTCGGGGCTGGTGACGATCACCACCCCGGTCCGGTCGGGGTCGCCCAGGATGTCGAGCATCCAGCGGGTCTGCTCGCGCACTCGGCCCACCTCGACGAGCTCGTTGATCGCCTCGGGGGCGGCCAGCTGGCCGACGATGTGGCCGGTGGCCGACGCGTCGACCACCACGAGGTCGTAGTGCTGCTCGCGCACCTCCCAGCACAGCTTGCCGACGGTGAGGATCTCCTTCACGCCGGGCGCTGCGCTGGCCACGAAGTCGAGTGTGCGGGCCAGCGGGCCGATGCGAGCCACGAGGGGCACGCGCAGCTGGAGCGAGAGGTACTCCCGCAGCGACTCTTCGGTGTCCATGGCCATGGCCCACAGCCCGGGCTCCACCTCCGTGGCCGAGAACCGCAGGGCGCCCACCTCGAACGCGCCGGCGAGCGTGCCCTTGGCGTCGACCTCGCAGACGAGCGTGCGGCGGCCAGCGCGCGCTGCGTGCAGCGCCAGCGCAGCGGCCACGGTGGTCTTGCCGACGCCGCCCTTGCCGGTGACGAAGACGAGGTTGCGGTCGAGCAGGGGCCTCGCCATCGAGGACGGGCTACGCCCCGAAGCCGATGCGCCGGTCGCTGTCGGCCGCGCCGACGTCGACGTAGGCGATCTTGGCCGACGGCACGGCCACCTCACGGCCCCGCTTGTCGGTGATCCAGAGCGTGTCGGTGACGCCGGCCAGGGCGGCCTCGACGGCGGCCTTGAGCGCGGCGCGGTCGGCGTCGTCGGCGAGCTCCAGGCTCAGCTCTCGCGGGGCGTGGGTGACACCGATGCGGACGTCCACGGGTTCCTCCAGGGTTCGGGCGTCGCCACTCTAGAGGCGGCCATCCGGGCCGCCTCGGGCCGCTACGTGATCCGCAGCGCCGGGTTGAACACCTTGCGGGGGGCGAGGTCGACGGCCACCCGCTCGGCGATGGCCCGGAAGGTGGTGGCCGCCTCGCTCTCGGGGGCGACCGCGGTGATGGGCCGGCCCGAGTCGCCGCCCTCACGCAGCGGCGCCAGCAACGGGATCTGGCCGAGCAACGGCACGCCGAGCTCGTCGGCCAGCTCCTGGCCGCCTCCCGACCCGAAGATCTCGTAGCGGGTGCCGTCGTCACCGGTGAACCACGACATGTTCTCGATGACGCCCTTCACCTCGAGGTGCACCTTCTCGGCCATCGCCGCGCTGAGGCGGGCCACCTTCTGGGCCGCCGGCTGCGGGGTGGTGACCACGTACACCTCACCGCGCGGCAGGTACTGGCTGAGCGAGATCGCGATGTCGCCGGTGCCGGGCGGCATGTCGACGAGGAGGAAGTCGGGGTCGTCCCAGAACACGTCGGTGAGGAACTGCTCGAGCGCCTTGTGGAGCATGGGGCCGCGCCAGATGACGGCCTGGCCGTCGGGCACGAAGTAGCCCATCGAGATGCACCGCACGCCGTAGGCCTCGGGGGGCAGGAGCATCTGGTCGAGCACCACGGGGTCGCGGTTGGTGCCGAGCATCCGTGGGATCGAGAAGCCGTACACGTCGGCGTCGATCACGCCGACGCTGTGGCCTCGCTGGGCCAGCGCCACCGCCAGGTTGGTGGTGACGCTCGACTTGCCCACACCGCCCTTGCCGGAGGCCACGAGCAGCGGGCGGGTGCGGTTGCCGGGCTGGGCGAACGGGATGGCCCGCCCCTCGGCGTGGCCGTGGGCGGCGTGGCTGCCGGCGGTGGCCGCCGGGGTGCCGTGGAGCATGAGCCGCACCTGCTCGCGCTCCTGGTCGGTCATCACCGTGAAGTCGAGCGCCACGGTCGAGACGCCCGGCAGCGCCTGCACCGCCGTGGTGACGCGCTGGGTGATCTCGGCCCGAAGCGGGCAGCCGGCGACGGTGAGGGCGACGAGCACGTCGACCTGGCCGCCCGGGCCGAGGCCGACGTGGCGGACCATGCCCAGGTCGACGATCGAGCGGTGGAGCTCGGGGTCGTGCACGGGACGCAGCGCGTCGACGACCTGCTCGGTGGTGAGCGACATGGGGGCCTTCCGTCTGGGGGACCGGGGATTTCTCCTATGGCGATAGGTAGAATACCGACGTGGCCCCGCCGTCACCCACGCCGAGCCCGCTGTCGCCGACGGAGTTCTCGTCGGCCGTGAGCGCCATCACCAATGCCTTCGGCGACCCGACGCGGCGGGCGATCTACCTCTTCGCCCACCAGACCGACGGTGGCGTCACCGCGACGCAGGTGGCCGAGCACTTCGGCCTGCACCCCAACGTGGCCCGCCACCACCTCGACAAGCTGTCGGCGGGCGGGTACCTCGAGGTGGCGGTGGAGCGGGCGGCCGGCTCCGGGGCCGGCCGGCCGTCGAAGCGCTACCGGTCCACCGGTGAGAACGTCGCCATCGAGGTGCCGGTGCGCACCGACGACCTCGTGATGACCCTCCTCGGACGGGCCCTCGCCGCGCTGCCCCCCGACCAGGCCCAGGCCATGGCCGAGGAGGTCGGCGAGGAGTACGGCGCCGCCATGGCCGGTGCGATGGCGGGCGACACGGCCCAGCGCTCGTTCCGCACCGCGCTGCACGCGGTGGCCGACGCGCTGAGTGCCCACGGCTTCGCCGCCCACACCGACAAGCGCCACGGTCAGCTGCGCATCATCAACGACCACTGCCCCTTCGGCGAGACCGCCATCGAGCATCCGGTGATCTGCGCCGTCGACCGCGGCATGGTGAAGGGGATGCTCAAGGCGCTCTACGGCGACACCACGCCGGCCATCGATGCCGCCCGCCCCCTGGGCGACGCGGTGTGCATCACGTCGTTCTAGTCACGAGACAGCGGCGCTGATGCCGACCGCCAGCCCGACCGCAATGCCGTTGAAGGCCACGATGAGCGGGGCCAGGGCCAACACGGTCTGCTTGGTGACGTTGGCGATCTCGGCCCGCAGCTCGTGGCGCATCGCCTCCATCTCCAGCCGGAGCACGGCGATGTCCTGCTTGGTGGCCACGTCGGCCCAGCCGACGGGCGGGAGGTGCGCCATGAGCGTGTCAGCCTCCTGGGTGCCGAGGACGTCTCGGAGCTTGGCGTGCAGGTCGAAGCGGGCTCGGTCGTCGATGAGCATGGGATTCCCCGTCGTTCGAGGTCGTGAGGGGAAGTGGCGATGACGATAGCGGCGGGGTGTGGCACGGTGCGGCGGTGAGCCGGCACTACCTCGACCATGCCTCCACCTCGCCGGTGCGGCCGGTGGCGGTGGCGGCGATGGCCGAGTGGCTCGCCTCGCCGCTGATGGCCGACCCGTCACGCCTGCACGCCGAGGGCGCGGCCACCCGGGCCGCGCTCGAGCAGTGGCGGGCGTCGATCGCCGCGCTCCTCGGTGCCCGTCCCCGCGAGGTGGTGCTCACCAGCGGCGCCACCGAGGCCATCGCCACCGCCGTGTGGGGTGCCGCCGGGCGAGGCGGCCACGTGGTCGTGCCGGCCGTCGAGCACTCGGCGGTGCGCCTGGCCTCGGCCATGCACGCAGACGTCGCGCTCGTCGGCTGCGACCGCACCGGCCGGGTCGACCCCGGCGAGCTGCTGGCGGCCGTGCGACCCGACACGGCGCTGGTTCACCTCCAGTGGGGCAACCACGAGGTCGGCACGTGCCAGCCGGTGGCCGAGGTGGTGGCGGCGTGCCGTGAGCGCGGGGTGCTGGTGCACGTCGACGCCGCCCAGGCGGCCGGGCGCGTCCCCGTCGACTTCGGCGCTCTCGGGGCCGACCTGATGAGCGTGAGCGCCCACAAGATGGGCGGACCGCCCGGCATCGGTGCCCTCCTGGTGCGGCGAGGGCTGCGGCTGCGCCCGCTGCTGGTGGGCGGCGACCAGGAGCGGGCCCGGCGAGCCGGCCTCGAGAACACCCCGGCCGCCGCCGGCTGGGCCGCCGCCTGCGACGAGCTGGCCACCACGCTGGCCGACGAGCAGGCCCGCTGCCGCGCCCTCACCGACCGGCTCACCGCCGGACTGGCCGAGGTCGACGGTGTGCACCGCTACGGCCACCCCGTCGAGCGACTCCCCCACCTCGTGTGCGTCGGCATCGACGGCGTCGAGCCTCAGGCGGTGCTGCTCGGTCTCGACCAGGCCGGCATCGCCGCCCACTCCGGCAGCGCCTGCGCCTCGGAGGACCTCCTGCCCTCGCCCGTGCTCGAGGCGATGGGTGTCGACGCCCACCGCTCGCTGCGGCTCAGCGTCGGCTGGAGCACCACCGACGCCGACGTCGACGCCGTGCTCGACGCGCTCCCCCGCGTCCTCACCCGCCTGCGCGCCCTGCGCTCCTGACGGGTCTGTGGTGCCCCGTGGGGGCCCGGCTCACGTGGCACCACAACTCCCCGCAGCCGGATCTCACTGTGGTGCTGCGTGAGTGCCCGGCGCACCGGGCACCACACGGGCAGCGGGGAAGCCCGACCACGACGCCGCTGGCAGCCAGGTCGCGCCTGGCGCAGAGCGCCAGTAGCCAACCTCCCGGCGCCGCAGTCGCCACACCAGCTCTGTGGTGCCACGTGGTCGGATGGCGCACGGGCCACCACGGTTGCGGCGAGGTGAGATCACCGTGGTGCCGGGTGACCGACGTGATCAGGCAGCACCACGGTTGCGGCGGCGGGCGGCAGCAAGGAGGCCGACGCCGGCCGCGAGGGCCAGGAGGGAGACCTGGACGGCGCGGCTCGGGTCGTGACCGGTGGCCGGCAGCTCGCCCCGCGGCGCGGCCACGCACGTCGCCGTCGGCGGCGGGTAGGCGACGGCGACGGGCGTGCTCGTCGGGTTGACCTCGGCCGTGAGGGTCAGCGGTGCGCGGGCCCAGGCGAAGCCATCGTCGGCCTGCACCCACCGGCCGCCGCTGAACACCCAGCCGGGCCAGTCGAGCGGGCGTCCGGCCGCGTCGACCTCGGCGCCAGGCCACAGCAGGCGACCCTCCAGCGGGAGGCCGGGCTGGGTGAGGCGCTCGACTCCGGCGACGTCGTACCAGCGCAGCGTGGTGCTGGTGGCCGGGAACGACGCGGTGACGACGTAGTCGAGGTAGGGCACGTCGGCCCGGCACACCGGGGTGGCCCGCAGCGTCACCGTGCGGGTGGCCGGCACCGTGGGCGGCGGGCCGGGTGGCACGACCGGCGGGGGCGGCGGCGGGGCGAGCACGGTGAGCACCACCGGCACGTCGGTGCTGTTGGCGGCGACGGGGTCGGTCGACGTGCTCACCACCGACACCGCCATCGCCAGCGGACCGGGCGCCGCGTCGGCCGCGATGCCGAGCACCAGCGTGAGGGGCGGTGCGGCACCGGCGGGGGAGACCGGCGACGACGGCGTGCAGGTGACCTCGGGGGCGGCGAACGTGCATACCCAGCCGTCGCCGCCGGCCGAGCGGAACGACGCGCCGGGCGGCAGCGGGAACCGCACGGTGGCCGACGAGGCACTCGACGGCCCGCCGTTGGTGACGGCGAGCACGACGCTGGTGTCGGTGCCGGCGGTGACCGGTGTCGTCGACGCGCGGACGGCGAGGTCGGCGATCGACAGGATCGTGAAGGGGGCCTCGCCGTCGGGCTGCTCGACGGGGTCGGTGACGCCGGACGGCACGACCACCTCGGCGAGGTTCGTGCGGTCGCCGACGGAGGCCGGGTCGATGTCGGCGGCGAGGGTGAGCACGACCGAGCTGCCGGCCGGCATCACTGGCACCACACACTCGACGCCAAGCTCACCGAGCCCGCACAGCGACGACGAGCCCGACGCCGCGAAGGCGAGCCCGGCCGGGAGCGCGTCGGGTACGACGACGTTGCTCACGTCGGACGGACCGTCGTTGGTGACGGTCAGCTCGAAGACCACCCGTCGCCCGGCCAGCACGTCGGCGGCAGAGGTGACGACCCGCTTGGTGACCGAGAGATCGGCCTCGGCCGTCACGAGCAAGGTGGCGCGGGCGGCGCCGTCGGTGGGATCGGGGTCGGTGGTCGACGACGCCACCGCGACCGCCGGCGCCACCGTCTGGCCGCCGAGCGCCGGCGCCAGCCGGGCCCGCAGCGTGCGGGCGGCCGTGGCACCGGTGGTGAGCGACGGGCCGAGCGTGCAGGTCACCGCCCCGTCGCCGTCGGTGCAGCCCGCCGGTGCAGCGCCGTCGAGGGTGACGCCGGGCGGGAGGGTGAGCGTGAACGACGGCGACGCCGCGTCGGACGGGCCGTCGTTGGCGATGTCGACGACGAGGTCGACCACCGTGCCGGCCGGAGCCGACGACGGCGCAGTGAGCGCGATCCGCAGGTCGGCGGCCGTGGTGACATCGGCCGTCGAGTTGACGGTGTCGTCGCCGGGGTCGGGGTCGGTCGTCGAGGAGGCGACGGTGGCGACGTTGCCGGCCGGTGCGGGGGGCAGGTCGGCGTCGACCCTTACACCGAGGCGCAGCGTCGCCGTGCCGCCGGCATCCACGGGAGTGGCGACCGTGCACGTGAGCGGGCCGGCCGACGGCAGGGTGCCGCAGTCCCAGCCGGCCGAGGCCGACGCGGCGGTGAAGCCGGGCGGCAGCAGGTCGGTGACGACGACGTCGGCGGCCGGTGAGGGGCCGTCGTTGGTGACGACGATCGTGTACGCGCCGGTGGCGCCGGCGGTGAACGACGACGGGTCGGACACCTTCGTGAGCGACAGGTCGGCCCGGGACGTGACGACCGGGGTCGTGGTGGCGTCGTTGTTGACGAGCAGCGGGTCGGTGAAGGTCGCGGCCCCGAGCGAGGCCGGCGCCACGGTCGCCGCGTTGGCGACGGTGGCCTCGGTGGTCACGCTGACCGGCAGGGTGAGGCCGACCGAGCCCTGCACGGGGAACGACGACCCCAGGGTGAGCGTGCACCTCAGCGACACCGTGCCGGTGCAGGCCCACGGCGACGGATCGCCGGCCAGCGACTGCCCGGGCGGGAGGGTGTCGGTGACGGTCAGCACCGCCCCGGCCGGCAGGGCGGACGGCCCCTCGTTCACCACGGTGAGGTCGTACCGGCCCGCCTCGCCCACCACGAACGTGGCCGGTGTGGTCTTGGCCAGCGACAGGTCGGCGACGAGCTCGACGGTGGCCGAGGTGCTGGCGCCGGTGGCCGGGGCGGTCGGGCCGCTGGCGAGGAGCGAGTTGGTGAGCGCGGCCCCGCCGGGGGCCAGGGGGTCGACCTCGGCCCGGATCGTGAGCGGCTCGGCGACCCCGCCGGCCGGCACCACGGCGCTGTAGGTGCACGTGACGAGGCTCGCGGCCGCGCCGCACGACCACCCCGAGCCGGACGCGCCGTCGAAGGCGAGGCCGGCCGGCAGCGGGTCGACGACCGCGAGCGGTCCGGTTGCGTCCGACGGGCCCAGGTTGGTGACCGACACCTGGTAGGTGACGAGGCCACCGGCGACCGCCGTCGCCGGACCCGTCTTGGCGACGCGCAGGTTCGACGCCGGTGCGACCGGGGTGGTGGACGACCCGGTGTTGTCGGCCGGCACCGGGTCGGAGGCGGGGCCGAGCACGGTGGCGGTGTTGGTCACGGGGTCGATGACGTCGGGCGCCACCGCCACGTCGATCGTGAACGAGCTCGACGAGCCGGCGGTGAGGCCCGACGGCAGGGCGCACGACGCGCTGGCCCCCGCGAGCGTGCACGTCCACCCGTTGCCGCCGCCGCTCACGGCCGACAGCCCGGTCGGCAGGGTGTCGAGCACGGTGACGGTGCCCGGGCTGTCGGACGGGCCGGCGTTCGCCACCGACACCGTGTAGGTGCCGGTGGCGCCGGGCACGAGCGAGGCCGGGCCGGCCTTGGTGAGGCGCAGGTCGGCCAGGCCGAGCGCCGTGAGCGTCGCCGTGGCGGCGTCGTTCGAGCTGACCGTGTCGGTGGTGGCGCTGGCGACGGTGGCGGTGTTGACCAGCGTGCCGGCCGCGCTCGGCAGCAGCAGCGCCGACAGCGTGAGGCCCGGCAACGATGCGCCCGGCGCGAGCGGGCCGGGATGAACGCAGTCGACCGGCGGGCCCGCCGTACACGACCAGCCCGTGCCCGTGCCGCCGGCGAACACCGTGCTGGCCGGCAGGGTGTCGGACACCACGATCGGGCCCGACGCCACCGAGGGGCCGTCGTTGCTGACGGTGAGGGTCCAGGAGGCGGTGGCGCCGGCGACGGCGGTGGCCGGGCCGGCCTTGGCCAGGGTGAGGTCGGCGCTCGCCGCGACGGTGGCGTCCACGGACCCGGTGTCGTTGCCGGGGTGCGGATCGGTCACCGAGGTGGCTGCCGACGCCGTGTTGGTGACCGTGCCCGGGACGCCGGGGTCGAGGTCGACCGTCACCAGGGCGGTGGCCGTCGCCGTGGCGGCCAGCGCCGGGAGGGTGCACGTGAAGCCGGCGGCCGAGGTGGTGCACGTGGCCCCCGGCAGGCTCACCGACGCCACCGTGACGCCGGCCGGGAGGGTGTCGGTGACGACGACGTCGGTGGCCAGCGACGGCCCGGCGTTCGTGACGGCCACGGCGAACGACGCCTGCTCGCCGGCCACGAACGACCCCGTGCTCCCGACGGTCTTCACCACCGCGAGGTCGGCCCGGGCGGACACGGCGACGACCACCGTCGACTGGTCGTCCGAGGGATCGGGGTCGGCGGTGGTCGACGAGACCGTCGCCGTGTTGGCCAGCGGCCCGGGCGACCGGTCGCTGTCGACGAGCAGCGTGAGGGTGAGCGAGCCGGTCCCGCCGTCGGCCACCTCGCCGACCGCGCAGGTGACGACGCCGAGCAGCTCGACACACGGCGCGGTGGCCGACACGAACGACGTGCCGGCCGGCAGGACGTCGGCCACCACCACCGCCGTCGCCACCGACGGCCCGTCGTTGACGTAGGAGAGGGTGTACGTGAGCGTCGCACCGGCGACCACCGACGACGCGGCGGCCGTCTTCAGCACCGAGAGGTCGGCCTTCGCGTCGACCGCGGCGTCGTCGGTCGCCGTGTCGTTGGCGGGGTTGGCGTCGTCGGCCGTGTCGATGGTGACGGTGTTGAGGATGGCCCCGGTCACGGCGTCGTCGAGGTCGACCTCGATCGTCAGCGGTGCCACTTCGCCGCCGACCGGCACCGACGACGGCGTGGTGTGGGTGCAGGTGACGGTGGACGTACCCGTGCAGGACCACCCCGCTGACGTGGTTCCGGTGAACGTGAGGCCCGAGGGCAACGAGTCGAACGCGGTCACCGTGGTGCCAGTCGCCATGGCGGACGGCCCGAGGTTCGCGATCGCCATCGTGAACGTGCCGGTCGACCCGGCGGTGAACGTGGCCGGCGCGTGGGTCTTGGCGACGGCGAGGTCGGCCCGCACGAGCGACGAAACGGTGGCGGTGTCGGTGTTGTCGGACAGGTCCGGGTCGGGCGTCGTGCCCGAGGTCGAGGCCACCGAGGCGGCGTTGGTCAGCACCGTGGCGCGCGGCAGGTCGTCGTCGAGGCGCACCGTGAGCGTCACCTCGCCACCGGTCCCCGGGGCCAGGCTGGGGACGGGATCGCACGAGACGACCGGCCCTGAAGCGGCACAAGTGGCCGGGACGGCCGCCACCAGCGACACGCCGTCGGGCAGCGTGTCGGTGACGACCACGTCGCTGGCCGCCGTCGGGCCGTCGTTGCGGTACGAGAGCGTGTAGGTGAGGAGGTCGCCGGCCACCACGGCGCCCGTCGCCGACTTGGTGATCGACAGGTCGGCCCGCTGGTCGACCGGCAGCACCACCGACGCGGTCGCGCCGTCGGGGTCGGCGGTGCCGCTCGTGGCCCGGGCCGTGTTGTCGAGGCCGGTGCTCTCCCACGTGGGGGCGACGGCCACCGTGACCTGCAGCGAGCGGCCCTCGCCGACGGCGAGGGGGTCGGGGCTGGTGCAGGTGACCTCGCCGGCGGTGTTCGAGCACACCCAGCCGGCCGACGCGCCGACGAACGACGCCGCCGGGAGCAGCGTGTCGACCAGCGTGATCGGGCCGGTGGCCACCGACGGGCCGCCGTTGCTGACGGTGAGCGTGAACGTGCCCGTGCTGCCGGCCGTGATGGTGCCGCCGGGCGTCTTGGTGAGCGTGAGGTCGGCAGACGTGGTGACCGTCGTCGGGTCGGTGGCGGTGTCGTCGACCGGGTCGTCGTCGGGCAGGGCCGCGCCGCCACTCGTGAACCCGCGGACCGTCGCCTCGTTCACGAGGGGGCCCGGGGGCTGGTCGGCCGGCACGGCCACCTCCAGGCGCAGCGGAGGCGCCGACGCACCCACGGCGAGGTCGGCGTCGAGGAACAGCTGGCAGTCGACGGTGCTCGTGCCGGCGCACGTCCACGAGCTCGGCGCCAGCCGCGCCAGGACGGCCGACAGCGGCAGCGGCAGCAGGTCCTGCACGGCCAGGCGCTCACCGGCCAGCAACGTCGCGGGACCGTCGTTGGTGACGACGAGCTCGTAGACGACCGTGGCACCGGCGACGGCCGTGGCCGCATGGGTCTTGGCCAGCCGGAGGTCGACGCGCCGGTCGATGATGCCGGTGGAGACGTCGTCGTTGTTGGCGGCCACGTCGGCACCAGGAGGCTCGGGCGTCGGGCTCTCGGCGCGAGCGCTGTTGACCACCGAGCCCGACAGCCCGGGGTCGACGTCGACCCGCAGGTCGATGCGAGGCGCCGGGCCCACCGGCAGCGGGCCGGGCCGGGTGCACGACACCTGCGTCAGCGTGCTCGCGGTGCAGTCCCAGCCGCTGCCACTCACGCTCGCCAGCGTGAGACCGTCGGGCAAGGGGTCGGTGACCGTGATGGTGGCCGGGTCGGTGGAGGGACCAGCGTTGAGCACGTCGAGGGTGAACAGGCCGGTGCCACCGGCGGGGAACAGCCCCCGCGCCGTCTTGTCCATGCGCAGGTCGGCCTCGATCCGGATCGGCGTGGTGCGGCTGGCAGTGTTGTCGGCCGGGTCCGGGTCGGGCGTCGGACCGGCAACGGCGGCGGTGTTCTCGATGGGCACGCTGACGCCCGGGTCGACCGACACGGTGAGCTCGAACACGCTGGCGACCGTGGGGCCGAGCGGGTCGGGGTTGGTGCAGGTGACCGTGCGGCCGGCCTGGGTGCAGGTCCATGCGCCCGACGCCGACTGGAGGTCGATCCCGGGCGGCAGCGTGTCGGTGACGACGAGCGGGCCGGCCGCCAGGGCGGGGCCGGCGTTGGTCACCGTCATCTCGTAGGTGAGTGTGCGCCCGGGCACGGCGGTGACGCCGCGGTCGTCCTTGGTGAGCGCCAGGTCGGCCTGCGGCGCGAGGGTCACCACGGCCGGGGTGGGCGGTGTGGCCGGACCGGTCGGGTCGAGTGTCGCGCTCGTGACCGTCACGGTGTTGGGCTTCAGCGTGGTGAGCGTCGGGTCGAGGAACACCCGCAGCGTGAGCGTGGAGGCATTGGTGGGCACCGTTGCCCCGAGGTCGAGCGGCAGCGTGCAGTTCACGATCGACACACCGACGCACACCCAGGGGTCGGCGCTCGACGACGACAGGAACCGGGTGCCGTCGGGAAGGATGTCGACGAGCTCGATGGGGCCCTCGGCCGTCGAGGGACCGCCGTTGGTCACCACCACCTCGTAGTCGATGGCGGCCCCCGGCGTCGCGGTGGCCGGGCCGGTCTTGGTGACCGACAGGTCGGCAGCCCTGGTGGCGACGTAGGTCGCCGTCGAAGTGTCGTTCAGCGGTACCGGATCCGGCGTCGGCCCGTTCACCTGAGCGGCGTTGATGCGCTGCCCGGCCGCCAGCGCGGCGCTCAGGCGGCCGGTGACGAGGAACGACGCGGAGGCGCCGTTCGTGAGCCCGCCGGCGATGGTGCACTGCACGGCGATGCCCGACAGCGCGCAGCGGGGGTCCGACGCGTCGGGTCGGTAGGTGAGGAAGGCGGCGAAGGGATCCGTGACGACGATCGGACCGGCGGCCTCGTCGGGCCCGTCGTTCACGACGTCGAGGCGGAACGTGACGTCCGTGCCGGCGACGACGGGCGTCGACACGACGGTCTTCGTGACGGCGAGGTCGGCGGCAGCGGGCACGTCGAAGCTGTCGAAGGCCACGTCGTTGGCGCTGACCCGGTCGGTGTAGGGAGCACCGGTGTGGACGAGCTCGGCCCGGTTCGTGAGCGAAGCTGCGCCGGTCGGCGGGTCGACGAGCACGACGAGGTCGGGCAGCCCGTCGCCGGCGAGCAGCTCCGACGCCAACGTGAAGCGGCATGTGAGCTCGACGCCGAGGTCCGCACAGACCCACGACGTCGGGCTCGTCGACCGCAGCACGGTGCCCGGCGGCAGCGTGTCGTTGACGGTGATCACCGTGCCGGGGGCCAAGCGGGAGAAGCCGTTGTTGGTGACGCTGATCCGGAACGGGTTCGTCGACGAGATGGTGCCGGTGTGGGTCTTTTCGATGTCGAGGTCGGCCACCCGGCTCACGGTCATCGGGTCGGTGAAGGTGGCCGGCGTGGGGTCGGGCGTCGCGCTGGCGGCCGTCACGACGTTGGACACCACGCCGGTGGCCGCGCTCGTGACGTCGAGGCGCAGCGTGAGCAGGGGCGCGGCTTGGGCCACGTCGAGCCCTTCGCCGTAGGAGCACGTCACCGCCGGGCCGGCCGGCGCCGCAGGGCACGTCCAGCCGGTGCCGGTGAAGCCCTGGTAGGCGAACCCCGGGGGAACGTTCTCGGTGATCGTCACCGGTCCGGCGGCGGTGGACGGGCCGAAGTTGGTCACGGTCACCTGCACGTCCTCGGCGACGTCGACGATGGCGGGCTCCTGGTTCTCCTTGCTCACCCGCAGGTCGGCCGACCGCGCGACCGCAGCCACCTGGTCGACTCGGTTGTCGGACGGGTCAGGGTCCGGTGTGGCCGACGACACGGTCGCCGTGTTCGTCACCGACGAGGCGGCCGCCGTCGGGTCGACGCCGACGCGCAGGCTGATCGTGGACGCAGTGGTGCCGGCTGCGAGCCCGGTGCCGAGGACGCACGTGACCGTGAGCCGAGTGGTGCCCGACGACGTGCACGTCCAGCCCGGCGCCGAGGCGCCGCCGAAGTCGAAGCCCTCGGGCAGGGTGTCGACCACCCGCACCGGTGCCAGCGCGTCCTGGGGGCCGTCGTTGCGCACGACGATCTCGTAGGTGCCCTCGGCACCAGCGGTGAACGGCCCACCCGACTTGGCCACCGACACGTCGGCCTGCGGGTTCTCGACCGTGCTCGAAGCGCTGCCCTGCGCCTCCAGTGCCAACCCGGTCTGGGCGCCGACGTAGGCCACCTGCGCGGTGTTGGCCACCACCGTCTGGTCGGGCACCGTGGTGCCCACCCGGACCCGGAAGGCCACCGTGGTCGAGGCGCCGACGGCCAGCGACCCGCCGGTGGACGACGAGGCGCCCGAGCCCAGGCGCACCCGCACGGTGCCGCCGCCCACGTCGGCCTGGTCGTCGCCGGTGGCGTCGGTGCGGACGGCGCCGTCAACCCGCACACTGCCGGCCACGTAGGTGGTCCCGGCCGGCACGAGGTCGGACAGCACCACCTTGCTGGCGGCGTCCTGCCCGCTGTTGCGGACGGTGACGGTGTAGAGCAGCTCGTCGCCGGGCCGGGTGTCGCCGCCGTTCACGTCGGTGACGCTCTTGGTGACGTCGAGCTTGGGTGAGTACAGCTCGGTCTCGAAGGTGACGACGCCCGGGTAGTAGAAGTCGCCGCTCGTGCGCAGCGAGAGGGTGGCGCTGGTGGCACCGTTGGGCAGCGACGTCTGGATCCGGTCGATGTCGAAGCCGAAGGTGTTGCTGGCGCTGGGGTTGCGCACCACCGGCGTGAGGCCGTCGCTGATGCTCGAGTTGAAGTAGTTCGTCCCCGGGTTGCTCGTGTCGGAGAGCACGTTGCCGTCGAGGAGCAGCTGGTCGCCGACGCTGCCTCGGTCGCCCTCGTAGGCAACGGTGCCGACGCGGGTCCGCACGGTGCCGGCCGGTGGCGTCTGGAAGCCCGACACCGGGATGTCGAGGCGACCCGACCCGCACGAGCCGGTGCACACGATCTGGAAGCCGTCGAACACCGTCATGTTGCGGGGCGGCTCGCGAGGGTCGCTGACGACCACGACGAGCGTCCAGCCCCCGAAGGCATTGGTCCCCGAACGGGTCTGCAGGTTCGCGACGGTGTAGGTCCCCGGCCCGGCCGCCTGGACGAGTGCCGTCACGTCGGCCGACCCCTGGTAGGTGCCCTCGCTCGACGTCGGGATGTCGTCGACGCCGTTGGTGTCGACGACGGTCGTGTACGCCTGGCCCGGGCCCTTGAAGCGCACCTGGTTCTGCAGCGACGGCGTCGGCGACCCGATCCGCGCACCTCCCCAGTAGAGGCCGGCGAACAGCACCGAGGCACCGGCGGCCGGGTCCCACGGCACGTCGGCGGTCGAGGAGTTGAACGTGCTCGGATCGCCGTCCACGTCGACGTAGCGCTGGGGCTGCGAGTTGTTGTTGTAGGTGGTGTTGTTGGAGGTGTTGCCGACCGGCGCGGCGCTGGCGGTGGCGCACGACGACGACAGGGCCGTGTTGCACTCGAGGACCGTGTTGCCGCGCAGGCGGGTGAAGCCCGAGGTGTTCACCGAGTAGCGCAGGCTGAACGCGCGCGGGCCGGCGGCGTCGGCCGGCTCGACGCGGGCAACGAGGACGATGGGGGTGCCGAGCAGCGCAGCGACCAGCACGCGCAGCGCCACCGATCCCCAGCGCACGGCCCGGGGGGTCGACGGGTTGTGCACCGAGCGCAGTTTCCCACGGCCACGCTTGGTGAGGAAGCGATGGGGTCCCGAAACGGGGCCGAACGCACCATCGGCCCCGGACGGTCAGTCGCCCCAGAAGCGCTGCTCCCGGAAGGGGTCGCCGTACATGTGGTAGCCGTTGCGCTCCCAGAACCCGGGCGAGTCCCCGTGGCGGAGCTCCAGGCCCCGCACCCACTTGGCCGACTTCCAGAAGTACAGGTGGGGCACGACGACGCGCACGGGGCCGCCGTGCTCGGCGGGGATCTCCCCGCCGTCGTACGCGTAGGCGATGATCGCCTCGTCGGTCGTGATGTCGGCCAGCGGCAGGTTCGTCGTGTAGCCGAACTCGGCGTGCTCCATCACGTGGGTGGCCTCGGGTTGCACGCCGGCCCGCTCGAGCAGGTCACGCACCCGCACCCCCGTCCACGTCATGTCGAACTTCGACCACTTCGTGACGCAGTGGATGTCGGTGGTGTAGGTGACCGAGGGCAGCGAGCGCAGCCCGTCGAGGTCGAGCGTGAACGGGCGCTCGACGAGCCCGAACACCTCGAGGCGCCACTCCCCCGGCCCGTAGGTCGGCACGTCGCCCACGTGGAGCACCGGGAAGCGCTCGGTGAGGTACTGACCGGGGGGCAGGCGAGCGGGGTCGATCCCCCGCTCCTCGAGAGCCTTGCGGTTTCGGTCGAAGAACCCCATGCCCCCAGTCTGCCCCGGCGCGCCGCCCTGGCACGTGCGGGGGTCCCGCCCTACGCTCGATCCGCCATGCCCCTCTATCTCGTGCGCCACGCGAAGGCTGGGGACCGCGCCGCCTGGACCGGCGACGACACCATGCGCCCTCTGTCGAAGAACGGTCGCCGGCAGGCGCTCGAGCTGGCCCGTGTGCTCGGCGCCCACCCAGTGCCGCGTGTGCTGTCGAGCCCCTACGTCCGCTGCGTCGAGACCGTCGAGACGCTGGCCGCCGAGCGGGGACTCGAGGTGGAGCGGTGGGACGGCCTGGCCGAGGGCGCTCCGTTCGAGCCGGTGCTGGCGCTGCTGGCCGAGCTGCCCGACCACAGCGTGCTGTGCAGCCACGGCGACGTCATCCCCGACACGCTCGACGCCCTCGTGCGCCGGGGCACGGTCGTCGAGGGCGAGCCCGACTGGCGCAAGGCCACCACGTGGGTCCTCGAGCGTGACGGCAACCAGATCCGTCGCGCCCGGGCGGTGCCGCCCCCCTGCTGATCAGGTCGTCGACACTGCGACCGCGACGAACGCGACGTACACGAGCACCAGGCCGAGCATCACGAAGCCGAGCACGATGCCGGTGATCGCCATGCCCTTCCCGGTGAGCTGGCCGTTGGAGCGGTCGATGCGACCCTTGGCCACGAAGCCGAGGATCAGCCCGACGATCGACGGCACGCCGCAGAAGACGAACCCGACGATGCCGCACACCATGGCCGCCACCGCCATCCCGTCGGTGCGGGGCGCCGCCGGGTAGCCGTAGCCGAAGCCCGCGGGTGTGTAGCCGGGCGGTGCCGGCGGCGGCGTCCCCGGCGGCGGGGGCGGCGGCAGGTTCACCGGCTCAGGCCGGGCTCGAGCCCTTGCTCAGCCAGAAGTCGTTGAGTGCCCGCTGCACCTTCGGGTACCAGATGAAGGGGCCGACGAGCGGGAGGAGGAACCACAGGCCCCACAGGGTCGACACCGGGCTCTCGCGCCCGTCGCGCTGGTACATCTTCTCGATCTCGTTGGGGATCGTGAACCACACGATGGGTGCGAGCAGGATGACGAGCACGAGCTGCAGCACGCCCCCGAGACCGTCGCCGTTGTAGCGCTTCAGGTCGTCGCCGGCCCGGAAGGTCCACACCCACGTCCAGATGCCGCAGGTGACGATGGCCAGCAGGATGTTGAGGCCGGTGTTGTAAAGAACCCCACTGAGGCTCGGCGGCGGCTGTCCGACCCCGGGCATCCCCAACGGACCGGCCGCACCGGGAGGAGGCGGCGGCGGGGGCACCGAGGACGGCGGGGGCGGAGGCGGGGTGTCGCTCATGGTTCGCGACCGTACTCCCGGCGGTGCGTCGGCGACGGCGATCTCCGTCAGCCGGTCGTAGTGGTGGCGAGAGCGGCGTCGACTTCGGCCTGCAGGTTCTGGACGAGGCCGAGCACCACCTGGGGCGGATCGGCGGCCAGGCAGGCGTCGACGGGCCCCTTGGCCCCGGCGGCGTCGCCGTAGAACCGGAAGCGAGTGATGGCCTTGAAGCACGAGGGGTCGGCGTAGTCGGACCGCAGGGCGATGGCCCGGTCGAAGCCCTCCTCGCCCCGGGCCACGAGCTCCTCGCCGCCCGGCACACCCCGGTCGTCGGCCGCCGCACCCACCTGCACGAGCATCCAACCCCGGTAGGTGAGGGCCTCCACGTTGTCGGGCTGGATCTTCAGCACCTCGTCGTAGGTGTCGATGGCGGCCCGGGGGTCGGAGACCTGCAGCCCACGGGCCTCCACGAGCAGCGTGTTGAGGCTGGTGTCGATGTCGCCGGTGAGGGTGTCGCCCGCACCCCGCTGGCCGAAGGCCTGGGCGAGGAGCAGCCCGGCCACCACGCCGAACGCGGCCACCCCCACCCACACCGCCGCGAGCCGGCCGGTGCGGCGAGGCTTGGCCGGCGGGAGGGCGGCCCGGCCCGTCTCGATCTCCCGCAGCACCGCCGCGGCGCGAGCCGTGTACCCGTCACGCAGCTCCTCGTAGTCGGCGTCTTCGAGGTCACCGGCGGCGCGCTCACGCTCCAGGTCGTCGAGTGAGCGCAGGAGGAACCGCCGCTCCTCCTCGAGGCGGGCCAGCCGGTCGGGGTCGATGCCGACGCTCACGGCCGGTCGTGCTCGTCGGCCAGCGCGGCGGCCACGAGTGCCCGGTCGTCGTCGGTGACGGCGCGGGCGTCCGCAGCGTCCTGGTCCCGCCAGCGGCGGAACGCCAGCGCCAGCCCGCCGCCGGCCAGCACGACGGCCACCACCGGCAGCACCCAGACGAGCGCCGGCACGCCGCTCGTGCCGGGGGTGAGCAGCAGCCCCTCGCCGAAGCGCTCGGCGATGTAGGCACGGACTTCGTCGTCGGTCCGCCCGGCCGACACCTGGCGGGCGATCTCGTTGCGCAGGTTCTGGGCCGCGGCGCTGCGGCTCTCGTAGACGCTCTCGCTGCGACACGTCGGGCACTTGACGGTCTTGGCGACGGCGTCGACCCGCTCCCCCTGGGTGCGGGGACCCCGGTCGCCGAGCGCGCCGACCACGAGAGCGCCGGCCACCACGGCCGCCAGCAGCACCCAGCCGAACGGGCTACGCAAGAACGCGGTCACCTTGCTCACGGCGCCTCGCCCCGCTGGAGCCGGCCCAGCACCTCGGCCAGGCCCTCGGCGGTGACGGTGCTCACGATGCGGGCGGCGACGTTGCCGTTGGGGTCGATGATCCACGTCTCGGGCACCTTGGCCACCCCGAAGCCGACGTAGACCCGCCCGCCCGGGTCGGCCAGCACCGGCCACTCGCCGCCGTTGTCGTCGAAGAAGGCCCGCACGTTGGCCGGGTCGTCGTTGTTCACGACCGTGACGAGCTCGGCGCGGTCGGGCTGGGCGGCCTGGGCCCGGGCGAAGCGCACGAGCTCGGGGTGCTCGGCCAGGCAGGGCGGGCACCAGGTGGCGAAGAAGTTCAGCACCACCCAGCTGCCGCGTCGGGTGGCGAGGTCGAACGGCTCGCCGTCGACCGTGTCGGTCTGCACGACCGGCGCCGGCTTGCCGAGCAAGGGCGTGCGGGCGGAGTCGGCCTCGCCGCCCGACGACGTGGCCAGCACGACCAGCAACGCCACCAGCAGCGCGCCCACCCCCGCCGCGACCCACGGCGCCACCCGCCGGCGATGCAGGGTCTCGGGGGGCACGGGTCAAGCCTGCTGCGTCGCCGGGTCGACCGCCACGCGGGCCACGGCGACGGGCTCCCGCTCGGGTGGCGCGTCGGCGAGGGACGGGACCGGTGCCGACACCGGGTCGGTGGGCCGGCGACGGCGACCGGGGAACGCCGCCAGCACCGTGCCGAGGGCCATCACGCCGCCGCCGATCCAGATCCAGATCACGAGCGGCTCGACGATGACCTTGATCGTCGCCGGGCCGTCACCCTCGGGGCGCTTCTCGAGCGTGAGGTACAGGTCGTAGCGCAGCCCGGTCCGCACCGACGGCGTGCCGATCACCTGGCCGCTGGCCTTGAACAGGTTCTGCGACGGCGCGTACACGTCGCCTCCGTCGATGCGGATCGGCGCCCGCACCACGATCTTCTCGGCCTGGTCGTCCTCCTCGATGCCGAGGAGCTCGAAGGTGTGGCCCTCGAAGCTCGCCGTCTCGCCCGGGCGCAGCTGGAACTCGCCGCTGCGGGCGTAGCTCTGCGACGCCGCCAGCCCGACGGCCAGCAGGATGACGCCGAGGTGCACCACCATCCCGCCGTTGGCCCGGCCGACGAGGCCGCGCCAGCCCTGGCGGCGGGTGGCCAGCGCGAGCTGGCGCACCGCGCTGCCGGCGGCGAAGCCGGCCAACCCGAACGTCAGGAGCGGCGCCACGCCGCGGGCGCCGCTGACCACGGCGACGACGAGCGCCGCCGCGCCGGCCCACGCCGGCCACACGAGTCGCTGGCGCAGCAGCTCGCCCGACGCCCGCCGCCACGGCAGCACCGGCGCCACCCCCATGAGGAACAAGATGGCCAGGCCCAGCGGCGTCGTCATCCGGTTGAAGAACGGGGTGCCCACCGAGAGCTGGCGGTCTTGCAGGACCTCCACGACGAGCGGGAAGACCGTGCCCAGCAGCACCACGAAGGCGAACGCGGCGAACAGCACGTTGTTGGCGAGGAAGGCACCCTCACGGGAGACCGGCGAGTCGATCGAGCCCGGCGAGCGGAGCCGGTCGCCCCGCCAGCCGATCAGCGCCACCGACACCAGCACGACGAGCCCGAAGAAGGACAGGAAGAAGGGCCCGATGGCCGACTCGGTGAACGCGTGGACCGAGTCGATCACGCCGGAGCGGGTGAGGAACGTGCCGAGGATCGTCAGGCTGAACGTGGCGCACAGCAGCGACAGGTTCCACACCCGCAGCATCCCGCGCCGCTCCTGGACGAGCACCGAGTGGAGGTAGGCGGTGCCGGTGAGCCAGGGCAGGAAGCTGGCGTTCTCCACCGGGTCCCACGCCCACACGCCGCCCCAGCCGAGCACCTCGTAGCTCCACCACGACCCGAGCACGATGCCGAGGGTGAGGAAGCCCCAGGCGAACAGCGTCCACCGCCGCGTCTCGAGCAGCCACCCCTCGCCGACCCGCCCGGTGACGAGCGCGGCGATGGCGAACGCGAACGGCACGGTGAAGCCGACGTACCCGAGGTAGAGCATCGGCGGGTGGAAGGCCATGAGCAGATGGTTCTGCAGCAGCGGGTTCGGGCCGGGACCGTCGTCGGGCACCACGCCCTCGACGAGGGTGAACGGGTTGGCGGGGCCGAACATGAGAAGGAAGAAGAACCCGGTGACGACGAGCATCGCCACCAGGGCCCACCCGACCAGCGGGTCGCCCATCCGGCGGCGGAAGTGCCAGACGACGAGCATCAGGTAGCCCGTCAGCACGAGCGTCCACAGGATGATCGAGCCTTCGAGCGAGCTCCACAGCGCGGCCACGTTGTAGAGCGGCGGCGTACGGGTGCTGCCCACCTCGGCCACGTAGGTCAGCGAGAAGTCGCGGGTGATGAGCGCCCGCTCCATCGCCACGAAGGCGAGCAGCGCTCCGGCGAAGGCGGCGACGGCGTAGATGCGGCCCAGCTGCACGAGCTTCGGCCGGCCCCGCACGAGGCCGACGACGAGCGTCACGACCCCGAGGATCGAGGCCCCGAGGCCGAGCGCGACGCCGGCCGAGCCGAGCGCGGCGTTCACCGGCTACTCCCCGGCGTCGGAGGTGCCGTAGTCCTCGACGCGGCCCGGGTTCTTCTCGCGGTACTGCTCGGTGTGCTTCACGAGGATCCGGTCGCCGGCGAAGGTGCCGTCGACGCCGAGGCGACCCTCGACGACCACCGGGATGCCCTCGCGAAAGATCCCACCCGGGTCGCCGTCGTAGGCGACGGGGACCGTGGCACCGGCGTAGCTGACCGTGAACGCGAGCGGCGGGCCCTGCTCGACCGAACCGGGGTCGACCACGCCCTGCAGGCGGAAGCGCTTGCCGGGCTCGCAGTCGGTTCGGGTGCCGACCTCGTCGGCGTTGCAGAAGTAGACCGTGGCGTTGGCCAGGCCCTGGAACAGCACGATGGCACCGACCAGCAGCACGCCTGCCACCACGGCCGCCGGCAGCCAGGGTCGGCGGCGCCGGGCCCGGCCCGGGCGCTCGGGCGCCGACGTGCGCGGCGTCAGGTCGAGGCCGGCGTCGGGGTCGTCGAACGCGGGATCGTGCGTGCGGTCGTCCACGGCTACGCCCAGGGCTTGTCGGTGTCGGGGAGGCGGCGGGCCAGGGCGGAGCCCCGACGGACCGTCCTCCAGGCGAAGACCGCCATCGAGCCGAGGACCAGCCCGTAGCTGAGGACGATGAAGCCGAGGTCGTTCACCGTGCCACCGCCGTCCCGTCGGCCGGGAGCGCGCCCTCGGCGTTGCGCTCGGCGATGGCGTCCTCGAGCCCGTGGGCAGCCGAGGCGTCCTCGAGCACGAGCAGCCGCTGGCGGTGGAGCAGGAGCCAGGCGTAGACGAGGGTGAAGGCGACCACGCCGACGAACAGGCTGAAGAGCATGATCCCGTCGATCTCGGGGTCACGGCGCAACAGGGTGGGCTCCTGGTGGAGCGTGCGCCACCAGTTCACGCTGTTGTGCACGATCGGGACGACCACCACCGAGAACACGCCGAGCCACGCGGCGCGCTTCGCCCGCACCTCCGGGTTGGGCTCGGTGCGCCGGAAGGCCAGGTAGCCCACGTAGAGCAGGAACATGAGTGCGGTGCTCGTGAGGCGGGCGTCCCACGTCCAGAAGTAGCCCCACGTGATGCGGCCCCACAGGGATCCGGTGACGAGGGCGAGGCCGGTGAACAGCACGCCGATCTCGGCCGACGCCCCGGCGATGCGGTCCCAGGTGAGCGAGCGGGTGCGCTTCCAGAGGTACGCAGCCGACCCGATGGCGGTGACGAAGAACGCGAGGTAGGCGAGCCAGGCCGACGGCACGTGCACGTACATGATCCTCACCGCGTCACCCTGCACCTCGTCCTCGGGCGACAAGAACAGCGCGAACGCCACCAGCCACGCCAGGCAGACCAGAGCGGCGGCGCCCAAGACCCGCGTGGCGCGGGTCCCGGTCGAGGTCGTGGCGGGTGTGTTCATGCCTCCTCCATCAGCGAGCCGTGGGCCACGAGACCTAGGGCCGTGTAGGCCAGGGCGAACACGCCGAGCAGGCCGACCCAGGGCCAGCCCTCCGACGTGGCCGCCCCCCCGGTGCCGAGTGCTGCTTCAGTGGCTCTTGTAGCACCGATCAGCACGGGCGCCACCACCGGGAGCAGGAGGAGCGGGAGGAGCGTGTCCCGTGACTCGAGCCCGGCAGCGAGGGCGCCATAGAGGGTACCGGTGGCGGCCAGGCCTACCGTCGTCACGAGGCAGGTCACCACGAACAGCGCCACCCCGCTGGCGCGCGGGTCGGCGTCGTAGAGCACCACGACCCCGATGCCGAGCACCGCCTCGAGGACGAGCAGCTGCGCCGCCAGTGCCCCCGCCTTGCCGAGGAACACGCCGGCCGGGTCGAGACCCGACAGGCGCAGCGCGTCGCGGGCGCCGTCGGCCGCCTCGAGCCCGGCGCTGCGCTGCACGCCGAGCACGAGGCTGAGCAGCACGGCCACCCACAGCAGCCCGGCGGTGGCGCTGCGCAGCGTCCCGCGGTCGGGGTCGAGGGCGAAGGCGAACAGCAGCAGCACGAGGAGCGCGAACGGCAGGACCTGGTTGGTCGTCACCCGGCTGCGCAGCTCGACCCGCAGGTCCTTGCCGGCGACGAGCGCGGCCGACCTCAGCACGGCGGCACTTCCAGCGGCGCGAGCGCCTCGACCACGCGACCGCCGGCCAGCACCACGGTGCGGTGGGCCACCTGCTCGGCCCGATCGAGCTCGTGGCTGGCGAACAGCACCGTCGCCCCGGCCCCGGCGGCCCGGCCGAGCAGCGCGTCGAGGCGGTCGCGGCCGTCGGCGTCGAGCCCGGCATGGGGCTCGTCGAGCAGCCACAGCTCGGGCCGGCGCGCGGCCAGCACCGCCACGGCGGCCCGGCGCTTCTGGCCGGTCGACAGCCGGTGCACCGGCACGTGCCGCAGGCGCTCCGCCACGTCCATCAGGTCGAGGGCGGTGTGCATCTCCGCCTCGTCCGCGCCGACGGCGCGGCCCCAGAACCGCAGGTTCTCCCACACCGTGAGGTCGTCGTAGAGCCCGTTGCCGTGGCCGAGCAGGCCCACGCGGGTCCGCACGGCCCGCCGGTCGGCCCGCAGGTCGACGCCGAGCACGGTGGCTTCACCCTGCGCGACGGGCAGGAGCCCGGCGCACACGCGCAGCAGCGTCGTCTTGCCGGCACCGTTGGGTCCCCGGACGAGGACGATCTCGCCGGAACCGACCGCAAGGGATGCGCCGGCCAGCGCGGGGAACCGGCCGAGGAGCGCCACGGCGGAGCGGAGGTGGACGACCGGCTCCATGGGGATGGCCCGAACGGTACCGGAGCCCTGGTCGGATCACGCCGCGCGCCGCCCGGGACGCCCGCCGCCCACGTAGGGTCACCCCCGCTGTGGACCCCCTCCCCCCGCCCGCCGCCCCTGCCCCCGCGCGTCGTCGCCACGACTGGCGCTTCTGGGTCGGCGGCCTCGGCCGGGTGCTCGTCGCCCTCGGGGTGCTGATCCTCGGCTTCGTCGCCTACCAGCTGTGGGGCACGGGCATCCAGGCCGCCCGGGCCCAGGACAGCCTCGAGCGGGAGTTCGAGCAGTCGCTGGGCTCCACCGTGCCGCCGACCACCGCACCCAGCACCTCGGCGCCGCCGACCACCACGCCGCCCAGCACCCTGCCGGGCGAGACCACGGTCGCCACCACGGCCCCGCCCACGACCCCGCCCACCACCACGGCGCCGCCGTCGAGGCCCGAGTACGAGCCGGGCGATGCCGTCGCCCTGCTCGAGATCCCCCGCATCGGCGTCGAGTGGTACGTGGTGTCGGGGGTGCGAACGAGCGACCTGAAGCGGGGGCCGGGCCACTACCCCTCGACGCCGCTCCCGGGCGAGGAAGGCAACTCGGGCATCGCCGGGCACCGGACCACCTACGGCGCGCCCTTCGCCGACCTCGACGACCTCGACCCCGGTGACGAGGTGATCGTCACCACCTACGGGGGGCGGTTCGTCTACCGGGTGGCCGAGACCGTCATCGTGCAGCCGACGAACACCGAGGTGCTGGCGCCGACGGCCGACACCCGGCTCACGCTGACGACGTGCCACCCGCGCTACTCCACCGCCCAGCGCCTCATCGTGACGGCCGTCCTCGACCCCGACGCATCGCCGGTCCCGCTGCCGCCGCCCGCCACCGGGCCGATCACGGTGCCGCCAGTCGACCTCACGACCGGCCAGACGGTGGCCACCACCGCCCCGGGCGAGGGGCCCGACGGCACGCTGGCCCCGGCCGCGACGACCACGACCACGACCACGGTCGACGCCGACGCCGACGCCGCCGACGACGCCGACGCCACCCTCGCCGACGCCACCGACGAGCTGAGCCGGGGCTGGTTCTCCGATCCCGACGCCTGGCCGCACGTGGCGGCGTGGGGGTTCGCCCTGATCGGCGTGTCGCTGGCGGCGTGGGGGATCAGCCGGGCCACCGGCCGGAACTGGGTCGGCGCACTCGTCGGCATCGTGCCGTTCGTCGTCGTCGTCTACTTCTTCTACGAGAACGTCGCCCGCCTCCTGCCGCCCAACCTCTGACGACGGGTCGGCGGCTACGCGCCGGTGAACCTCGCAGGGCGCTTGTCGAGGAAGGCCCGGGGACCCTCCCGAGCGTCGTCGCTGGCCCAGGCCCGCAGGCGGGCCGCCGCGAACGCAGGGTCGACGGGTCGTGACTCGAGCGCCTCGAGGCCTCGCTTGTGGGCGGCGATCGTGAGCGGCGCCAACGCTGCGAGCTCGTGGGCCCAGTGCAGCGCGTCGTGGAGGCCGCCGAGGCGGTGCACGAACCCGGTCGGGTACAGGTCGGCCGCAGTGTAGGTAGCCGCCGCCAGCAGCATCGCCCGTGCGATCGGGGCGCCGGCCTCGCCGGTGAGGCGCTGGACGGTCCACCAGTCGATGGCCAGCCCGAGCTTGGCGGCCGGGATCCCGAAGCGGCTCGCCGGCGTGGCCACCCGCAGGTCGCACGCCAGGGCCAGCTGCGTGCCGGCCCCGAGGGCGGGCCCGTCGACGGCCGCGATCACCGGGCAGTCGAGCTCGCCGAAGCCGGCCAGCACACCGCGCAGCACCTCCGCGAACGCCTCGTCCTCCACGGCCGTGAGGTCGGCCCCGGCGCAGAACGCGCCGCCGGCCCCGGTGAGCACGAGCACGCGGGCCCGGCCGCGGGCCTCGTCGATGCCGGCCGAGATGCCGGCCAGCATCTCGTGGTTCACGGCGTTGCGCCGTTCGGGTCGGTCGAGGGTGACGACGAGGACGCCACCGTCCCACGCCGTGCGGATCACGGCTGGATGACCACCACCACGTCGCCCTCCTGCACCTTGTCGTCGGGAGCGACGCGGACCTCCCGCACGGTGCCCGCGCTCGGCGCCGTGACCGGGATCTCCATCTTCATGCTCTCGAGGATGACGAGCTCGTCGCCCTCCCCCACCTCGTGGCCGACCTCGGTGCGGACCTGCCAGACGTTCGCGGTGATCTCCGCGCGGACCTCGATCATTCGGGGGACCGTACCGCGTGCGTGCGACGGTCTTGCAGGAAGCGGAAGCGCTGGCGGGTGTCACGCACCACGGCCGGGTCGACCTCGGCGGTCAGCACGGTCTCCACCCGGCTGGCCGATGCCAGCACCTCGCCCATCGGGTCGAGCACACGGCTGTCACCGGCGTAGGCCAGGCCGCCGCCCTCGCCGACGCGGTTGACGCCCGCGACGTAGGCCTGGTTCTCGATGGCGCGTGCCGACAGGAGGGCCTGCCAGTGGTGGCGGCGGGGCTCGGGCCAGTTGGCCGGCACGACGTAGCAGTCGGTGTCACCGGCCCGCTGCCACCACTCGTCGGCGAAGCGGAGGTCGTAGCAGACGAAGAACGAGCAGCGGACCCCCTCGACGTCGACGGTGAGGAAGTCGGCGCCGGCCGCGTAGTGCTCGTGCTCCCCGGCGTGGGTGAACGGGTGGAGCTTGTCGTAGTGCCAGGTGCGACCGTCGGGCGCCACCAGGTAGAGCCGGTTCACCGGGCGCGGCAGGGCCGGGTCACGCGTCGGCACCGACGCGCACAGCCAGGTGCCGTGCCGCTCGGCCTGGTGGAGCAAGAAGGCGTGGCTCGACCCTTCCACCGGTTCGGCGATGCGGTCGGCCGCCATGGAGAAGCCGACGGCGAACATCTCGGTCAGGACCACCAGCCGGGCCCCCGCGGCGGCCGCTGCCGCGACGAGCGGCTCGACGTGGCGGTGGGTGGCGGCAGCGTCCTCCCACACGATGTCGTGCTGGACGAGGGAGACCTTCACCGTGACAGCGCCTTCAGCCGCGTGGCTGCCTCGTCGAGCACTTCGAAGCGCTTGCAGAACGCGAAGCGCACGAGCGAGCGCCCGGCCGCCTTGTCGTCGTAGAAGACCTCGCACGGCACCGCGACCACCCCGCATCGCTCGGGCAGCGAGCGGCAGAACGCGTAGCCGTCGGTCTCGCCGACCGAGGTGATGTCGGCCGTCACGAAGTACGTGCCCTTCGGGGTGAACGTGGCCAGGCCGGCGGCGGTCAGGCCGGCGACCAGTCGGTCGCGCTTGTCCTGCAGGCCGGCCCGGAGCCCGTCGAAGTAGCTGTCGGGGAGGCCGAGGCCCACGGCGATGGCCGGCTGGAAGGGGCCTGCGCTGACGTAGGTGAGGAACTGCTTGGCCGTGCGCACCGCCGACACGAGCGGCGCCGGTGCCACCACCCAGCCGACCTTCCACCCCGTCGTGTCGAAGGTCTTGCCGCCGCTCGAGATCGTCACCGTCCGCTCGCGCATGCCGGGCAGTGACGCGATCGGCACGTGGGGCACGCCGTCGTAGGTGAGATGCTCGTACACCTCGTCGCTGATCACGAGCACGTCGTGCTCGACGCAGAGCCGGGCGATCTCGGCCAGCTCGCCGGCCGTGAACACCGCACCGGTCGGGTTGTGGGGCGTGTTGAGCAGGACGGCGCGCGTGCGAGGGGTGATGGCGTCGGCGAAGGCGTCGAGGTCGGGCGCGAACGTAGGGGGTCGCAGGGTGACCGGCCGGCGGATGGCCCCTGCCATCGCGATGCAGGCGGCGTAGCTGTCGTAGAACGGCTCGAAGGCAACCACCTCGTCGCCCACCTCGAGGAGCGCGAGGAGCGAGGCGGCGATGGCCTCGGTGGCCCCCGCCGTGACGAGCACCTCGGTGTCGGGGTCGTACGCCAGCCCGTAGAAGCGCTGCTGGTGCGCGGCCACCGCCTGGCGCAGCTCGGGCACACCCGCACCCGGCGGGTACTGGTTGCGGCCGCCGCGGATGGCGGCCACGGCGGCGTCGAGGACCTCGGGCGGGCCGTCGGTGTCGGGGAAGCCCTGCCCGAGGTTGATGGCGCCGGTGGCCGCAGCCAGCGCCGACATCTCGGCGAAGATCGTGGTGCCGAAGCCCTGGAGGCGGGCGTTGAGGAACCGCTGGCGCATCGGCGGGAGCCTACGCGTGGACCCGCCCGGTCAGCCGGTGAGCCGGCGGATCCGCTGCACGCGACCGAACGGGATGCGCTCTCGCACCAGCCCTCGGTCGGGTGACGACGCATGGACCCACTCGTCGCCTCCGATGGCGATGCCGACATGGCCGAGGTCGTGACGAGGCCGTCCACCAGCGAGGAACACCAGGTCGCCGGGCCGCACCTCGCTGGGCTCCACCGGCCTTCCGAGCTCGGCCTGCCAGGCGGCGTGGTGCGGCACGTCGACGCCGACGGCGCGCAGCGCCGCTCGGGTGAGCCCGGAGCAGTCGTAGGCGGCCGGGCCGGCGGCTCCGAACACGTAGGGCAGCCCCACGCGCGCCAGCGCGAACCACGCCACCCGCTCCCCCACTGCCAGATCGGGCGCGACGACCGCCGGTTCCCCGCCGACCGAGACCGTGGGCGCGGTGCTCACGGGTGCCGGCACCGGGGTGGCCGGACGGTCCGTGACCTCCCGCACCCGGCCGGAGCCCACGGCGCCGACCGCCGCGCGAGCGTCGCCGACATGAGCCACGACGCCGGCACGGGGCGGCCCTGCCGCGCGCGAAACGGCGTCGGGTTCGGGGTGAGTGCTGGCGACGAGGAGCAAGACGGCGCCGGCCGCAGTGGCGGCCGCGCTCAGGATCGAAGGAGCTGGCACCCCCTAGGCGTGTGCCTGGGGGCAGCCCAATCGGAAGCCGCGGGCTGCGAGGACGGCCCCGCCCCGGTCAGACGGGGAGCACGCCGTGCTTGCGCCACGGGCGCTGCACGTGCTTGGTGCGCGACACCTGCAGGCCCTGCCAGATGGCCAGGCGGGTGTCGGCCGGGTCGATCACGTCGTCGACCTGGGCGTGGCCGGCGGCGATGTAGGGGTCGATGTTCTTGCGGAACTCCTCGGCCAGCTCCACCTTCTTCTGGCCTCGCTCCTTCGGGTCGGCATACTGGTCGAGGATCTTGCGCTGGGTGATCTCGACCATGCCGTCGGGGCCCATCACGGCGATCTCGGCCGTGGGCCAGATGGCGATGTAGTCGGCCTCGTAGGCGGTGCCGTTCATCACGAAGTAGCCGGCTCCGTAGCTCTTGCGGAGCACGATCGACACCTTCGGCACGGTGGCCTCGCTCACGGCGAACAGCATCTTGGCGCCATGACGGATGATGCCCTGCTTCTCGACGGCCGAGCCGACGATGAAGCCGGGCACGTCGTGCAGGAACACGAGCGGGATGCCGAACGCGTCGCACAGCCACACGAAGCGGGCCACCTTGTCGGCCGCGTTCACGTCGAGGGCGCCGCCGAGCACCATCGGCTGCGAGGCCACGAACCCTACCGGCATCCCACCGATGCGAGCGAGCGCGGTGACCACGTTGCGGGCCCACGCCGGCTTCATCTCCAGCAGGTCGCCGTCGTCGGCGATCACGTGCAGCACCTTGCGCATGTCGTAGGCCCGGCGGGGGGCGGTCGGCACGATGCCGTAGAGCTCCTCGCAGCGGCGCTCGACCGGGTCGCTCACCGGCTTCACCGGCGGCGGCTCCTGGTTGTGCGACGGGAAGAACGACAGGTACTTCCGCACCACGGCCAGGCACTCCTCGTCGGTGGCCACCTCGAGGTCGGCCACCCCGCTCACCTTCGTGTGGACCTCGCTGCCGCCCATCTCCTCCTCGGTGACGTCCTCGCCGGTGGCCGCCCGCACGAGGTGGCGGCCACCGAGGGCCATCGACGACGTGCCCTTCACCATCGGGATGAAGTCGGCCAGCGCCGGGATGTAGGCGGTGCCGGCGGCGCAGTGGCCGAGCATGGCCGCCACCTGGGGCACCACCCCGCTCATGGTGACCTGCTCGCGGAACAGGTGGCCGGCCGCCGCGAACGTGGAGCCGCTCGACGACTGGATGCGGGCGCCGGCCGAGTCGAGCAGCCAGACGACCGGGATCCGCTGGCGCAGCGCCAGCTCACGCATGCGCTCGGTCTTGTGCTCGCCGACGGCGCCCATCGAGCCGGCCAGCACCGTGAAGTCGTACGCGCACACCGCCACCCGCCGGCCGTCGACCTCGCCGATGCCGGCCACCATCCCGTCGGCCGCCAGGTAGCCCCGCTCCTGGCTGAGGATCGGGTCCATCGAGTCGGCCAGCTGGCCGTACTCCACGAAGGTGCCGGGGTCGAGCAGCAGGTCGAGGCGCTCGCGCACCGGCAGCTTGCCGAGCGAGCGCTGGCGCTCGACGAGGGCCGGGCCACCCATGCCGAGCGCGGCCTGTCGGCGCTCGTGCAGATGGTCGACGAGTGGCTGCCAGTGGTGGAGGTCGGGCTCGCTCACGCGGCCCGTCTACCACGTCGCGGCCGTCCGAGTCAGAAGATGTTGCCCGCCCCCGGCGTGTACGACGTCGCCACGATGGTGTCGGCGATCAGCGTGCCGACCCGCGCCACGGTCCCGAGCTCGTTCACGCCGCCCGCAGGCGTCTCCGTGGCACCCGTCGCGCCCGCCGCGGCCCCGGTCGCCGCGGCCCCGGCCGTGGCCGCCTCGCTCCCTGCGGCGACGCCGGCCGGGCCGGCCGACGCGGCACCCGCCGAGGCCCCTTCGACTGCGGCGGTGCCGGCCCCACCCGACACGGGTCCGGTCTCGATGCCGAGCTCGTCGAGCTCGATGACCCGCTGCACCGGCAGCCGCTGGACGGCAGCGGCCGTGGCCCGGTTGCCGGCGCTGGCCTGCATCCCCAGCAGGTGGGAGGCCATCGCGGTCTGGCCCGGCTCGACCGGCGCCTTGCGCTGTCGGCCGACCCGCTCGGCCTCGTCGAGGCGTTCACGCTCCATGCGAGAACGCTACGACGCCACCGCCTGCCCGTTCGGGCAGAGTGCGCCGGCCGTCGGTACCCTCGATGCCCGTGAGCGCACCTTGGGACCCCGTACGGGAGCGGCGCCGGAAGGTGCAGCGCTGGACGCTCCTGGCCAACCGCGTCGGCTACCTGCTGTTCGCCGTGTCGTTCGCGGTGTTCGTGATCGGTTTCGCACTCGGCTTCACCGGCCCGCTCGTCACCGTCGTCGTGCTCACCCTGGTGGTCGGGTCGGTGCTCCTCGCCCCGTCGATCGTGATCTCCTACGGCATCAAGGCCGCCGAGCGAGACGACCGCGCCGCCGGTCGCTAGTCGCCGGGCCCTCGGGCCGCATCCCCGGTTACTCTCGGGTAGCCATGTCGGTCCGCCTGCCTGCCGCCGCCCGCCGAGAGCAGCTCTTGGCCGTTGCCCTCGAGGTGTTCGCGAAGCAGGGCTTCCACGCCACCTCGATGAACGACGTCGCCGACGCCGCCGGGGTCACCAAGCCCGTGCTCTACCAGCACTTCTCGTCGAAGCGGGAGCTCTACCTCGCGCTCCTCGAGGAGGTCGGCGCCCGGCTCCAGCACGCCATCGCCAAGGCCACCAGCGACGCCGACTCGCCGCGCGACCAGGTGGCCAAGGGGTTCACCGCCTACTTCCGGTGGGTGTCCGACGACCACGCCGCCTTCACGCTGCTGTTCGGCAGCGGGGCCCGGCGCGACGAGGAGTTCGCCCACGCCGTGCGCCAGGTGGAGGAGTCGATCGCCGACGCCATCGCCCGGCTGATCCAGGCCGACATCGACCTCGAGCACCAGCGCACCCTGGCCCAGGGCCTCGTCGGCCTGGCCGAGGGCACGAGCCGCTACCTCGTGCACGTGGGCGAGCCGTTCGACCCCGACGTCGTGGCTCGCCAGGTGGCCGAGCTGGCCTGGGCCGGCCTGCGCGGCGTCCGGCGCCTCTAGCCGAGCAGGCGCAGCGCCACGTCCTCCAGCGCCCGGGGGTCGGCCAGCTCGGTGTTGGCGTCGAGCCCCGCCACCGTGCCAGTGCACCCGAGCCACGCCAGGCCGTCGGCCGACTGCATGGCCACCTCCACCCAGCCACCCGGACCCTTCAGCACGAACGCCAGGCGGCCGGCACCCACCTCGTCGACCAGCTCGAGGTGACCGGTCGCGTGCCCGAGCGCCGTCAGCACGGCGTTGGCCTCGCTGGCCACCTGCTCGGCCATGGCCCGCTGGGCGACCCACTCGTCGTTGGCGTCGGCGAGCGAGCGCGGCGCCCGCGTCACGACCCTCGCCACCCCCGGTTCGGTCGCGCCACGCACGACCCGCTCGGCCCGGTCCATGAACGTGTCGACGTCGTGGTCGGGCACGATGTGGTGCTGGGGATGGTGCAGCGCGTCGCTCATGCCGGTCTCGGCACCGCCGCCGCGAGGGCGCGGGCCGCCTCCTTCACCAGTCGGGCGACCCGCTGGCCGCCGTCGTCGAGGATCACGTTCGTGGGGCCGGCGATCGACAGTGCCGCCAGCACCCGCCCCTGCGGCGAGAGCACCGGGGCGGCGACCGACGACAGTCCCACCTCGGCCTCCTCGACGTTGAGCGCGAACCCCTGCGCCCGCACCTCGCCCAGTACCCGGAGGAACGAGGCCGGGTCGGTGATGGTCCGGGGCGTGCGGCGGGGCAGGCCGGCCGCCAGCCGGGCCTGCGCCACGGCGTCGTCGTTAGCGGCGATGGCCTTGCCCGACGACGTGCAGTGCACGGGCATGCGACGGCCGACGCGCGCCGAGAACGGCCTGCCCTGCCAGCTCTCGAAGCGCTCCACGTAGAGCACGTCGGCGCCGTCGGCCACGGCGGCGTGCACGGTCTGGTTCGTGGCGGCCCGAAGGCGCTCGAGGACCGGCAGCGCGGCCGCCCGCAGGTCGAAGCGCGACACGGCCAGCTGGCCGAGCTCGAAGAGGTGGAGGCCGAGCCGGTAGCGGCCGGTCTCGGGGATCCGGTCGACGAGCCGCTTGGCCGTGAGCGTCGACAGCAGGCGGTGGGCCGTGCTCTTCGACACCCCGAGACGGGTGGCCACCTCGGTGACGCCGAGCTCGGGCGACCACGAGAAGCAGTCGAGGACGTCGAGCGCCGACGCGACCGACCGCACCCCGCCCTTCGGCTCGGGCCGTGCGGTGTCGTCGTGGCGGGTCGCGACCGTCATGCTGGTCCCCCCGGTGAGGTCGGCTCCGGCATCGTAACGGCGGCCGCGGCCCCGAAGGGCAGGCCGCCCGGCTCCACCCCGAGCACCTCGTGGGCGATGCGGATGATCTCGCTGTGGCTGACGACGACCGCCGGAGGCACCAGGGCGTCGAGGAAGGCCCGCACCCGGTCGGCGACCTCGTCGGGCGTCTCGAACGTGGCGTAGGCCCCGGTGTGCCAGCGGTCGAACGGGTCGAGGCCGTCAGCGTGGTCGCGCCAGAACGCCCGCAGCTCGTCACCGGGGGCACCGTCGGCGCGGTCGCGGGCCAGGCCGACGTCGACCAGCGAGCCGTCGAGGCGGGCCCGCACCATGGCCAGCGCCGGCGCCTGCACTGGCCCCACCACCGTGACGCCACCCGAGCGAAGCACCGTCGCCGCGATGCGGGCCGACTGCCGGCACCGCCGGGCCGGTGACGTGTGGACCGTCACCGGCCCGCCGGCAGCGAGGCTGCCGGCCACGGCGGCGGCTGAGGCGGCCACCTGCGTCCGGCCGACCGGTGTGAGCCCGCCGTCCCGGTAGGACGTCGGCTCACCGTGGCGGAGGAACCAGATCCCGCCGGTCGCGGTGTGGCTCACCGGCGCAGCAGCGGGCTGCGGACCGCGTTGCCCGCCTTGTCCGACGCGTCGAAGAAGTCCTCCCGGTAGATGTCGCGCGGGAAGAGGCGGCCCTTCATCAGCGTCTTGAAGGCTGCCTCCACCATCACCGGTGGGCCGCAGACGTAGGCGACGTGACCGGCGAAGGTCGGCAGGCTCGCCGCCAGGACGTCGGGCGCATGGCCGGCCGCGGCCTCGTCCCAGTCGCCCTCGCTCACGCACGGGTGGTACTCGAAGCGGTCGGGGTGCTCGGCGGCCAGCGCCCGGAAGCGCGCCACGTCGTAGAGGTCGGCCTTGGCGCGCGCGCCCTGGAACAGGATCAGTCGGCGGTCGAGCCCGGTCTCGAGGACATGGCGGATCATCGAGTCGATCGGCGACAACCCGGTACCGCCGGCGATGAGCAGCGCCGGCTTCGCGATCCGCTCACGGAAGAAGAACCGCCCGAACGGGCCGGCCAGCGCCAGCGCGTCACCGACGGCGAGGTCCTTGAAGATCCAGCCGTCCGTCGCCAGGCCACCGGGCGTCCGGCGGATCTGCAGCTCGATGCGACGGGCCTGCGACGGCGGCGAGGCGATCGAGTACGAGCGCGTCGTCCCCGGCGGGGTCCCGCGCACCTGGACCTGCACGTACTGACCGGGGTTGAAGTGGAGGTCGTCGTCGAGGTCGAGCACGAGGCGGCGTACGTCGCGCGCGATGTCGTCGACGGCGGCGACGGTGCCGGTCAGGTCGCGCACAGGGTGGAAGACGACGCCCTCTTCCACCTCGACGTCGGCCTCGAGCGTCACGTCGCTGCGCGGCTTCGCGGTGCAGACGAGGCACTTGCCCTCCTCGTCGCGCTCGAAGTCCATGAGGGCGAACGACGACGAGTCGCCGTGGTCGACCTCGCCGTCCAGCACCTCGAGCTTGCAGGTGCCGCACGTGCCGTGCGTGCAGGCGTGTGGGAGCCACACGCCGGCACGCAGGCACGCGTCGAGGATGGGCTGGTCGTCACGGCACTCGACCACCCGGCCGAGCGGCTCGACGGTGATCGAGTAGGTCGTCACGTCAGTACGGACGTGAAGCGCTCGTTGAGCTCGCGCTGGATGTAGAAGACACCCTTGCCGAGCTGGTCGGCCGTCCAGGTGATCGTGGGGAAGTCGGGGTTGGTCAGGTAGCCGCCCGAGAACACCTCGTTGCGGTTGCCCGCGGGGTCGAAGAAGTAGATCGTCGTGCCCCGGGTGATGCCGTGGCGGGTCGGGCCGACGTCGACCGACACGTCGTCCATGGCGAAGATGTCGCCCGCCTTCAGCACGGCGTTCCAGTCCTCCAGCCAGAAGGCGAAGTGGTGGAGCTTGCCGTTGGGGCCCTTCAAGACGGCGAGGTCGTGCGCGGTCTGGCCGCAGAACATCCAGGTGGCCAGCAGCTGCGGGTCGGCCGGGTCGGTGATGACGCGCTCACTGATGTTCCAGTCGAAGCACTCGGTGAAGAGCTTCTCCATCGCGTCGACGTCGTCGCCGGTGATCAGCGCGTGGTCGATGCGGGGAGCACCGACGCCGCGCACGTCACGGGGCCAGGCCTCGGGGTTGAGGGCGCCGGTCTCGGTGCCCACGTACTCGATCTCGTGGTACAGCTCGAAGACGTGCTCGGTCGGCGACGTGAAGCGGATGCCGTCGCCCACGGCCAGGTTGTCGCCGGTGCTCATCCGCTCGACGCTGACGCCGAACTGGGTGAGTGCCTTCTCGTACTGGTCGAGGTCGCCGGCCTTGGCCACCTTGTAGCCGAACTTGACGGCGCCGACGCCGCCTTCCTCGAGCACCACCGAGTGGTGGTCGTATTCGTCCCAACCCTTCAGGTACAGCTTGTCGGGCTCCTCGGCCATGACCTTCAGCCCGAGCGTGTCGGAGTAGTGGCTGCGGGCCGCGCCGATGTCGGTGACGCGGACGTGGACGTAGCCGAGGCGCATGATCGCCATGTCTGTTCATCCCCTCCTGGAGGAAGCCCCGGCGAGCCAGGGCGATGTGCATCGCAAGGAATCGTCGGCGCGGAGCCGGATCACCACGTCGGTGTCCGGCACCGCCCGACAGCTCAGGCGGACTCCCTCAGCCCGTTCCTCCGGTGGGAGGACGGCGTCGCTGACGAGAGCCGCGTCGTGGGTGGAACCTTCGACCAGGTCGACCTTGCACACCCCGCAGCCACCGCGGCGGCAGCCGAAGCGGTGCGTCCAGCCGGTCCGGCGCAGGGTGTCGAGCACCGCTTCACCGGGCCGGCCGTCGAGCACCACCTCGTCGGGCAGCAAGACGATGGTCGCCATGGGAGACGTCAGGGCGTCCGGAACGTCACGAGGGCCTTGTGGCCGATGCCGAGCTCGGCGAGCGTCTTCGACGGGTCGACGTCGAGGGGCTCGTCGAAGACGCGCCAGTCGGTGGCGGCCGCCGGGTCGTAGTCGGGATCGCTCCCGCACCACCCGTCGATCATGGCCGCCTTGAACTCGCCGAAGGGCATGGCCCTGGGCGCCCGGAAGGTGGCGGCGGCGCAGAACCACAGCCGCGGGTCCTCCCGGTGGACGATCACGAGCTGGTCGTCGCCGTAGGCCGCCGCGCCGTCGAGCGGTGTGAACTCGTAGGCGCCGAGGGCGGGGATGGTCATCGCGTCCTCACTTCCCGGCCACGCCGGCGGCGGCGTGCCACTCGTCCCAGCTCTTCCTGTCGGGCGACACCTCGTAGGGGTGGTTGTCGACGCCCTCCTCGACGCCGTACCACGACAGCACCTCGGGTACCGACGGACCGCCGCAGTTGCCGAGGTAGATCTGGTGCACCGGCAGCCACGCCTGGATGTACTTCTCCGGCTCGCGGTCGAAGATCCACTGACAGCCGTCGCTGCACATGTGGTACGTCTCGCCCTTGTACTCGCGATGGCGGAAGCAGATCGTCGTGGGGTCACCGGGCTCGGTGAACAGCATCGGGATCTGGCAGACCTGGCACAGCTGCGGTAGGCCGAGGAAGTACGAGTGCATGCCGTTGGCAGCCTGCTCGCGGCTCTTCAGCAGCCGGGGCTTGAAGTAGGTGTCGAACGTGTCGGGGTACTGCGCCGACAGCCACGCCATGCTGTCGTCGTCGACCTCCCAGGTGTGGAAGGCAGCGGCGAAGGTGAACTGCTTCAGCACCCAGTAGGTCTGGTGGCTGACGATGTCCTTTTCGAGGATGGCGTGCTCCACGTGACGCGGCGGCGTGATGCCGTAGTACGCAAGGTCGGGGAACAGGCCCTGCATCATCTGCTGCTCGAAGTAGAGCTCGAAGGCCTCCTTCCAGCTCATCACCTTCTTCGGCAGCATGTAGTCCATCATCTGGGCCACGAGCGCGTTCAGGCGGTGGCCCCGCCAGAACCACTTGTCGATCCAGCCCTGCACGATCGGCACGTTGGCCTCGTCCTGCTCGAGGAGGAACTTGATCACCTCGAGGCCGAGGGTCATGTGCCGGCTCTCGTCGCTCTGGGCCGAGAAGCCGAACGTCATCGTCGGCAGGTCGCCGTTGAACGAGGCGCCCGACATGAACGGCACGAACAGCAGGTTGGTCAGCAGGTACTCGAAGCTGAACGAGATGGCCGTGAGGAACTCGAACGGCCCGGCCGTCATCGCGTCGTCGAAGAAGCTCTTCGGCACGCTGAGGTACCAGACGCGGTCGTGCATCTTGGGCCAGCTGTGGAAGCCCTCGTAGTACTTGTTGTAGTTGCTGAGCGTGTGGATCTGGGTCTGGGCGTGGCGCAGCTCGTCGAGGCTCTGGCACAGCGCGGCGAAGCGGGGGCCGGGGCCGTCGAGGTGGCGGGCCAGGTAGGCGAAGTGCCGGTGGGCGGCGTACTCCAGCTTGGTGACGCCCTGGAGGAACAGCTTCATGGCGTTCAGGTACGACGCGTCGCTGATGCCGAGGTGGCCCTGGCTCTGGGCGAAGCTGTCGAGGACGGCGTACAGCCGCTTGTCCTTCTCCGCCTGGTACTTGGCGTAGGCGTCGACCGTCAGCCGGAAGGGGTCCTCCCAGGCGTCCCAGTCGTGGATCTTGATGCCCTCGTACCGGCTGAAGGGGTACACCTCAGCGGGGTCGACGTACGAGGGCGTCCAGTCGAGGTCGCGGGTGAGCAGGTTGTAGCGCTCCCGCATGGACAGCTTCTTCATGCTCAGTGCTCCCACTTGATGACGATCTCGTCGTCGTCCCACTCGGCGATGTGCCCGGCGTAGGAGACGATGGCCATTTGGAACTCGTGCGTCTCCCAGGGCCGGCCGAGGCGAGCCTCGACCGACTCCCGCTTGATGACGACGGGGTTGACGCTTTGGATCTTCACGAGGCCCGGCACGTGGCGGACAGTGATCTCGGGGTTGTCAGCCTCGATGGCCTCGACGATGGCGCGCGTCGACTCCGTCTCCTGGAGGTCGACGCCGCACAGGCGCACGGCGGTGGTCATGCGAACACCTCGGTGGTGAGGCCGTCGGCGAAGGTCGCCGCGCCGGCGTCGGGCAGGGCGGCGTCGACCGCTGCGGCCAGTGCGGCGACGGCGGCGGTGGCCTTGGGGAGCCAGGCGTCACGGATGGCGGCCAGGGCGGCGGCGTTGGCCTCGCCCTGCTCGGGGTCGGCCCGCCAGGCCTTTTCGAGTGCCTTCAGCCACTGCTGCTGCTCCTTGTACCAGCCGGAGAAGTGCTGGGCCACGAGGCTCCACGCGCCGGCACCGGTGAGCAGCGCCACCTCGTCGAGGTGGCGGTACACGACCGGGTAGAGCAGGCCGTCGAGCAGCTCGAGCGCCACGAGGCTCACACCCCAGTCGCGCTGTACCAGCAGCTCCTCCACGTAGCGGCGCAGGCCCTGCAGCGCCGGCTCCTCGAGCCAGGCCCGCTTGGCGTTGGCCAGCTCGGTGTCGGCGCCGTCGCCGAGGGCGAGCCCGACGGTGCTGAGCAGCTGGGCGTTGCCGATCCGGTCGAAGGCGGCGAAGGTGCAGCACTGCTCGACGCTGGTGCCGTACGCGAACCGGGCGCCGTCGCACGACAGCAGCTGGGCGCCGCTCTCGTAGTGGCGCAGCGGGAGCACGAGCGTGGTGAGCACGGTGCGCCAGCCGGCGGGCAGGCGCTCGAGCAGGCTGCGCTCGTTGAGGTAGGCCAGCGTGCGGGCGAACGCGTCGTAGTGCGCGGCGCGACTCGTGACGTAGGGCGCGTAGTACAGCTGGCGCGGGTCGAGGAACGAGTAGGGGTCGGTGAGGCGCAGGACCGAGTAGCCGTGGTCGTACAGCTCGTGGTCCGGGTCCCAGGTCGGTCGGTAGTGGAAGTTCTCGGTCGCTTGGACGTCGACCGTGCCTTCCTCGTAGCGAGAGGCGGGTCGGTCGCCGAAGCGGTCGATCAGGTACTGGTACGCCTGACGCTTCGGCTCGACCACCTGCTGTCGCAGCTCGTACTGCACATCCCCCTCCAGGTGCGTGCGGTGGTGAGGGGGATCGTGTGCTCTTCGTCACGTCGTGGGAAGGGATCCGTTCCGCGACGAGAAACACCCCGGAAATGAGGACCAACGTCCCTCGAGCGTGCGATCAGGTGCGGCGGACGGTCCCGGTGGTGCCGTCGACCTCGACCACCTCGCCGTCACGGAGGAGGCGCGTGGCGCCGGCCGCGCTGACGACGCACGGCACCTCGTACTCCCGGGCCGCGATCGCCGCGTGCGTGGTGGGGCCGCCCGTCTCGCACACCACCGCCGCGGCGAGCGAGAAGGCGTAGCTCCAGTTCGGCGACGTCGCCGCGCACACGAGCACCTCGCCCGGCTCGACGGCATCGAGCTCGTCCGGGCTGTGCACGACCCGCACCGGGCCACGGGCGGTGCCGACGCTCACACCGAGGCCGCCGAGCTCCGAGGGCACGGCAGGGCTCGTCGGCACGAGGCCGAAGATCTCCACGATGACGGGGTCGGCGGGCACGTGCCCGTCGAAGGGGCCGACGACCGCAGCGAGGCGAGCCCGCGCCACCCGGCCCTCAACCAGCCACTGACGACGCCGCTCGAGCAGATCGGTGCTCGGCGGCGGCCGCACGCCCTGCAGCGCGTCGACCAGCTCGTCGAGGCTGCACAGGAACGCGTCGTCGGGATCGGCGAACAGCAGCGCGCCGGCGCGCCGGGCCGCCCGCCGCAGCGGCAGCGACGCGCACAGGTCGATGTACGCGTTGTGCTCCTCGTTCCACCAGATCCAGTTGGCCTGCTCGGCGGCGCCGACGAGCGCGTCGACGGCCGCCGGGTCGCTTGCGAGCGCACGGGCCTGGGATTGCGCGGTGGCCCGACGGGCGGCGCGGTCGCCGCCCTGGTGGCTCGTGACCTCGCCGTGGTGACGGGCCAGCGCACACACCCTCGTCAGCGGCTGCGAAGGGTCGTCGGCCCACGAGGCCAGCGTGACGTCGGCGACACCCTCGGCCCGCAGGCCGTGCTCGGCCACGAGCGCCTCGAAGCGGGCCCGGAGCTCCGGGTGGCCGAGCACGGCGTCGTCACCGGTGCAGCCGGCGGTCCCAGCGGCCGCCGCGAGATCGACGAGGGCGGCGTCGGCGGCCGAGCACCTCGTCGGGTACCCGGCCAGGCAGGAGTCGGCCACGTCGGCCGGCACCCCGAGCCCGGCCATGGCGTCTCGGTAGGCGAGGTGGCCGGCGACCAGCGCGTACATCTCCTCGAAGTGCACCCGCCAGGCTCGAGCCTCGTGGGCGGCTGACCGCTCGAGCAGCTCGGCCGGGTCGCCGTCGTCGGCGAGCAGCTCGCGCAGGGCGGTGTCGAGCGAGGCCGCCGTCGCCTGCCACCGGTCGGTGAAGCCGGCCAGCCGGGCCGCCGACGCCGACGTCTGCTCGGCCGCCCGCGCCGCCGCCGTGGCGGAGTCGGTCGGCCGGGGTGACACGTAGAGGTTCGGCCCGACCGTGCGGATGCTCAGGCCGTCGGTGGCGGGCGCCGAGGCGATGGCGGCCCCGGCTGCGGTGCCCTCGGCGTAGGCCACGGCGAACGTCGACAGGCCGAGGGGCGTGAGGCCCTGGGGGAAGTGGAAGTCGAGCACCCAGGACCGGCCGTCGTCGTCGGGCGAGAACGGGCGCGGGCCGTCGCCCGCCGACGGCGGCACGGGATACCCCGGGAACAGCTCCACCCCCTGGCCCATCGCATCCCCCTCGACCGGCGCGACGACCCATCCTGCCCCACGGGTGGGCGCGATGCGACTCCGTCGCCGGCCGGGACGGGCGGCGTCAGCCGAGGGAGATGGTGACGGTCTTGGCCTCGGTGAAGAACTCCCGCGAGTGGTAGCCGCCCTCGCGACCGATCCCGCTGCGCTTGGCGCCGCCGAAGGGCGTGCGCAGGTCACGGACGAAGAAGCAGTTCACCCAGATCATCCCCGAGCGGATGCGCTGGGCCATGCGGTGGGCCTTGGTGAGGTTCTGCGTCCACACCATCCCGGCCAGGCCGAACGGCGTGCTGTTGGCCCACGCGACCACCTCGTCCTCGTCGTCGAACGGCGCCGCCACCAGCACCGGCCCGAAGATCTCCTCCTGGGCGCAGCGTGAGAGGTGGTCGACGCCGGTGATGACGGTCGGCTCGAGGTAGTAGCCGTTCGCCAGCGCCGGGTCGGCCGGCCGCTGCCCGCCGAACAGGACCTTGCCGCCGTCTTCCTCGGCGGAGCGCAGGTACGACTCGACCTTGTCGCGATGCTCGTCGCTCACGAGCGGTCCGAGCTTGGTCGCCGGGTCCATCGGGTCGCCCACGGTGAGCGCAACGGCGGCGTCGTGGAGGCGGGCGAGGAACTCGTCGAACATCGGCCGCTGCACGAACAGGCGGCTGCCGGCCAGGCACACCTCGCCCTGGTTCGTGTAGATGGCACGGATCGCCCCGGCGACGGCCGCGTCGAGGTCGGCGTCGGCGAACACGACGTTGGGCGACTTGCCGCCCATCTCCATGCTCACGCCCTTCAGCGTTCGGGCGGCGTTGGCCATGATGATCGACCCGGTGCGGCTCTCGCCGGTGAAGGTGATCAGGTCGACGCCGTGGCTGGCCACCAGCGCCTCGCCGGCGGCGTCGGGCCCGAACCCCTGCACCACGTTGAGCACGCCCGGGGGCAGCACCTCGGCGGCCAGCTCGCCGAACAGCGAGGCGGACGCCGGCGACTGCTCGGCCGGCTTCAGCACGACCGTGTTGCCGAACGCCAGCGCCGGTGCCACCTTCCACGAGGCCAGCATGAGCGGGAAGTTCCACGGCGAGATGGCCGCCACCACACCCTTGGGCTCGTAGAGCGTGTACGTGTGGAAGCCCGGCATCGGGAACGTCTCGGCCGTCGCCTGGTCCTGGAAGTCGGCGAAGAAGCGCAGGTTGCGCTCCACCCGCGGCAGGTCGTGGGTGCGGCTCTCGGTGATGGGCTTGCCCATGTCGGTCGTCTCGGCGACGGCCAGGCGCTCGGCCTCCTCGCCGACGCGGTCGGCCAGGCGGTTGAGCAGTCGCCGGCGCTCAGCGGTCGACATCCGGGGCCACGGCCCGTCGTCGAAGGCCTTGCGGGCGGCGGCCACGGCCCGCTCGGCGTCGGCCGCCTTGCCCTCGGCCACCGTGGCGTAGGCCTGGCCGGTGTGCGGGTTGACGGTGTCGAACTCGGCGCCGTCGACGCTGTCGACGAGCTCGCCGTCGATGACGTGGCGGAACGTGGCCATCTACGACCCTCCTGACGGTCCTTGCTTGGGGACCCCGCCCACCGACCAGTGGCCGGCCGGGATCTCGTACACGACGACGCGGATCGCCTCGAGGGGGGCGCCCACCGTGCGGTGGACGGCCTCGGCGACCTCGCGGTGCAGGGCCTGCTTCTGCTCGTCGGAGCGACCCTCGATCATGGTCACCTGCACGAGCGGCATCAGGCGAACACCTCAGCCGAGCCGAGCCCGTCGAACTCGGCGCTCACACACGAGCCCGGCCCGAGCGGCACCGGCGCGGTGAGCCCACCCGAGAGCACGAGCGACCCTGCCGGCAGCGACTCGCGCCGCTCGGCCAGCTGGTTCACGAGCCAAGCCACCGACGCGGCCGGATGGCCCATGACGGCGCCCCCGGCGGCGGTGGCCACCACCTCGCCGTCGCGCCGCAGCACCACTCCGGTGAGGCGCAGGTCACCGGCCTGGGCCGGCGGGAGCGCCACCGACCCGAGCACGAAGCGGGCCGACGACGCGTTGTCGGCGACCACGTCGGGCAGCGTGAAGCGAAAGTCCTCGTAGCGGCTGTCGAGCACCTCGAGCGCGCCGAACACGGCCTCGGTGGCGTCGAGCACCGACGTGACGGTGGCCGGCCCGCGCAGCTCCTCGCCGATGAGGAAGGCGATCTCGGGCTCGACGCGCGGGTGGATGAGGCCCGACAGGTCGAGGGGCACGCCGGTGGCGGCCACCATGCCGCTCGTGAGCCACCCGTACAGCGGGTCGCTCACGCCCATCGCCTGCTGCTTGGCCCGGCTCGTGAGGCCGAGCTTGGCGCCGACGATCCGCTCACCGGCGTCGAGCTTGGCCTGGATGACGATGCGCTGCACCGCGTAGGCGGTGTCGAGGTCGAGGTCGGGCTCGGTGTCGCTGAACGGCGCGATGGCCTTCACGAGCGCCTCGGCGTCGAGGATGGCGCGGGCGATGGCGGTGGGGTCGCACATGGCGCTACACCCGGTCCGCGTCGGCCAGCTCGGAGGCGATGTCGATGAGCAGGTCCTCCTGCCCACCGACGGCCTGGCGGCGGCCGGCCTCGAGCAGCACGTCCTTGCTCGACACGCCGAAGCGCTTGGCGGCGCGGTCGGCGTGCAGCAGGAAGCTCGAGTACACGCCGGCGTAGCCGAGGAGCAGCGCGTCGCGGTTCACCAGCGGCACGTGGTCCATGATCGGGCGCACCACGTCCTCGGCCGCGTCCATCAAGGCGAGCGCGTCCATGCCCGTCTTGATCCCGACCTTGTCGCACACTGCGACGAAGATCTCGGTGGGGGTGTTGCCGGCGCCGGCGCCCAGGCCACAGGTGCTGCCGTCGATCCAGGTCGCGCCGTGCTCGATCGCCACGAGGCTGTTGGCCACACCCAGCGAGAGGTTGTGGTGGGCGTGGAAGCCGATGGCGACGTCCGGGGGGAGGGCCGCTCGCAGCGCGCTCACGCGCGCTGCGACCTGAGACGGGGTCATCGCGCCCGCGGAGTCGGTGCAGTACACGACCTGGGCGCCGGCGTCGGACATGATCCTCGCCTGCTCGACGAGACCTTCGGGTGTGTTCATGTGGGCCATCATCAAGAAGCCCACCGTCACGTACCCGAGCTCGCGGGCCAGGGTGAGGTGCTGCGGTGAGATGTCGGCCTCGGTGCAGTGCGTGGCCACCCGCACCAGGCGGGCCCCGGTGTCCCAGGCCTTCTTCAGCTCGTCCTTGGTGCCGATCCCGGGCAGCAGCAGCACCGCCAGCTGCGCCTGGCTCATCTCCTCGAGCGCGGCCGCCATCAGCTCGTACTCGTCGACGAGGCTGAAGCCGTAGTTGAACGACGAGCCGCCGAGGCCGTCGCCGTGGCTCACCTCGATCCACGGCACGCCGGCCCGGTCGAGGGCACCCGCCACGCGGCGGACGTCGTCGATGGTGAACTGGTGGCGCTTCGGGTGGCTGCCGTCGCGCAGGGTCGAGTCGCAGAAGTGCACGTCGCGGCTCATCGAGCCACCTCCTTGGCCCGGGCCAGCTCCTCGGCCACCCGCACGGCGGCGGCCGTCATGATGTCGAGGTTGCCGGCGTACTCCGGCAGGAAGTCGCCGGCCGAGGCGACCTCCACGAACACGGCGACCCGGCCCCAGCCTCCCTCGGTGGAGGGGGCGTCGAACACCGGCTCGGCCCGCAGCCGGTAGCCGGGCACGTACGACTGCACCTCGGCGGCGTACTTCTCGATGCTGGCCGCCACGGCCGCCTCGTCGACGTCGGCCGGCAGCGCGCAGTACACGGTGTTGCGCATGATGATCGGGGGCTCGGCCGGGTTGAGCACGATGATCGCCTTCCCCTTGCCGGCGCCGCCCAGCTCGGCGAGGCCCTTGGCGGTGGTGCGGGTGAACTCGTCGATGCTCTGGCGGGTGCCGGGCCCGGCCGACTTCGACGCCACCGTGGCCACGATCTCGGCATAGGCGACCGGGGTCACCTGGGTGACGGCGTAGACCATCGGGATCGTGGCCTGGCCGGCGCACGTGATGAGGTTCACCTCGGTGGCGTCGAGGTGCTGGTGCAGGTTCACCACCGGCACGACGCCGGGTCCCATCTTGGCCGGGGTGAGGTCGAGGCACTGGATGCCGGCGGCCTGCAGCTTCGGGGCGCTGGCCTTGTGGGCACCGGCGCTCGTGGCATCGAACACGATCTGACACTGGTCGCGGTGGGCGACGATCCAGTCGATGCCCTCGGCGCTGGCGTCGAGGCCGGCCTCGCGGGCGCGGGCCAGGCCGGGGCTCTCGGGGTCGATGCCGACCATGGCCGTGAGCTCGAGCGCGTCGGAGCGCTGCAGCTTGGCCATCAGGTCGGTGCCGATGTTGCCCGGGCCGAGCACGGCACAGGGGATCTTCGTCATGGGCAGGCTCCCGTGGGTCAGTCCGAGAAGGTGGCGGTGACGGCGCCCAGGTGGGCGAACTCGGCGCGGTAGGTCTCGCCGGCGGCGACGGGCACCATCCGGTGCAGGGCACCGGGGATCACCACGTCGCCGGCCCGCAGCCCGTCGCCGAAGGTGGCGAACTTGTTGGCCAGCCAGGCCACGCAGCGGGCCGGGTTGCCGAGCACGGCGGCTCCGGCGCCACTGTCGATGACCTCGCCGTTGCGCGACAGCACCATGCCGACGAGGCGCAGGTCGAGGTGGTCGAGCTTCGTGATGCGCCCGCCGAGGACGAGCTTGCCGCAGCTGGCGTTGTCGGCGACGGTGTCGACCAGCTTGATCTTCCAGTCGGCGATGCGGCTGTCGACGATCTCGAGCGCCGGCATGGCGCCGCCGATGGCCCGCAGCGCCGCCGTCGTGGTGACGGCGGGGCCGACGAGGTCGCGGTCGAGCACGAAGCCGATCTCGGCCTCGATGCGGGGCTGCAGCATCGACGCCATCGAGACGGGGTCGCCCTCCTCCACGAACATGTCGTCGAGCAGCGCGCCGAAGTCGGGCTCGTCCACGCCCAGCAGCTGCTGCATGGCCTTCGCCGACAGGCCGACCTTGCTGCCGAGGCGCACGCGACCGGCGGCCAGCTTGCGGTCGACGTTGATCTGCTGGATGGCGTAGGCGTCGACGACGGTGAGGTCGGGTTCGGTCTCGGTCAGCGGCGAGATGGGCCGGCGCCGCTGCTCGGCGTCCCACAGCTCGCCCGCCAACGCCTCCAGGCGCGTGCGGTCGGTCACCCGTCGAGCGTGCGGCACCGGCCCCGCCGCGGCAAGCCCGCCGTTCCGCGCCGGGGAACGACGAGCCGGCGCAGGACCAACGTCCCGGTCAGGGGTCGCGCAGGCCGAGGGCCACGCAGGCGTCGACCATCTCCTCGACGGGGAACGAGGCGTCGCTGCAGTCGATGCCGGTGCCGAAGTCGACGACCTCCCACACGCCGCCCCGGTCGGCCAGGAAGAGCTGCTCGCCCTCGAGGTTGGTCTCGGTGGGCAGGGCGAACACCTGGGCGTAGCCGTTCTGGCAGGCACCGACCGTGACCGACCCGATGATGGCCGGGTTCTCGGGCACGAGGACGCGCCGCACCACCTCGAGCAGCTCGTCCTCGTCGCAGCTGGCGACGGGTGGCACCGTGGTCGGGGCAGCCGTGGTCGGCGCCGCCGTCGTGGGGGCCGCCGTGGTCGGCGCCTCGGTGGTCGGGGCCTCGGTGGTGGGTGCCGCCGTCGTGGGCTCGGCGGTGGGCGCGGCCGACGTCGGGGCGGCGGTCGCCGGTGCCGTGGTGGCGGCCCCGTCACCGCCGTCGCCACCGCAGGCCGCCAGCACCACCACTGCCGCCCACCACGCCCGTCGAGCCACTCGCCGTGCCGTCATGGCCCCCGACGCTGGCAAGTGGGCGCCCCCGCCGCAAGCCACCCCGCCCCGTGGCAGCAGGTGAGCACGCGAGCCACCAGCCGCCACCGTTGCCGGAAGCGCTCCTCACTGTGGTGCATGGTGAGCAGGCAACCCACCAGCTGCCACGGTTCGCTCGCAGGGGGACGTTCGGCCCTGCTGAGGGGTCGCCGACCAGCGCAGCATGGCCGCCATGACGGGGAGCCACCTGAGCAACAGTGACGCCTTCACGTGGTACATGGAGGACGACCCGCTGCTGCGGTCGACGATCGTGGCGGTCGCCTTCCTCGACCGGGCGCCCGACTTCGAGGCGCTGGTCGGCCGGCTCGACCGGGCCAGCCGGCTCGCCCCCGGCTTCCGCCAGAAGGTGGTCGTGCCCCCCCTGCGGGCCGCCACGCCTCGGTGGGTCACCGATCCCGACGTCGACCTCGGGTTCCACGTGCGCCGCATGGTCGTCCCGCCCCCCGGCGACGTGACGAGCGTGCTCGAGCGGGCCCGGACCCTCGGCATGGCCGGCTTCGACAAGGCCCGGCCGCTGTGGGAGGCCATCCTCATCGAGGGCCTGGAGGACGGTCGAGCCGCCTTCGTGCTGAAGGTGCACCACGCGCTCACCGACGGCGTGGGTGGCATGCAGCTGGCCCTGTTCCTCTACGACCTCGAGCGCGACGCCGAGGCGCCGGCCGACGTCGGACCCGAACCGCCCCCGACCGAGCCCACCGGCGATCTCGACCTCCTGCGCGAAGCCCTCGGCCACCAGGTCGACGAGGTGCTGGCGTTCGCCAAGTCCCACGCGGTGTCCGCCGTGCCGGCGCTCGTCCATGCCGCCCTCCACCCCCGCACCACGGTCACGGGGCTCATGCGGACGCTGGCCTCCGTGGGTCGCACGGTGGAGCCGGTCAGCGAGACGCTGTCGCCGGTGATGACCGAGCGGGCGCTGTCGTGGCGGTACCAGGCTCTCGACGTGCCGATCGAGGCGCTGAAGGCCGCCGCCCACGAGGCCGGCGGCACGCTCAACGACGGCTTCCTGGCCGGCCTCACCGGAGGCCTGCGCCGCTACCACGAGCACCACCGGATGCCCGTCGACGAGCTGCGCCTCACGATGCCGATCAGCCTGCGCACCGACGCCCACGGCGTCGGCGGCAACCACATCACGATCATGCGGTTCAAGGTGCCGATCGGCATCGCCGACCCGTCCGAGCGGATCCGGGCGCTGCACGAGCTCGCGCAATCGATCCGCAACGAGCCGTCGCTGGCCCACACCGACGCCATCGCCGGTGGGCTCAACCTGCTGCCGAAGGGCTACGTCGGCGGCATGCTGAAGCATGTCGACGTGCTGGCCAGCAACGTCCCCGGCTTCCGGGCCCCGCTGTACCTCTGCGGCAGTGAGGTGGAGCGGCTGTACGCGTTCGGCCCGACGATCGGCTCGGCCGCCAACCTCACCCTGCTGTCGTACCGTTCGACGGCGTGCGTCGGCGTGACGACCGACGCCGCCGCCGTGCCCGACGGCGACGTGTTCCTGGCCTGCATGGCCGACGGCTACGACGAGGTGCTCGACCTCGCCGGCGCCCACCCCCAGATCCGCACCGTCGCGTCCTGACGCCGGCGACGGTGCGTCACACGCGACGGGCGTCCTCCACCAGGTTGATCTGGTACAGCACCTCGTCGAGCTTGTCGCCGGCCTCGATGGCGCCGTAGCGCTGCGGGTGGTCGGCGGTGACGCACGACGCCAGCGGGGCCAGCACCGTCCACGGGGTCGGGTGGCAGAACTGCACGACGCTGTAGCGGTCGCCGGGCTGGTCGCCGTCGGCCACCACCCGGTGCAGTCCGGTGGGGATGATCCCGTTCGACAGCTGCTCGAGCATCATCCCGCTGTTCACCACCGCCTGGCCCTCGGGCGCGACGACGTCCTGCCAGCCGTCGTGGGTCTTCAGCTGCAGGCCGCGCGCCGTGGCCCGCGGCAGGAGGGTGATCAGGTTGATGTCGCCGTGCTCGCCGGCCCACACGTGCTCGACCCCCGGGGCCTCGCGCATCGGCGGGTAGTGGATGGCCCGCGAGAGCGTCGGGCCGTCGCGCAGCATCCCTTCGAACAGGTCTTCGTGGGCACCGAGCGCCTCGGCGACCACGTGGAGGAACCGGCGCTGCACGTCGAACACCCGGTCGTGGAACTCGTTGAGGACCACCTCGATGCCCGACACCGCCGCCTGCGGCAGCACCTGGTCCATGTAGCGGTGCGGGTACTTGCGCCGCAGCGGGTGACCGTCGGGCACGGTCCGGCCCCAGTTGAGCATCTCCTTCCAGTCGGGCACGTCGGCCACCGCCGCCGTCTCCACGAGCAGGCCGGTGTACCCGGTCTGGCCGTGGGAGCCGGGCGCCACGAAGCGTGCCTTGTCGGCGGCCGGCAGCGAGAAGAACTGCTCGAGCAGCCCGTAGGCCTCGTCGATCAGGCCAGGGGGCAGGTCGTGGGCGACGTACACGAAGCCGTGGCCGAGGCTGCGACGCACGCCGTCGACCACGGCAGCGCGGGCGATGGGGTCGCCGGTCTCGTAGCGGAGGAGGTCGACGTCGAGGATGTCCACGGTCACGGCGGGCAACGGTAGGCGCGAGAAGTTGGGAGAATCTCGTGCCGGCCTGTCGATCGGGGCATCCCCCGTTCGTCGTGGGGTCGGTCCGCCGCGGTGGCGGCCCCCGATCACGGAGGTGCAGCGATGCAGTACATGTTCTTGATCTACAGCGAGCCGGGCGCCGGACCCGAGATGGGCAGCGACGAGCACCAGGCCGAGATGCAGCAGTGGTTCGCCTACACGGCGGCGCTCGGCGAGGCCGGTGTGCTCGTCCGCGGTGACGCCCTCCACGGCACCGAAGCCGCCACGACCGTGCGGGTGCGCGACGGCGGGGCGCTGCACACCGACGGCCCGTTCGCCGAGACCAAGGAAGCGCTCGGCGGCTACTACCTCGTCGACGTCCCGACGCTCGACGACGCCCTGGCCTGGGCGGCCAAGGTGCCCAACGCCGGCTACGGCTCGATCGAGGTGCGCCCGGTCGTCGACTTCTCGCAGGGGTGAGCGTCGGCGCCGCGCTCGAGCGCCTCGTGCGCGACGAGTGGGGCCAGGTGGTCGGGCGGCTGGCCCGCGACCTGGGGGGTGACCTCGACCTCGCCGAGGACGTCGCCCAGGAAGCGGTGGCCGCGGCGCTGGCCACCTGGCCTCGCACCGGCGTGCCCGACCGGCCGGGGGCCTGGATCACGGTGGCGGCCCGCCGCAAGGCGCTCGACCGGCTTCGGCGCGAGCAGCGCTTCGCCGGCCGGGCCGCCCGGCTGGCCGCCGAGCTCGAGCAGCCGGGGCCCGAGCCCGACCGGCTCGGCGACGAGCGCCTCGACCTCTTGTTCGCGTGCTGCCACCCGGCACTGGCCATGGAGGCGCGCGTGCCGCTCACGCTGCGGGCGGTGGCCGGCCTCTCGACGGCCGAGATCGCCCGGGCGCTGCTCGTGCCGGAGCCGACCGTGGCCCAGCGCATCGTGCGGGCCAAGCGCAAGATCCGCGACGCCGGCATCCCCCTCGCCGTGCCGGCGCCTGGCCTCCTGGCCGAGCGGCTCGACGGGGTGCTCCACGTCATCTACCTCGTGTTCAACGAGGGCTACGGCGCCACCGCGGGCGACCGGCTCGTGCGGTCCGACCTGTGCCGCGAGGCCATCGCGCTGGCTCGCCTCGTGCGCGGCCTGCTCCCCGACGAGGGCGAGGCCGCCGGGTTGCTCGCGCTCCTGCTCCTGACCGACGCCCGTCGCGACGCCCGGCTCGACGAGCACGGCGACCTGGTGCTGCTGGCCGACCAGGACCGCACACGGTGGGACCACGACCTCGTGGTCGAAGGCCTGCACGTGCTGTCCGACGCCGGGGAGCTCGGACCGCCGGGGCCGTTCACGCTCCAGGCCATGATCGCCGCCGAGCACGACCGCGCGATCGTGCCGGCCGCCACCGACTGGCACCGGGTGGCCGAGCTGTACGGGCTGCTCCTGGGCGTCACCGGATCGGCGGTCGTCGCGCTGAACAGGGCAGTGGCCGTCGCGATGGCCGACGGCGCCGGCGCCGGCCTGGCCCTCATGGACGAGCTCGCCGTGCCGCTGGCCTCGTACCCGTTCCTGCACGCGGCGCGGGCCGACCTGCTGCGGCGCCTGGAGCGCACCGACGAGGCGCGAGCCGCCTACGAGCGAGCGCTCACGCTCACCGCCACCGGCCCGGAGCGCCGGTTCCTCGAACGGCGCCTCGCCGAGCTGGGCTGACGGACAGACTGGGCCGGTGCTGCTGCGCGAGGTCGTCGACGTCTCGGCTCGAGTGGCGTCCACGCCCAAGCGGTCCGAGAAGGTGGCGGCCCTGGCCGACCTGCTGCGCCGCCTGGCCCCGGCCGAGGTGGAGGTGGCGGTCGGCGTCCTCACCGGTGTCCCCCGTCAGGGGCGCATCGGCGTCGGCTGGGCCACGCTGGCGGCGGTGCGGGAGGTGCCCGCCGGCCCGGGCCCGCCGCTCACGCTGCTCGACGTCGACCAGGCTCTCGAACGCCTGGCCGCCACGACGGGGACCGGCAGCGCGGCGGCCCGCCAGGCGGCCCTCACCGCCATGCTCGAGCGGGCCGACGACGGCGAGCGCGAGCTGCTGTGGAGGCTGCTCACCGGCGAGCTCCGCCAGGGCGCACTCGCCGGCGTGATGGCCGACGCCGTCGCCCGCGCCGCAGCGGTGCCCCCGGCCGAGGTGCGGCGGGCCGCCATGTTCGCCGGCGACCTCGGTCGGGCCGCGGCCATCGCCCTCGTCGACGGTCAGCCCGGCCTGGCCGCCGTCACGCTCGAGCCGCTGCGGCCGGTGCAGCCGATGCTGGCGGCCGGCGCTGCCACCGTGGCCGAGGCCGTCGACGGGCCGGTGTCGGTGGAGTGGAAGCTCGACGGCGCCCGCATCCAGGTGCATCGGGTGGGCGACGAGGTGCGGGTGTTCACGAGGAACCTCAACGACGTGACCGAGCGGCTCCCCGCCGTGGTGGCCACGGCGCGCGCGCTACCGGTGGAAGCCGTCGTGCTCGACGGCGAGGCGATCGGCCTCGACGCCGAGCGACGGCCGCGGCGGTTCCAGGACACGATGAGCACGTTCGGCAGCGACGCCGGAGGCGACCTCGCCGCGCTCGTGTTCGACGTGCTCCACGTCGACGGCGACGACCTCGTCGACGAGCCACTGGCCGACCGGCTCGCCGTGCTCGACGCCGTGGTCCCCGGGGTGGCACGCGTGCCCCGGCTCGTCACCGCCGATGCGGAGGCAGCCGAGGCCTTCGCCGCCGACGCGCTGCGCCACGGCCACGAGGGCGTCGTGGTGAAGGCCCTCGACGCCCCCTACGACGCCGGCCGCCGCGGCGGTGCGTGGCGCAAGGTGAAGCCGGTACGCACCCTCGACCTCGTGGTGCTGGCGGCCGAGTGGGGCCACGGCCGCCGCCAGGGGTGGCTGTCGAACCTCCACCTCGGCGCCCTCGACCCGGCCACCGGCTCGTTCGTGATGGTCGGCAAGACGTTCAAGGGGCTCACCGACGCCCTCCTCACGTGGCAGACCGAGCAGCTGCAGGCGCGCGCGCTCGGCACCGACGGCCACACCGTGCACGTGGCGCCCGAGCTCGTCGTCGAGATCGCCCTCGACGGGGTGCAGGTCAGCCGGCGCTACCCGGGCGGCGTGGCGCTGCGCTTCGCCCGCGTCCGCCGGTACCGACCCGACAAGCGGCCGGACCAGGCCGACACGATCGGCACCGTCCGGGCCCTGCTCTGAGCGCGCTGACCTGCGCCGACGCCCGGCCAGGGGCAGAGCCGTCACCCGATCGGGGGAGCGCCCGCTCGCGCCGGCGACGGTTCGATGGACCCCGATGCAACGGATCCGGGTCCTGGGCGCCACCGGCGCGGCGCTGCTGTCGGTGGTGGTCGCTGCCGCCGCGCTGCCGGTGCCCGCTGCCGCCGCGCCGCGTCCAGTGGTCGCCCAGGTCCCGTCGTCGGAGCCCTGGACCCGCCCGGTCCACCCACCCCTGTGCACCGAGGCCGACTACGCATCGCTCGAGCTGTCGGGCTGTGCCGTCGACCTCGGCGGCACCTCGGCCGACCGCGGCTTCGGGGTGCCGCCGTTCCCGGCCGTCACCGGCACGCCGACGGTCGTCGACCCCAACGCCACGCCGGTCGTCACCGACCCCGCCCTCGCCACCGCTTCGTCGACGCCGACGACCACGTTCCCGCCGGAGGGCTGGAAGTGGCTCGGCTGGTCGTACAACGGCTCGCCGGTCCTCGCCTCGTGGGAGGCGATGCTGGTCCGCAACACCACCAAGATCGGCCCGGTCGGCGCCGGCCGCCTGGTGGCCCACCCCGCCGCCCTCCCGCTGTTCGAGGGGTTCCTGCGGGAGGTCACCGCGGCCGGGTTCCGCTTCTCGAGCTACGGCATCTACACGTTCCGCTGCATGTCGACGACCCGGCGCGACTGCAAGGGCATGACCCCGGCCAACCTGTCGAACCACGCCTACGGGCTCGCCCTCGACGTCGACCCGGCCAAGAACCCCGAGCAGAACGTCCGTGACGGCGCCGACCCCACCACCGGCCAGTACGTGTCGGCCTGCGGCGCCGCCATGAAGACGTCGATCCCGGAGTGGGTGGTCCGCTCGGCGCAGCGCTGGGGCCTCTACTGGCTCGGCTACCCGTCGAGGCACCGGTGCCGCACGGCCTCGAGCCCCTCGTCGTCGTCGTACCGCGACCCGATGCACTTCGAGTTCCGCGGCACCCCCGACCTGGCTGCCCGTCTGCTGGCCAGGAACCTCGTCACACCCGCTCCGGTGATGGCCGCCCCCGCCGCGCCGGCCACCCCAGAACCGTCGGCCCCCGTGGACCTCGCCAAGGGAGCGCGCAGCACCGCGGTGGCCGACCTCCAGAAGGCCCTCACCGCCGCCGGGTTCCCGGTGTCGTCGACCGGATACTTCGGCACCATGACCGAGGCGGCGGTGCGGGCCTTCCAGGCCGCCCGCGGCCTGCCGGTGACCGGGGTGGCCGACCTCACCACGCAGCAGGCCCTTCAGGGCGCCACCCTCGCCGGCCCCCCGGCGACCACGCCTCCGCCGGCCGCGACGCCGGCGGTGTGGACCACGCTCGGCCTGGGCGCCCGGGGCGCCGGCGTGGTGGCCGTGCAGCAGGCCCTCTCGAGCGCCGGCTACCGCGTGAGCGCAACGGGCTACTACGGCACGATCACGACCGGGCTCGTGAAGGCCTTCCAGACCGCCAAGGGCCTCCCCGTCACCGGCACCGTCGACGCCCCCACCGCCACCGCGCTCGGCGTGGCCGGCACACCCGCCCCGCCGGCCCCGGCGCCGGCGACCACGCCGCCGCCCTCCACTGCGGCCCCGGCCCCGCCGGCGCTGCCGATGGCCGCCTCGGCCTGGACCACCCTCGCCGCCGGCACGCGGAGCCCGGTGGTGGCCGCCCTCCAGCAGGCCCTCACCACGGCCGGCCACCCCGTCAGCGCCACCGGCTACTTCGGCACGCTCACCGCCGGCGCCGTCACGGCCTTCCAGGGCGCCAAAGGCCTCCCCGTCACCGGCAAGGCCGACCTCGCGACCGCGCAGGCGCTGGGCCTGGCGTCGACCGCGCCGCCCTGGACGACCCTCGGGTACGGCGCCCGTGGCGACGCCGTGACGGTCCTCCAGCAGGCCCTCACCAAGGCTGGGCACCGCGTGAGCGCCACCGGCTTCTACGGCACCGTCACCACCGCGTCGGTGAAGGCGCTGCAGGCGGCCAAGCAGCTCCCGGTCACCGGCCGGGCCGATGTGACCACGGCCGACGCGCTCGGCCTCATCGGCGCCCGCTTCAGCCGCTGAGCGCCGTCAGGCCAGCCGGTAGCGCGACCTGCGCCGGGGCCGGTCGTCGTCGCACACCACGACGCCCTCGGCCACCAGCTTGAGCAGGTTGGCGAACGTGCTGGCGGCGGCCGGGCGCCACAGTCCCTTGGCCACGTCGGCGTAGATCGTGGGCACCAGCTCGACGAGGGTGGCCGGGCCGGCGGCCAGCCCGTCGAGCACCTGGCGCTCCCGCTCGGCCCGATGGTCGAGGAACGCCCGCACGAACGGCCGCGGGTCGGTGATGGGCGGCCCGTGGGTCGGCCAGTACACGGCGTCGTCACGGTCGAGCAGGAGCCGCAGGCTGGCCAGGTACTGACCGAGGTCACCGTCGGGCGGGCCGATCACCGACGTCGACCACCCCATCACGTGGTCGCCGGTGAACAGCGCCCGCTCCTCGCGCAGCGCCAGGCACAGGTGGTTCGACGTGTGGCCCGGCGTGTGCACCGCCTCGAGCGTCCAGCCGGGACCTTCGAGCACGTCACCGTGGCGCAGCACGTGGTCGGGCGAGAAGTGGAGGTCGGCGCCCTCACGCAGCTCCTCGGGCGCCTCTGCACCGGCGGCCCGCTCCGGCTTCGGCTCGCCGTCGGCCTCCGGGTCGCCGAACTCGACGCGGTCGGTGGGGTCGTCGGGTGCGACGAGCCCGTGGGGCCCGAACCCCCAGCTGGGTGCACCCGTGCGCTCCTGCAACATCGCCGTCGCGGGCGAATGGTCGGTGTGGGTGTGGGTGACGACGAGGTCGGTGATGTGCTCCCCCGGCTCCAGGGCGGCCAGGACCGCCTCGACGTGGGCCCCGAGGGCCGGGCCCGCGTCGATCACCACGACGTCGCCCCGGCCGACGAGGTAGGTGCCGGTGCCGAGGTACGTGAAGAGGCTCGGGTTGTCGGCGACCACCCGGCGCACGAGCGGCGACACCTGGTCGCAGCGACCGTGGACCACGTCGAGGTCGCGCACGAACGGGATCGCCGTCATCGGCCCACGATGGCACGTCGTGGCACGCGTGCCGGACCGGGCAGACTCGCCCGGTGACCGCCACCACCGACGGGGCCGTCCGGCGGCTGACCGCGGTCGTGGCGCTGCAGCTGGCGCTGTTCGTCGCCCTCGGCCTGCCCGACGGCGCCCTGGGCGTGGCGTGGCCGGCCATGCGCGACAGCGTGGGTCGCCCGCTCGGCGACCTCGGCGTGGTGTTGGCCTCCTCCACGCTCGGCTACCTCGCCGGCAGCACCACGATGGCCCGGGTCGTGCGCCGCGCCGGCACGGGGCGCGCCATGGCGCTGGCGGCCACCGTGGCCACGCTCGCGGTGGCGATCTGGGCGGCCACGTCGACTTGGCCGATGCTGCTGGCGGCCGGCTTCGTGCTCGGCACCACGAGAGGCGTCACCGATGCCGGCCTCAACACCCACGTGGCCCTGCACGGCGGCGTGCGCCGGATGGGCCTGCTCCACGCGGCCTACGGCGTCGGCACCACGGTCGCCCCGCTGCTGGTCGTGGCGGGTGACGCCGTCACCGGGTCGTGGCGATCGGCGTGGCTGGCGCTGGCCGCCGTGCACGGCGTGCTGGCGGTGTGGGCGTGGCAGCTCGTGCCGGCGTGGCCCGCGGAGCCCGAGCACGACGAGGCCCGACGACGGGCTGACGGGCCGGTACCGGTCGGCACGGTCGTGCTCACGCTGGCGACCTTCGCCGCGCTGGTCGCCGCCGAGTACACGCCGGGGGCCTGGTCGTACACCCTGCTCACCGAGAGCCGGGGCATGGGAGACGCCGCCGCCGGCGTGTGGGTGGCCACCTACTGGGGCGGCCTCACGGCCGGTCGCTTCGCCATGGCCCTCTGGGGCCACCGGGTGGCGCCGTCACACCTGCTGCGGGCCGGCTGCCTGCTCGGCCTGGCCGGGCTGGGATGGCTGGCGGCCGACCCCCTCGGCCTCGGCCCCCTCGGCCTCCCGGTGGCCGGCCTCGGCTACGCATCCGTGTTCCCGGTGCTCGTGCTGCTGACGCCCGAGCGCATCGGCGTCAGCCGCTCGCCCACCGTCATCGGGTGGGCCGCCGCGGTGGCCAACCTGGCCGGGGTAGCGGCCGCGTGGACGATGGGGCTGCTGGCCGAAGACGACCCGGGCGTGCTGGCGCCGGCGTTCGTGCTGGCCGCGGCCGTCCTCGTGCTGCTCGAGATCGTCCTGGCCGCCTCGGTCCGCCGGCCGGTCGCCGCACCCTGACGACTCCGGTGCCACACTCGGCGTGGAATGGTCGTGCTGATGCCGGCCCTCACCCTCATCACCTCGCTCATGGTGTGGCTGGGCCAGCTGCGTCGCGAAGACCGCGCCCGGCGGGCCTAAGCGCGGGCCGGCACCGGGTCGGCGTGCCAGATGCGGTCGAGGTAGTCGCGCACCGAGCGGTCGGACGAGAAGAACCCGCAACGAGCCACGTTGAGGATCGATCGACGGCTCCAGTCGTCGGCGTCGAGCCAGGCCGCGTCGACCGTGGCCGAGCACGCCTCGTAGGCGGCGAAGTCGGCCAGCACCAGGAACTCGTCGGTGCCGAGGAGGTCGTCGACCAGCGGGCGCAGCACCGACGGGTCACCGTGGCTGAAGGTGCCGGCCGCGATGGCGTCGACGGCCCGCCGCACCGCCGGTTCGGCCTCGTACACCGCCCGGGGCGCGTAGCCCGCCGCCTTGCGGGCCTGGACCTCGTCGACCGTGAGGCCGAACAGGAAGAAGTGCTCCGGCCCGACGAGGTCGCGGATCTCGACGTTGGCCCCGTCGAGAGTGCCGATGGTGAGCGCGCCGTTGAGGGCGAACTTCATGTTGCCGGTGCCCGACGCCTCCTTGCCGGCCAGCGAGATCTGCTCGGACAGGTCGGCGCCCGGGATGAGCCACTCGGCCATCGTGACGTTGTAGTTGGCCGGGTACGCGACCACGAGTCGCCCGGCCACGTCGGGGTCGGTGTTCACCACGGCGGCGACGCCGTTGATCAGGCGGATCACCTGCTTGGCCATCGCATAGCCCGGTGCCGCCTTGGCGCCGAACACGACGGTGCGCGGCACCACGTCGGCGGCCGGGTCGTCCTTGATTCGCTGGTAAGCGGCGATCACGCTCAGCACCTTCAGGAGCTGGCGCTTGTAGAGGTGCAGGCGCTTCACCATCACGTCGGCCATCGCGGCGGGGTCGATCGGCGCCCCGGTGCGGTCGTGCAGGTGCCCGGCCGCCCGCTCGCGGTTGGCCCGCTTCACGAGGCGCCACGCCTCACGGAACGACGCGTCGTCGGCGTGCGGTTCGAGCGCCCGGAGCCGTTCGAGGTCGCCGACCCAGGCATCGCCGATCGCCTCGCTGATGAGCCGCGCCATCGACGGGTTGGCCAGCCGCACGAAGCGGCGCGGTGTCACCCCGTTGGTGACGTTCCCGAACCGCTCCGGCCACAGCTCGGCGAAGTCCGACAGGGTCCGGTTGCGCAGCAGCTCGGAGTGGAGGGCGGCCACACCGTTGACCATCGTGCTCCCGACGGTGGCGAGGTGGGCCATGCGGACGCGCCCGTCGGCGATGATGGCCATGCGCCTCACCCGCTCGTCGTCCCCCGGGTAGCGCCGGCGCAGCTCGTCCTGGAAGCGACGGTCGATGTCGCCGATGATCTCGAGGTGGCGGGGCAGCAGCCGACCGAGCAGATCGACCGGCCAGGTCTCCAACGCCTCGGGCAGCAGCGTGTGGCACGTGTAGTTGCACAGCGCCCGGGTGGTCGCCCAGGCCCGGTCCCAGTCCCAGCCGTGGTCGTCGACGAAGATCCGCATGAGCTCGGGGACGGCGATCACCGGGTGGGTGTCGTTCATCTGGATCACGGCCCGCTCGGCGATCCGCTCGATGGGAGTGACGCGGCCGAGGTTGGCGATGAGGTCGGCCAGGGAGCAGGCGACGAAGAAGTACTGCTGGCGTAGCCGGAGCTCCTTGCCCTGCGACGTGCTGTCGTCGGGGTACAGGACCTTGGAGATGTTCTCCGACATCACCTTGTCGTGCACGGCCCGCACGTAGTCGCCGTCGTTGAAGATCTCGAGGTCGAACGCGTGCATCGAGCGGGCCCGCCAGAGCCGCAGCACGTTCACCGTGCCGCTGCGGAAGCCTGGCACCATGAAGTTGTGCGGCTCGCCCGCCACCATCGTCTCGGGCCGCCAGCGCCGCCGACCGTCACCCGCGTCGTCGACCGTGCCGCCGAACCCGACGCTCACGGCCAGCTCCGGATGGGGGAACTCCCACGGCGACCCCAGCCGCAGCCAGTCGTCGGGCTGCTCCACCTGCCAGCCGTCGGCGAAGGCCTGGCGGAAGATCCCGTAGTCGTACCGGATGCCGTAGCCGACGGCGGCCACCCCGAGCGTCGCCAGAGAGTCGAGGTAGCAGGCCGCCAGCCGCCCGAGGCCCCCGTTGCCGAGCCCGGGCTCCTCTTCCACCTCGCGCAGCACGTCGAGGCTCAGCCCCAGACCGGCCAGCGCCTCGTGGGCGACCTCGTGGAGGCCGGTGTTCAGCAGCGCGTTGTCGAGCTGGCGACCGAGGAGGTACTCGGCCGACAGGTAGAACACGAAGCGGGCGCGAGCCTCGAGCTGCGCCTGCAGGGAGTCGAGCCACTGCTCGGTGAGGTGCTCGCGCACGGTCAGCGCAAGGGCTTGGTAGCAGTCGTTCGGCGCGGCGAACGACAACTCGACGCCGCGGTGACCCCGCAGGTTCGACACGAAGCGGTCACGGAACTGCTCGACGGTCGGCACGCCGTTCACGGGAAGCCTCCTGGGTGCGGTGCGCCCCGCAACCTACGCCGCCCCGCCGGGGGCTGGCGCCGCCGTGGTCGACTCGTCACCCGGTGTTCACCGAGCGCCGGCCGAGCGGCCGTGCGTCAGCCGAGCTGCTGCGCGAGGTAGTTCTCGATGCCGATCTGCTTGATGGCGGTGAGCTGCGCCTCGAGCCAGTCGGTGTGCTCCTCCTCCGACACGAGGATCCGCTCGAGCAGCTCGCGGCTGCCGCTGTCGGAGGCGGCCACGCATGCGGCCACGCCTTCGTTCAGCCGCTTGATGGCCACGTACTCGAGCTCGAGGTCGACCTCGAACTGCTCCTTCACGTCCTCGCCCACCTTGACGGCATAGAGACGCTGCACGTTCGGGATCCCGTCGAGGAACAAGATGCGGTCCATGAGCATCTCGGCGTGGCGCATCTCGTCGATCGACTCCGCCCGAGTGAAGTCGTGGAGCTTCGTGTAGCCCCAGTTGCCCTGCATCTTGGCGTGCACGAAGTACTGGTTCACCGCCGTCAGCTCGGCCGACAGCACGTCGTTCAGGATCTCGATCACCCGCGGGTCACCCTGCATGAGGCCACCCTACGCGCTCGGCGGGCCAGCGCGGCGGGTCGAGATCAGGCGGCGGTGCTGCGTGCGAGGGTGCCGCAGAGGCGCTCGACGACGGCCTCGATCGACTCGACGCAGCCGCCGCACGACGACCCGGCGCCGCAGGCGTCGCCGACCGCGTCGACGGTGTCGTGGCCGCGCTCGACGAGCGCAGCAACCTCTCGGTCGGACACCAGGTGGCACGAGCACAGCAGCGCCATAGCGCTCGTAAGGATCGCCTAACAACGAACGAAAAGCAAGAGCGTCAGCTCCCCTCTAGCCTGGCGCCATGGCGACGACCTACGACGTTCCCGGGATCTCCTGCGGCCACTGCAAGGCCGCCATCGAAGCCGAGGTGGCCAAGGTGGCCGGCGTGCAGGAGGTGGCCGTCGACGTCGAGGCCAAGACCGTGACCGTCGAGGGCGGCGACGACGGCGACGTCCGGGCCGCCATCGACGAGGCCGGCTACGACGTGGCCGGCGCCCGCACCGCCTGAGCTACCCGGCCGGGGTGGCGGGCGCCGTGGGGGCAACCGCGGACGCCGCGCCGGCCGGCACGCCGAGCAGCGCGATCTCCGAGATCGGCGTGGCGTCGATGTCGGGGCTGGCCGTGACCCCGGTGATCTCCACCGTCACGAGACCGGTGGTGACGTCGACCGGGATCGACTGGATCTGCGGCTCGTCGGCGAAGGTCTGGTCGACGGCGACGCCGCCGTCGAACACCCAGCGCACGCTCGTGACGCGCCGCAGCTGAGGGAACCGGTCGGTGCCGCTGCACGGGTCGACCTTGGCGAACCCGGGCAGCAGGCCCACGGAGGTGAGCCGTGTCGGGCCGGCCAGCGTGAGCTGCAGCGTCTGGCCGGTACCGTCGCCGCGCACCCGCCACGTGGTGGTCGGGTCGCCGTCCTGGGCCTTCTGCGGCTCGTACGTCGTCGGCTCACCGCACGAGTTCTGCGACGTGCCCCCCACCGCCGAGGCCTCGATGGCCACCGCCACCACGGGCACCGGCTCGAGCGCCACCGTGGTGGGCGTGGTGTCGGGCACGGTGGTGGGCGCGGCGGTGGTGACCGGCGCCGGCGGCCGGGCGTCCTGGGCCGCCTCCTCGTCGCCCTTGTCACGGGCCGCTGCGAACATGCCGGCGACCCCGACGCCGAGGGCACCCACCAGCGCCACCAGCAGCACGGCGTAGACGAGGCCGCGGAACGGCAGCGGGTTGAAGCGGGCCCCACAGGCCACGCAGCGCGTCTCGCCCTCCTCGGCCACCGTTCGGCACCGCAGGCAGTAGGCGTGCTGCTCGCGGGACATGGTCGGCCTCAGGCCAGCGCTTCGGGGAGGGGGTCGGCGTGCACCACCGTGAGCACCTTCGTGGCGCGTGTCAGGGCAACGTAGAGCGCTCGCAGGCCCTGGCTCTCCTCGGCGACGATGCGGGCGGGCTCGACCACGACGATGCCGTCGAGCTCGAGGCCCTTCACGAGGCCTACCGGCACGAGGGTGACCGGCGCGTCGAGCGACAGCTTCGTGCCCTGACCGAACTCGATCCCCGCGTCTTCGAGCGCCGCTGCCAGCCCATCGACGAGCGAGGCCGGGCTGATGACGGCCACGTTGCCCTCTCCCACCTGCTCGGCGACCCGGCGCGTCGTCTGCACCACCGCCGTAGCCAGGTCGGCGCCGCTCACCCGGACCACCTCGGGCTCGTGCTCGCCGAAGCGGACCGACGTGGGCGGCGTGAGCGCCGGCGCGGCCACGCGCAGCACGCGCGCAGCGAGCGCCATGGCCTGGGCCGGGATGCGGTAGCCGACCGTCAGCTCGGCGAGGCGGGACGGACGGCGGTCGGGCAGGTGGCCCAAGACGTCGTCCCAGTCACGTGGCGCGTGCGGGCCGGTGGCCTGGGCGATGTCGCCGACGACGGTCATCGAGCCGTTGAGCGACCGCCGCGACGCCATGCGCAGCTGCATCGGCGTCAGGTCCTGCACCTCGTCGATCACGATGTGGCCGTAGGTGCGGATCTCGTGGTCGGGGCTCGACCCGTTGGCCTGCTTCTTCTGCGGCTTCGGGCCGAGCAGGGCGCGGGCCTCGTCGAGGAGACCGGCGTCGGCGTCGGACCACCGGACGTCGTCGAGGTGCTCGCGACGTGGGCGCACCAGCGCGTCGAGCTCGACGTCGGACAGCCACCGGGACCCGGCGAGGCGCAGCAGCGCACGTGACCCGAACAGGTCGTGCAGCAGCTGCGCCGGGGTGAGCACCGGCCACATCCGCTCGAGCGCGGCGCGGACCTCCTCGGTGTGGCGGATCCGGTCCTTCACGACCTCGACCGGCGTGCCGTCACGGCTGGTGGCGGCGAGGGCGGCGAACACCTCGCCCTCCACGAACTTCCGGCCGGCGTTGTGGCGGCGGTAGCGGCGGCGGGCGGCCTGCACGATGCGCTCGCTCTCGGCCGCCCGCAGTCGTAGCGACGTGACCCCGAACGGGACGACGAGGTCGTCCTTGAGCGGGCGCTGGCGGTCACGCACGGCCTTGGCCAGCACCTCGGCCATGCGGGCGTCGCCCTTCACCCGGGCCGCCAGCAGCGTCTCCGGCGCACCGAACTGCACGTCGGGCACGAGGTCGGTGAGCACCGCCTCCTCGACCCCGGCCTCGCCGAGCGACGGCAGCACCCGCTCGATGTAGCGCAGGAACAGCCGGTTGGGTCCGATGACGAGCACGCCCTGGTCTTCCAGCGGGAACCGGAACGTGTACAGCAGGTAGGCGGCGCGGTGCAGGGCCACCACCGTCTTGCCCGTGCCCGGTCCGCCCTGCACCACGAGCACGCCCGACTGCGGCGACCGGATGATCTCGTCCTGCTCGGCCTGGATCGTGGCAACGATGTCGCCGAGCTGGCCGGTGCGGCCCCGCTCGAGGGCAGCGATCAGGGTGCTGTAGCCCCGCAGGCCGCTGTCGGGCTCGTCGCCGATGCCGAGGTGGCCGTCGCCGAAGAGCTCGTCCTCCAGGCCGAGCACCTGGCGGCCCTTCACGCTGAAGTGGCGGCGGCGGGCCAGCCCCATCGGGTCGCGGCCGGTGGCCCGGTAGAAGGGCTCGGCCACCGGGGCCCGCCAGTCGATCACCACCGGCTCGCGCTGGTCGTCGGCCACGGCCAGCCGGCCGAGGTGGAACGACTCGAGCGCCTCGTCGGGGCCGACCCGGTCGATGCGGCCGAACACGAGAGCGGCATCGTTCAGCTCGAGCTGGGCGAGGCGGCTGACCATGGCCTCCTCGAACACGTCGCGCTCGTAGCGGGCCTGGTGGGTGCCCCCCCGACCGGCCTCCGTGAGGTCGCGGAGCCGGTAGGCATCGGCACGACTGCGGTCGAGGCAGTCGTACGCGAAGTCCACGTACGCCTGCTCCTCCGCCAGATCGGGGTGCTGCATCACCGGTGCTCGACGCTCCACATGCGAGTTGCTGACTCTACCGAGCCTGCCCACGTGGCCACGATCACCCCCACGGGTGACCCGGCCGAGGAGCGCCCCCCGGCGCGGCGGTAGCGTCCCAGCCGATGACCGCCCGGCCGGACCACCGCTTCCTGCGCGCCTGCCGGGGCGAGGCCGTCGACCGCACGCCGGTGTGGTTCATGCGCCAGGCCGGCCGCTCGCTGCCCGAGTACCGGGCCCTGCGGGGGTCGGGCAGCATCCTCGACGCCATCAAGCAGCCCGACCTCGCCGCCGAGATCACCCTGCAGCCGGTGCGCCGGTACGGGGTCGACGCCGCCGTGCTCTACAGCGACATCGTGGTCCCGGTGCACGCGGTGGGCTTCGGCGTCGACGTGGCCCCCGGCACCGGACCGGTGGTGGCCGAGCCGTTCCGCTCGCCGGCCGACCTCGACCGGCTCCGGCCGCTCGACCCCGAGACCGACACCCCGTACGTGCTCGACACCGTGCGACTCCTGGTCGAGCAGCTCGACGTGCCCCTCATCGGGTTCGCCGGCGCGCCGTTCACCGTGGCCAGCTACCTGATCGAGGGGCGGCCGTCGCGAACATACGGGCATACCAAGGCGCTGATGTACGCCGACGAAGACCTGTGGCACCGGCTCCTCGACCGCCTGGCCGACCTGGCCATCACCTCGTTGCGGTCGCAGGTGGCCGCCGGCGCCCAGGCCGTGCAGCTGTTCGACTCGTGGGCCGGCGCCCTCGACCGGCCCGACTACGAGCGCTACGTGCTGCCCCACAGCGCCAAGGTGCTCGGCGCCATGGGCGCCCTCGGCGTGCCGCGGATCCACTTCGGCCTCAACACGGGCGAGCTGCTCGCCGCCATGGCGGCCGCCGGCGCCGACGTGGTCGGCGTCGACTGGCGCACCACGCTCGCCGACGCCCGCGCCCGCCTGCCCGAGGGGGTCGGGGTGCAGGGCAACCTCGACCCGGCCGCCTGCCTGTGCCCGTGGCCAGTGGTGGAGCGCAAGGTCCACGAGGTGCTGGCCTCGAACGGCGGGCGTCGGGGTCACGTCTTCAACCTCGGGCACGGCGTGCTCCCCGAGACCGACCCGGCCATCCTCGAGCGCGTGGTGGAGGCAGTGCACGGCCCATGACCGACACGACCGCGGTGCTCCTCATGGCCTACGGCACCCCGCGCACGCCCGCCGAGATCGAGCCGTACTACACCGACATCCGGCGGGGTCGCCCGCCGACGCCCGAGCTGCTGGCCGAGCTGGTCGCCCGCTACGCCGCCATCGGCGGCATCTCGCCGCTGGCCGAGCGGACCGAGGCCCAGCGGGCCGGCCTCCAGGCCGCCCTCGACGCCCGGTCGCCCGGCGGGTTCGAGGTGGTCCTCGGCCTGAAGCACGCCCACCCGACGATCGAGGAGGCGGTGGCCGACCTGGCCGAGCGGGGGGTGCGCCGCGCCGTCGGGCTGGTCCTGGCCCCCCACTACTCGTCGTTCTCGATCGGCCAGTACCTCGGCCGGGCCCGTGACGCGGCGGCGCGGCACGACATCGAGGTGCGGGGCATCGATCACTGGCACCTGGAGCCGGCCTACCTCGACTTCCTCGCCGCCGGCGTGCGCGACGGGCTGGCGCGGCTCCCGGCCGGCACCAAGGTGCTGTTCACCGCCCACTCGCTCCCCCAGCGCATCATCGCCCTGGGCGACCCCTACCCCGACGAGCTCCAGGCCACCGCAGCTGCCGTTGCCGCCCGGGCCGGCCTGGCACCCTGGGGCACGTGGGCGGTCGCCTGGCAGTCGGCCGGCCGCACGCCCGAGCCCTGGATCGGCCCCGACATCCTCGCCGTGATCGACGACCTCGCCAGCGCCGAGCACGCCACCGGCGTGCTCGTGTGCGCCTGCGGCTTCGTGGCCGACCACCTCGAGGTGCTCTACGACCTCGACATCGAGGCCCGGGCCCACGCCGAGGCGCTGGGGCTGGCGTTCGGGCGCACGCCGTGCGTGAACGACGACCCCGCCGTCCTCGCCGCCCTGGCCGACCTCGTCGTGGCCGCCGCCTCGTGACCGCCCCACGCCCCGCCACTCCCCACCGCACGACCGCCCCCCGCCGCACGACCGTGGTGCCCGGTGCGCCACCCGCCCACCAGCCACCACAGTGAGCCCACGCCCCCGCCACTGTGGTGCCACCTGCGCCCCCCGCCCACCAGCCACCACAGTGAGCGTGCGGGGGTGGCGGTGAGCGGGCGCGTCGTGGTGGTGGGCGGGGGCATCACCGGGCTCACTGCGGCCTGGGCGTTGCGCCGCACCCCCGACCCGCCCGAGGTGGTGGTGCTCGAGGCCGACGACCGCCTGGGCGGCAAGATCCTCGGCAGCCCGTTCGCCGGGCTCCCCAACGTGGAGGCCGGGCCCGACATGTTCCTGGCCCGGGTCCCCTGGGGCACCGAGCTGTGCCGCGACCTGGGCATCGACGACTTGACCTCGCCGGCGACCGGGGCGGCCTACGTGTGGTGGGGCGGCGCGCTGCGGCCCCTCCCGGCCGGTCTCGTGCTCGGCGCGCCCACCGACCCCGTCGGTCTGGCCCGAACGAGGCTGCTCACGTGGCGGGGCAAGGTGCGGGCGGCGGCCGAGCCGCTCGTGCCACGGTCCGATCCCCACGACTCCTTGGGCCGCCTGGTGCGCCACCGCTTCGGCGACGAGGTGCTCGAACGACTCGTCGACCCGCTGGTGGGCGGCATCAATGCCGGCGACGCCGACCGGCTCTCCCTGACCGCCTCGGCTCCCCAGCTCGCCGACGCCGCCGGCCGCCATCGCAGCCTGCTGCTCGGACTCCGTGGCACCACGGGGCGGGCCGCCGCCGGTCCGGCCTTCTTCACACCTGCCGCCGGGCTCGGCACCATCGTCGACGCGCTGGCGGCCCGCCTTCCCGACATCCGGCTCGGCGCGGCGGCCGACGGCATCGAGCGCCGGGGCGACCGGTGGGTGGTGTCCGGGGAGGAGTGCGACGCCGTCGTCGTGGCCGTGCCGGCCTTCGCCGCCGCCGAGCTCCTGACCGGCGTCGCCCCCTCGGCCGCCTCACTGGCCGCCGCCATCCCCTCCAGCGGCGTCGTGGTGGTGACGCTGGCCGTCGCCGAGGACGCGGTGCCCCGCGCCCTCGACGGCAGTGGCCACCTCGTGCCCAAGCCGGTGCAGCGCCACCTGACGGCCTGTTCGTGGGCCTCGGCCAAGTGGGCGCACTGGCGGGTGCCCGGCCGCCACGTGCTGCGCGCTTCGCTCGGGCGCTTCGGCGACGACCATGCTCTCGACCTCGACGACGACGCCGTGCTGGCCGCCACCCTGGCCGACCTGCGCGAGCAGCTCGGGCTGCGAGCCGAGCCGGTGGAGGTGCGCATCACCCGCTGGCCCCGGGCCTTCCCCCAACACCTGCCCGGCCACCTCGACCGCGTCGCCGCACTCGAGCGGTCGCTGCCGCCGGGCGTGGTCGTGGCCGGCGCCGCCTACCGCGGCATCGGCATCCCGGCCTGCATCCGCCAAGGGCGCGAGGCGGCGGCCGCGGTGCAGAGGCACCTCGCCACCGTCTAGAACAGGCGACATGCGAGGCGTGCTTCGTCGATGGGGGGCAGTGACGGCCGTGGCCTTCGTGCTGCTCGGCGCCTGTGGCGACCCCGACACCGAGGATCCGCCCGCCGCCGTGCTGCCGGGCGAGGACGCCGCCGACCTCACGACGCCCGCCACGCCCGCTCCCACCACCACGATCGAGCGACCGACGTCGGCCACGCTGGCCCTGCCGGTGGCGACCACCGCGCCGCCCACCACCCCTGCGCCCACCGTTCCGCCCACCACCCCGGCGCCGACGCTGCCGCCCACCACGGCCGCCCCGGTCACGCTGCCCACCCCGCAAGCGCCGCCGCCCGAGCGCTCAGCCGAGCCCGAGGTGCGGCTGGGCCGCATCAGCATCCCCAAGCTGGGCGTCGACGAGGTGCTGTTCCAGGGGGTCACGCTCACCACCCTCGACAAGGGTCCCGGCCACTGGCCCGGCACCGCCCTCCCCGGCCAGCTCGGCAACGTGGTGGTGGCCGGCCACCGCGTGAGCCACAGCAAGCCGTTCCGCTACATCGACCGGCTCGTCGCCGGCGACGAGGTGGTCTTCACCACCGACGCCGGCACGTTCACCTACGTCGTCACCGGCCACGAGATCGTGCCGCCCACGGCGGTGCGCATCATCGAGCAGACCGCCGAGCACAAGGCGACCCTGTTCGCCTGCCACCCGCCGGGCAGCACCCGCTACCGCTGGGTCACGTACCTCGCCCTCAAGACCTGACGCCCGGTCACCGGCGGGTCCACCTCCGCGACCGGTGGCAGCAACGTCGGCGCTGCGATCATGAGGGCTCCATGACTGAGCCGCTCCTCGACGTCGACGCGCCGGCCGGTGATTCGGCGCGCCGGCGCGACCTTGGTGCCGGCGTCGCCGCTGTCGGGGCCGGGGCACTGGTCGCGGCGTCGCTGCCGCCATGGGGGTGGTGGCCGCTCGCCTTCGTCGGGATCGCGCTGCTGGCCGCGCTCCTGGCCGACCGTCCGGCGCGCTCCCGGGCGGCCCGCACGTGGCTGTTCGGCATGGGCTGGTTCCTACCCAGCATGGGCTGGATGTGGTTCCTCAGCGCACCGGGCTACCTCGCCGCCACCGCGACGTACGCCGGCTACCTCGCCCTCGGCGCCGCCGTCGCGCCGGCCGGGCGCTGGCGGGTCCTCGGCCTGCCGGCTGCGCTCACCCTCGCCGAGGCGCTGCGGTTCATGTTCCCGTTCGAGGGCGTGCCGCTCGCGTCGCTCGGCATCTCCCAGGTGTCGGGACCGCTCGCTCCGCTCGCTCGCGTGGGCGGGGTCCTGCTGGTCACGTGGGCCACGTTCGCCGTCGGTGCAGCCCTGGCCGCGGCGATGAGCGCCGTGCGGCACCGCCCGTCATCGCTGGCACCGGCCACCGCCACCGTCGCCGCAGTCGCCGTCGTGTGGGCCGGTGCCCTCGTCGCGCCGAAGGGCGACACGGACGAGGGCAACATCGCGATCGCGGTCGTCCAGGGCGGCGGACCACAGGGGACCCGGGCGATCGACACCGACCCACGCGAGGTCGTGGAGCGCCACCTGGCCGCCACCCGCCTGCTCGAGCCGGGAGCCGACCTCGTGCTGTGGCCCGAGAACGTCGTCGACGTCGCCGAGTTCGCCACCAGCCGGGAGCGAGAGGAGATCGCCGCCGAGGCCGCCCGCCTCGGCGCACCCATCGCCGTCGGGATCACCGAGGACTACGGCCCCGACAACTACATCAACGCCCAGGTCGTGGTGCTGCCCGACGGCTCGCTCGGGAGCCGCTACGACAAGGTCCGGCGGGTGCCCTTCGGCGAGTACATGCCGATGCGGTCGCTGCTCACCGCCATCGGCGCTCCGACGAACCTCGTCCCCCGCGACGCCATCGCCGGCACCGGCCCCGCCGTGCTCGACACGCCGGTCGGCCGGCTCGGCGTCGTCATCTCGTGGGAGGTCTTCTTCGGTGACCGGGCGCGCGACGCCGCGTCCAACGGCGGGCTCGTCCTCACGAACCCGACGAACGGCTCGAGCTACGAGGGAACGGTCCTGCAGACCCAGCAGGTTGCCTCGTCGAAGCTGCGAGCCATCGAGACCGGCCGCTGGGTGGTGCAGGCCTCGCCCACCGGGTTCAGCGGCTTCATCTCCCCGACGGGCGACGTCCACCTGCGCACCGGCGTGAGCGAGCAGGCGGTCCGTCAGCGCGCGGTGACACTGCGCTCGGGTGACACGCTCTACGTCCGGTTCGGCGGGCTGCCGGTGGTCCTGCTGGCAGCGGCCACCTTGGCAGCGGCGTGGCTCCTCACCCGCCGCGACGAGCGATCCGCACCGGGCGTCACACCTCCAGCAGCACCGTGACGGGCCCGTCGTTCACCAGCGCGACCGCCATCTCGGTGCGGAACCGCCCCGTCGCCACCGTGGCCCCGAGCCGGCCGAGCTCGTCGGCGACCAGCTGCACGAGCGGCTCGGCGTGTTCGGGGCGGGCGGCTTTGATCCAGCTGGGGCGGCGTCCGCCGCTGGTGTCGCCGTAGAGCGTGAACTGGCTCACGACGAGCACGGCTCGGGTGGTCTCGGCCACCGAGCGGTTCATCACGCCGGCCTCGTCGTCGAGGATGCGAAGGTTCCAGATCTTCTCGGCCAGCTTGCGGGCCTGGGCCTCGGTGTCGTCGTGGGTGGCGCCCACGAGCACGAGGAGTCCGGCCCCGATCGCACCCACCACCTCACCGTCGACGGTGACCGACGCGCTCGACACCCGCTGCACCAGGGCCTTCATCGACGCTGAGCTCCCACGGGCGAGCGACGGTACCCGAGCGCAGCGCACGACCATGCCACCATGACCTGATGATCGAGCTCTCGGTGCCGGGCGCCGACGTCGTGGTCAGCCCCCGCGACGGTGGTCGCCTGGCGTCGCTGCGGATCGAGGGCCACGAGCTGCTCGTCACCGGCACCTCGTCCGACCACCCCATGCTGTGGGGGGCCTTCCCGATGGTGCCGTGGGCCGGAAGGGTCGCCCACGGCCAATTCACCTTCGACGGGGAGACCTACGAGCTCCCCCTCGACCTGCCGCCCCACGCGATCCACGGCACCACCTACCAGCGCCCGTGGGACGTCGCCGACGACGGCTCGCTGGTCATCGCCCTCGACTGGCCCTTCGGCGGCCATGCCGTCCAGCGCTTCGACCTCGGCGATCACGGCCTCACCTGCACCATCGAGGTGCACGCCGGCGACCGCCCGATGCCGGCCCAGGCCGGCTGGCACCCGTGGTTCGCCCGACCTGTCGAGCTGCGGTTCTCGGCCCGCTCGATGTACGCCCGTGACGACGAGGGCATCCCCACCGGTGTGCTCGTCGAGCCGACCGAGCGGCCGTGGGACGACTGTTTCACCGACGTGGTGGCCCCGCCGATGCTGATCGTGCCGGGAGGACCGACGGTCACGCTCACGAGCACGTGCGACCACTGGGTCGTCTACACCGAGCCTGAGCACGCGCTGTGCGTCGAACCCCAGAGCGGCCCGCCCGACGCGTTCCACGCCATCCCCCAGGTGGTGTTGCCCGGCCAGCCACTGGTCGAGACGATGACCTACCGCTGGGCCTGACCTCGCCGGAGGGTGCCCGACCTGGGCCGATCAGGTGACCGGCCGGTAGCATCCCGCCCCTATGTCGCCCGGGCTCGACGAGCCGATCCGCCTCGCGTACCTCACCTACCGCGGCAAGCCGCACGTCGGTGGCCAGGGCGTCTACACCCGCCACCTCACCAAGGCCCTCGTCGATCTCGGGCACCACGTCGAGGTGTTCGGCGGCCAGCCCTACCCCGTGCTCGACCCGCGGGTGCCGCTCCACAAGCTGCCGAGCCTCGACATCTTCAACGAGACCTACCCCGGCCGCTTCCCGGCCTACTGGGAGATCAAGGACGTCGCCGACGTCATGGAGATCCTGCAGTTCTCGACGGGTGCCTTCAGCGAGCCGCTGGCCTTCAGCCTCCGGGCCCACCGCGAGCTGAAACGCCGGGCCCTCGACTTCGACCTGGTGCACGACAACCAGAGCCTCGGCTACGGCCTCCTGGCCACCGAGAAGCTGCTGCCCACCGTCGTCACGCTGCACCACCCGATCACCCGTGACCGGGCCCTCGAGATCGAGCACGCCCCCACCAGCCGCAAGCGCCGGCAGGTGAACCGCTGGTACCGGTTCGTCCGGATGCAGGGCCGCGTCGCGAGCCGCATGCCGCGCATCGTCGTGGTGAGCGAGAACAGCATCAAGGACATCCACGCCGACATGGGCGTCTCACTCGACCGCATGCGCCTCGTGCCCGTCGGTGTCGACCCCGACCTCTTCCGGCCCCGGTCCGACGTGGCCCGTGTGCCCGGGCGCCTCATCACCACCGCCTCGGCCGACGTGGCGCTCAAGGGCCTGGCCTTCCTGCTCGAAGCCCTCGCCAAGCTGCGCACCGAGCGCGACGTCAGCCTCACCATCATCGGCAAGCCGAAGCCGGGCAAGAGCCTCGACCTGATCACGTCGCTCGGGCTCACCGAGTGCGTCCAGTTCGTGTCGGGCGTGCCCGACGAGCGCATCGTCGAGCTCTACGCCGAAGCCGAGCTGGCCGTGGTGCCGAGCCTCTACGAGGGCTTCAGCCTGCCGGCGGTCGAGGCGATGGCCACCGGCATCTGCCTCGTGGCCACCGACGGCGGCGCCCTCCCCGAGGTCACCGGCCTCGACGGCGACACGGTGCTGCAGTGCCGCGCCGGCGACGCCGAGGCGCTGGCGGTGGCGATCCGCCGTGGGCTCGACGACGCCGCGTTGCGCGAGCGGGTCGGGCGGGCCGGGCGTGACCGGGTGGTGGGCCGCTGGAGCTGGCGGCACTGCGCGCAGCTCACGGTCGAGCAGTACCGCGAGGTGCTCGCCATGCCGGCGAACCAGGACAAGCTGCGCCGACTCCGTCAGGGCACCGCCGGCTGATGCTCACCGTTCGCTACGACCTCCTCGCGCTGCGCCCCGGCGATCTCGTGCTCGACCTCGGCTGCGGCTTCGGCCGCCACGCCTTCGAGGCAGCCCGTCGCGGCGGCCGGGTCGTGGCGTTCGACTACGCCGACGCGGAGCTGAAGGAGGTGCGCAACACCTTCGAGGCCATGGCGGCCGCCGGCGACGTGACGCCGGGTGCGCTCGTCGGCACGGTGCAGGGCGACGGCACGAGGATCCCCTTCCCCGATGCCACGTTCGACTGCGTGATCGCGTCGGAGGTGCTCGAGCACATCGCCGACGACGTGGCCTGCTTGGCCGAGCTGACCCGCGTGCTCAAGCCGGGCGGCGTGTTGGCGGCCACGGTGCCGGCCGAGTGGCCGGAGAAGGTGTGCTGGTGGCTGTCCGACGAGTACCACGCGCCCAAGGTCGCCGGTGGCCACGTGCGCATCTACTCCGAAGACGAGCTGCGCACGAAGATGGCCGCTGTCGGCCTCGACCCCGCCCGGTCCCACCGGGAGCACGCGCTGCACACGCCCTACTGGTGGCTGCGGTGTGCCGTCGGTCCCCAGAACGACGAGCACCCCCTCGTCCAACCGTACAAGCGGCTGCTCGAGTGGGACATCGTGAAGCAGCCGTGGATCACGCGCACCGCCGAGCGGGTGCTCGCGCCGGTGCTCGGCAAGAGCCTCGTCGTGTACGCGAGCAAGCCGTGATCCCTGCTGTCGACGGCGCCATCAGCGCCGACGAGGTGCGCCAGACGGCCCGGTCCATCGCCGCCCTCCAGCTCCCTTCGGGGATGATCCCGTGGTTCCCGGGCGGGCACTGCGACCCGTGGAACCATGTGGAGACGGCGATGGCCCTCGACGTGGCCGGCCTCCATGACGAGGCCGAGCGCGCCTACCGGTGGCTGGCCGACGTGCAGCGACCCGACGGCAGCTGGCACAGCTACTACCTCGGCGACGGCATCGAGGACGCCAAGCTCGACACCAACGTCGTCGCCTACGTCGCCGCCGGCGTGTACCACCACTGGCTCATCACCGGCGACCTCGCCTTCACCCGCCGCATGTGGCCGGTGGTCGAGCGGGCCGTCGACTGGGTCCTCGAGCTCCAGACGCCACGGGGCGAGATCATCTGGGCCCGCCACGTCGACGGCAAGCCGTGGAGCTACGCCCTCCTCACGGGGTCGTCGAGCATCTGCCACTCGTTGCGCTGTGCCGTCGCGCTGGCCGAGGTGGTCGGCGACGAGCGACCCGAGTGGGAGCTGGCCGCGGTCAACCTGGCCAACGTGATCGCGTACCACCCCGACGCCTTCGCCCCCAAGCACCGCTGGGCCATGGACTGGTACTACCCCGTCCTCGGTGGCGCCCTCACCGGCGAGGCCGCCGACGCCCGGCTGGCCTCGCAGTGGGGCACCTTCGTGATGCCCGGCCTCGGCGTCCGTTGCGTCAGCAACGAGCCGTGGGTCACGGCCGCCGAGACGGCCGAGTGCTCGATGTCGTTCGCGGCCGCCGGCGACCTTTCCACCGCCACTGCGCTGCTGCAGTGGACCCGTCCCCACCGCTGCGACGACGGCGCCTACCTCACCGGTCTCGTGCACCCGGAGCGCTCGTCGTTCCCCGAGGGCGAGCGCACCGCTTACACCGCGGCCGCGATCATCCTCGCCGCCGACACCATCAGCCGGGCGTCGGCCGCCAGCGGCCTGTTCCTCGGCGAGCACCTCCCCGCCGTCACCCCCGCCGAGTCGCTCGACGAGCTCGACGAGCTGGGCCGCGACTGACCGGCGCCGCACCCCCTCACCCGGCACCACACTCCCCGGCCCGCTCACTGTGGTGCCCCGTGAGCAGCAGGCCCACCGCGCACCACACTCACCAGGCGGCCCGCTCACTGTGGTGCCCCGTGAGCAGCAGGCTCACTCGGCACCACGGTTCGCGCGGCAGACTGGGCGGGTGGCTGCTGCAGAAGTCGACGCCTACCTGGCGGCGCTCGGCGAGCCCGAGCGGTCCACGTTGGAAGCGCTTCGGCGCTCGATCCTGCGGGTGGTACCCGACGCCGAGCAGGGGCTGTCGTACCGGATGCCGGCGTTCAAGGTGAAGGGCAAGACGGTGGCCGGCTTCGCCGCCTTCACGAACCACCTGAGCTACCTGCCCCACAGCGGCACCGTGCTGGCGACCCTCGGCAACGAGGTGGCCACCTACGACACGTCGAAGGGCTCGCTGCGGTTCGCCGCCGACGAGCCGCTGCCCGAGGCGCTCGTCGAACAGCTGGTGCACACCCGCATGGCCGAGCTCGGGCTGGCGTGAGCGGCGAGCGCGACCTCGCACGGCTGCTGGAGACCCTTGCGCCGGTGCGCCGGCCCGGGCGCTACGTGTACGCCTGCGTCGACGCCATGCCCGACGGCATCGAGCCGTTCGCCGTCGTCCGGGAGGACGAGGGCCTCACGCTCGTGCTCGACGGCGACGACGCCGACCGCCTCGGACTCGCCACCTCGTTCGACGCCGCGCTGATCACCCTGCGGGTCCACTCCGCGCTGGAGGCCGTCGGGCTCACGGCCGCGATCGCCCGGGCGCTGGCTGCCGAGAGCATCAGCGCGAACGTGATCGCCGGGTTCCACCACGACCACGTGCTGGTGCCACTCGACCGGGCCGACGACGCCCTGGCCTGCCTGCAGTCGCTCTCGGCCGAGCCGCGGTAGGACCGGCGACCGGCCACCCGCCGAGCCACCGGCACGCGACACCCGTCGGCACCGACCGGTGAACCACCGGCGACGTGGGCGGTCCTCCGACGGCTCGAAGCCGACTCGTCTGCCGGCACGGTCGTCAGGGGCGGCGCAGGACGCGCAGGCTCCCGGTGGCCGACACGTCCTCGAAGCCGGCCGCCAGCGCCGGGAGGTAGATCTCCTCGTAGGGCGGGCGGCCACCGTCGGCCGGGTCGGGGAACACGTCGTGGATGGCGAGCAGGCCGCCGGGCGCCACCCACGGCGTCCACCCGGCGAAGTCGTGACGAGCGGGCTCCACGCCGTGGCCGCCGTCGATGAAGCACAGGGCCAGCGGCGTGCGCCAGTGGGCCGACACCCGCGGCGACTCGCCGACCACGGCGATGACGTGGGGCTCGAGGCCGGCGTCGTGCAGCGTCCGCCGGAACACCGGGAGCGTGTCCATGCGACCGGTGGCCGGGTCGACCAGCGCCGGGTCGTGCCACTCCCAGCCGGCCTGGTTCTCCTCACTGCCGCGGTGGTGGTCGACGGCGAACAGCACCGTCGCGCAGGCCCGGGCGGCGTCGGCCAGCCAGACCGTCGAGCGGCCGCAGTAGGAGCCGACCTCGAGGAAGGGCAGGCCCGGCAGGGCGGCACCGGCCGCCATGGCCGCCTCCCACAGGGCATCGCCCTCGTCGGGTGGCATGAACCCGGTGGCGGCCAGCGCGGCCGCCCGCACTGCGCCCTCGATCACCAGCCGTCCCAGCGGATCACGGCGTCGGGGGCCGGCCGCAGCGCCGGCTTGAAGTCGGTGCCCTTCGTGTAGGCCAGCGGCGACAGGCAGGCCTGCTGCACGGTGTCGAACGGGATGCCGAGGATGTCGGCCACCTGCCGCTCCATCATGAGGTGGATCGTGGTCCACGCCATGCCGAGGCCGCGGGCGCGCGCCGCCAGCATGAAGCTCCACATGGCGGGGAGGATGTTGCCCATCACGGCCGCGCTCACCGTCGCCGGCATGCTGTCGACCCGGACGCCCTCGGCGCAGCCGACCACGAGCACCGGGACCTCCGCCATGTGCTCGGCCAGGTAGGTCGCCGAGTCGACCACGCGGTCCTGCTGGGCCTGCTCGGCCGCGCCCTCTTTCGTGATGGCGCCGGCGAAGACCGGAAGGTTCTTGTAGATCTCCCAGCACTGGGCGTAGACGTCGGCCACCGCCTTGCGCTTGGCGGCGTCCTTCACCACCACGAACCGCATGGTGATGTTGTTCGAGCCCGACGGCGCCTGCAGCGCCGCTGCGGCACACTCCCGGATCAGCTCGTCCGGGACGTCACGCGTCAGGTCGAGCCGCTTGCGCACGGCACGCGTGGTCGACAGCAGCTGGTCCGGCGTCAGGTCGAGCGTCATCGTGGATCCCCCTCGCCCCGCCCCCACGGGCGATCCGGGGCAGCGTAGAGGTGCGCCCGACCCGTGGCACACTCGCAGTCATGGGGGCCCTCGACGAACTGGTCGACCTGCTCGATCTCGAGAACATCGAGGTCAACATCTTCCGGGGCGTGTCGCCCGACGAGAACCGCCAGCGGGTGTTCGGCGGCCAGGTGGCCGGCCAGGCGCTGGTGGCAGCCAGCCGGACGGTGCCGGCCGACCGCTTCGTCCACTCGCTGCACGGCTACTTCCTGCGGCCCGGTGACCCGACGACGCCGATCCTCTACGAGGTCGACCGCATCCGCGATGGCAGCAGCTTCACCACCCGGCGCGTGGTCGCCATCCAGCACGGCCGAGCCATCTTCAACCTCCAGGCCAGCTTCCACGTGCACGAGCCGGGCCTCGACCACCAGTCGGCGATGCCGGCCGGCGTCCCCGAGCCCGAGTCGCTGCCCGACTTCCGCACTCGCATGGCGCCGTGGAAGGACTACCTCGGCGACTGGTACGACCGGCCCCGCCCCATCGACATGCGCTACGTCGACCCCATGCCGATCGAGCGGGGCGACGGCGACCGGGGCGCCCACCAGAAGGTGTGGCTGCGCGCCGACGGCACGCTGCCCGACGACCCCGTGCTGCACGCGTGCATCGTCACCTACGCCTCCGACATGACGCTGCTCGACACCACGCTGCTGCCCCACGGCATCTCGTGGCACGACCAGACGGTGCAGATGGCCAGCCTCGACCACGCCATGTGGTTCCACCGTCCGTTCCGGGCCGACGACTGGCTCCTCTACGACCAGGGCACGCCGTCCACCAGCAACGCCCGCGGCTTGGCGTACGGGTCGATCTTCACCCACGATGGGGTGATGGCCGTCTCGGTCGTCCAGGAAGGGCTGATCCGCAAGATCCGCTGACGCCCTGGATCCGCACCACGGAAGGTGACCTCGGTGGACCCCCACATCCGACCCCCTAGGCCCGCCGCCGGGCCGACGAGGCGGCGCACCGCCCTCGCTTCGCTGGCCGTGCTCTCGCTCGGGCTCGCCGCCTGCGGCGACGACGACGCCACGGGCCCGGCGCCTGGCGGCTCGGCCCCGGTGACGGCGCCTGCCGTCGTGCCCGGCTCCACCACGCCCACCACCGTCGCCCGCCCGGGAGCGGGCACGCTGCCCACCGCCCCCGTGCCCACCACGGCGGCGCCGCCCACCGCCTCGGCGCCGTCGCTCGCCGACGTCCGCGTGCGCGTGGTGGAGGTGGTGCAGGCCGAGCAGCCGATCGACCTCGTGCGGCACGACGGCGTGCTCTACGTGGCCGAGCGGGTCGGCACCGTGCGCCCGCTGGTCGACGGCCGCCTCGGCAACCCGATCGCCGACCTTCGTGACCGCACGTCGGCCTCGGGCGAGCAGGGCCTGCTCGGCGTGGCCTTCTCCCCCGACGGCACCACGCTCTACGCGCACTACACCGACCGCAACGGCACCACCACCGTCGACGCCCTCAGCCTCGGCCCGGACGGCGCCGCCACCGACCGGCGCACCCTGCTCACCCAGCCCCAGCCGTTCGCCAACCACAACGGCGGCCAGCTCTCGGTAGGACCCGACGGCCTGCTCTACCTCGGCCTCGGCGACGGCGGCTCCGCCAACGACCCCCAACGGAGCTCCCTCGACCTCGGCACGTGGCTCGGCAAGATCCTGCGCATCGACCCGACCCCGAGCGCCGACGCGCCCTACACGGTGCCGGCCGACAACCCTTACGTCGGCGTCGCCGGGGCTCGCCCCGAGATCTGGGCCATCGGCCTGCGCAACCCCTGGCGGTTCTCGTGGGACCGGGCCACGGGCGACCTGTGGGTGTCCGACGTCGGCCAGAACCGCCTCGAGGAGATCAACGTCGTCCCGGCGCCGAACGCCGGCCGGGCCGCCAACTTCGGCTGGAGCGCCTTCGAGGCCAGCGACCGGTTCAACGACGACCAGCCTCCCGACGGCGCCCTACCCCCGCTGCACCAGTACGAGCACGGCGACCTGGGCTGCTCGGTCACCGGCGGCTTCGTCTACCGCGGCAGCGCCATCCCGGCGCTGCAGGGCTCCTACGTGTTCGGCGACTACTGCGCCTCGGGGGTGCGAGCCGTCGACCCGCTCGACCCGGCGACGGCGGTACGGCTCAGCGAGGAGCCGGCCAAGGTCGTGGCGTTCGGCGAGGACGACGCCGGCGAGCTCTACGTGCTGACCCTCGACGGCCTGGTGGCCCGCCTCGCCCCCGCCTGAGCGCCCGCGCACGCGCACCGGCGGCGACCGCAGCCCACGCTGCACACCTCGTGGCGGTGTGACGGTCGGCGGCGCCGCGATCAGCGGCGGGCCCCCATGAACATCACCTTGAGCGTGTCGTAGTTCTCGATGCAGTGGCCGGCGCCGAGCACCACGCTCTCGAGCGGCATCTCCACGAGGTGCACCGGCACCTTCGTCTCCCGCTCGATGCGCGTGTTGAGGCCCCGCAGCAGCGCACCACCGCCGCAGAGGTACATGCCCCGCATGAGGAAGTCCTGGCTCAGCTCGGCCGGTGCCTTCGACAGGCAGCGGATGACCGACTCGACGACGGCGGCCACGATCTCGTCGATGGCCGCCCGCACCTCGGGCGGGCTCAGCACCACGGTCTTGGGGAGGCCGCTCATGAGGTCGCGGCCGCGCACCTCGGCGTGCACCTCGTCGGGAGTGGGATCGGCCGAGCCGATGGCGACCTTGATCTCCTCGGCCGTGCGCTCGCCGATCGCGATGCCGTACTCCCGGCGCACGTAGTTCTGGATGGAGGCGTCGATGTCGAACGACCCCACCCGCACCGCCTCGAGCGCCACGATGCCGCCGAGCGAGATCACCGCCGTCTCGGTGGTGCCACCGCCGATGTCGATCACCATGTTGCCGATGGGCTCGTCGATGGGGAGACCGGCCCCGATGGCCGCCGCCATCGGCTGCTCGATCAGCTGCGCGTCGGCCGCTCCGGCCCGGCGGGCCGCCTCGGTGACCGCCCGCCGCTCCACCTCGGTGATGGCCGACGGGACGCAGATCAGCACACGGGGACGGTTGAACCTCGACACGCCGACGCGCTGGAGCAGCAGGCGGATCATGCGCTCGGTGATGTCGAAGTCGGTGATGGCCCCGCCCCGCAGCGGGCGCACCGCCACGATGTAGCCCGGCGTGCGGCCGATCATCTGCCAGGCCTCGTGGCCGGTGGCCAGCACCTCGCCGCTCTGGGTGTTGAGCGCGATCACGCTCGGCTCGTTGAGCACGATCCCGCGACCCTTCGCGTACACCAAGGTGTTGGCGGTGCCGAGGTCGATGGCGAGGTCGCGTGCCATCAGGAGCTCGTGCGGGCCTTGTCGGCCACCGGGGACACGGGCTGCGCGCCGAGGGCCCAGTCGTCGCCGCCCTCCCAGCGCTCCTTCTTCCAGATGGGCGACGAGGCCTTCAGCGTGTCGATGCCGAAGCGGGCCGCCTCGAAGGCCTCGGGCCGGTGGGGGGCCGAGACGGCGACGACCACCGACGACGCCTCGACCTCGAGCGGCCCGACGCGGTGCCACAGCACGACGCGACCGACCTCCGGCCAGCGCTCGCGCAACGCCCCTGCGATGGCCGAGAACGTGGGCCGGACCTGCTCCTCGTAGGCCTCGTACTCGAGCAGCGACACACCGGGGCGGCCCTCGGCGTGGTCTCGCACGGTGCCGCTGAACAGCACGACGGCGCCACAGCCCGGCCGCACGGCCCACGCGTAGGCGTCGCCCACCGGCAGCTCGTCGGCGGTGAGCGCAAGCCAGTCGTCGCCGTGGTCGGGCGGTTGCATCGGCGGCATCGTACCTGTCGGTCGCGCCGTCGCCCTCGGGCGATCGGACCCGCGCGGACACCCTGCGGTGACCGCCTTACGCTGGCTCGCCGTGGAGGGCAGCGACTGGGGCGACGACGAGCCGTACCGCCCGCCGCTCCCCCCGGAAGACCGCCTGTGGCGCCACCCGTCGGAGATGGCCGGCGCGGTTGCGCCTGCTGCGGCCACCTCGCCGGGCGGGCGGGGCCGGCGCACGGCCATCGTGGTGGCCGTCGGCGCCGCCGGTGCCCTCCTCGTGGCCGGGCTGGCCGACGTGGCGTTGCGGCCGGCCGACGTGGCCAGCCCGGCCACCACCGTGCCACTCGTCCCGGCAACGACGGTGCCGCTGTCGACGACGGCACCCGCGCCGCCGACGTCCGTGTCGGCGCCGACCAGCGCTCCGGTCACGCCGACGACGGTCGGCGCGGCGACGGTGACGACCATGGCCCTGCGACCCGATGTACCGGGCCTGCTGCGGCTGGTCGCCACCACGCCCGACGGTGACCGGGCGGCCGCCGCCGTCGCCATCGACGCGCAGGGCACGCTCGTCACCTCCGTCGCTGCCGTCCGCGACGCCACCGTCCTCGTCGTGGTGCTGCCCGACGGCACGGCCGCCGCGGCGGAGGTCATGGGCATCGACGGCGAGGCGGGCGCCGCCGTGCTCGTTGTCGCCGCGCCGACCACACCGGCCCGCGCCGGTAAGGCCGGTCGGCTCGTCGTCGGCGACCAGGTCGCCACCGCCTGGCCGGCCCGTACCACCGGCACGGTGCAGGACCTCGGCGTCGACGCCAGCGCGCGCAGCGGCCAGACCATGCGTCACCTCCTCGCGCTCGAGGCACCTGACGCCGCCGCCTTCGCCGAAGGCGAGGCGCTGCTCGACGGCAGCGGTTCGGTGGTCGGGCTGTGCACCCGCGACGCCGACGGCCGTCTCCTCGCGGTGCCGATCGAGCTGGCCCGCTCGGCCGCCCGCAGCTGGCGCCAGGAGGGTCGCCTCGTGATCCCATGGATCGGCGTGGGCGGGCGCGACGCCGACGGCGGTGGCGCCCACCTGAAGGCAGTCGACGCCGACGGCCCGGCGGCCACCGCCGGCGTGCTGGAGGGCGACACCGTACGCGCCGTCGACGGCGAGGCGGTCGCCTCGATGGCGGCGTTCGTGCTGGCGGTGCGTGACCACGACGCCGGCTCGGTGGTGACGCTCACCGTCGAGCGCGACGGCGCGCCGATGGAGCTCAGCGTGACCGTTGCAGAGCGACCGACCCAGACCTGACCCGGACCGGCGCGGCCCTCACGGCCGCGCCGCCACCGCCCGGCGCCGCCGGCGTACCGCCGCTCGCACGCCGAGCGCAGCGGCCAGTGCCACGAGCACCGCGAGGGCGCCCGCGGTCCCGAGTGCCAGCTCCTGCTTGCGCTTCGGGCTGAGCAAGGTGAACCACTTGGCCTCGGTGCCGGCCACGAGCGCCTCCTCGTTGGTCCACGCCGGCGACCAGCCGGCGGCCACGAGGCGGTCGTTGCTCACCAGCACGGCGTGCTCGGTGTAGGGCACGAGACCCGGCGGTATCGGCCCTCGCTGGAAGCGCCAGCGGACCCGGGCGAACCACGCCGCCAGGCGAGGCGGCAGCGGGAAGCGGGGCGCCGTGCCCGACAGCGCCCGCACGACGTCGCCGGCGAGCCAGCCGTCCGGCGTCACGTTGAACGGGCCGTCGAGGTGCTCGCGCCGGGCCAGTGCCACGGCGGCCGCCAGGTCGTCGAGGTGCACGAACTGCTTGGGCGGGTCGTCGTCGCCGGCTCGCATGCCGGAGGCAGCAGCCAACGCGCGCGCCATCCAGCTCGTCGCGTCCTCGTCGAGCGCGGTCACGGGGCGCAGCACCGCCGCCGTGCGGTCGACTTGGGCATCGGCCCAGTCGGCCAGGAGGTGCTCGGCCTGGGCCCGCTGCACGGCATGGGCGAGCCCGGGGTTCGGTCGCAGCGGCGCGTCCTCGGTGAGCGGCACCGGGTTGTTGGGCCAGGCGCCGTACACCGTCGCCGACGACATCGCCACCACGTGGCGCACACCGGCCGCGGCCGCGGCGTCGAGCATCCGCCCGGTGCCGGTCACGTTGACCCAGGCCGAGCGGCGCCGGCGCCGCTCGGTGTCGGACACCATGGCGAGGTGCACGAGCTCGTCGGCCCGCTCGAGCAGCGGCCCGAGGTCGGCTGCTGTCACATCGACGCGGTGGTACTCGACCTTGGGCACCGCCGCCTCGGCCGGGGCTGGTAGCAGGTCGAGCGCCACGACGCGCTCGACGGTGGGGTCGGCGGCCAGCAGCTGCAGCACGCGCCGCCCGACGCCACCGGCGGCGCCGGTGACCACCACGACGTGCCCGTCGCCGTTGCCGGGGTGGATCTCCACGGGCACGTGCCTACCATGCCCTCGTGAGCGACCCCGAACCCCGCGGCGACGACCCCTTCGGCGGACTGCCGCTGTTCGGCGACCTGTTCCGCATGCTGGGGCGCCAGGGTGGCATCACCTGGGAGGCGGCCAAGCAGTTCGCCGTCGCCGTCGCCACCGAGGGCCAGCCCGAGATGCAGGTCCAGCCGGCCGAGCGCTTCCACTGGCAGGAGCTGGCTCGGGTGGCCGAGCTCCACGTGAACGACCTCACCGGCCTCGACCTCGCCGCCGGTGGCCGCAGCCCCGAGATCCTGCCCGTCACGCCCGGCACCTGGGCCGTGCGCACGCTCGACGCCTACCGCCCGCTCTTCGAGCACCTCGCCACCTCGCTGGGGGCGGGCGCCGCTCCAACCGGCGACGAGCCCCCGGCCGACCCGGCGGCCCTCATGGGCAGCCTCATGTCGCTGTTCTCGCCGGTGATGCTCGGCATGTCGGCCGGGTCGATGGTCGGCCACCTGGCGCTGCGGGCCTTCGGGCAGTACGACCTGCCGATCCCACGGCCGCCGTCGTCGGAGCTGCTGGTGGTGGCGGCCTCGGTCGATCGCTTCGGCACCGACTGGGAGCTCGGCGCCGACGACCTCCGCCTGTGGGTCTGCCTGCAGGAGCTCACGACGCACGCCGTGCTCGGCCTGCCGCACGTGCGAGCCGGTCTCGAGCGGCTGCTCACCACCTACGCCCAAGGCTTTCGCCCCAACCCCGACGCCCTCGCCGACCGCCTCGGCAGCATCGACCCGATGGCGATGCTCTCCGGCACCGGCGACGCGATGGACGACCTCCAGCGGGCACTGGGCGATCCCGAGATCGTGCTCGGCGCCATCCGGTCGCCCGAGCAGCTGACGCTCCTGCCTCAGCTCGATGCGCTCGTGGCCGTGGTCGTCGGGTTCGTCGACCACGTGCTCGACGCCGCCGCGCCCCGCCTGCTCGGCTCGTCGGCCCGCATCGCCGAGGCCGTACGGCGCCGACGGGTCGAGGCCGACCAGGCCGACGTGTTCGTCGAGCGCCTCCTCGGGCTCACGCTCACCCAAGCCCAGGTCGACCGGGGGGCGGCCTTCGTGTCCGGCGTGGTCGAACGCGCCGGCGAGACCGGCCTGGCCCGCCTGTGGTCGTCAGAGCGCGAGCTGCCAACGCCGGCCGAGGTCGATGCGCCCGGCCTGTGGCTGGCCCGCATCGACCTCCCCAGCTGACCAGCACTGTGGTGCCACCTGCGCCCCACGCCCACCAGCCACCACAGTCAGCACACCGCCCAGCGACCGTGGTGCCACCTGCGCCCCACGCCCACCAGCCACCACGGTGAGAACGGCGGGGAGGCTCAGGGAGCCTTGGCGTCCTGGTCGAACTTTGTCGGCGGGAGCCCATCGTGGGGTGGGCCGGTCGGCGGGGGCAGCGAGCGGGGTGCCAACGGGGGCACCAGGGCCCCGGGGGGCGGTGGGAACCCCGGCTCAGGGGCGCCGGGTTCGGCGGCGAGGTCGGGCTCCGAGGCCTCGTCGGGCGGCGACCGCCGGTTGACGACGTGCCTGGCCCTGCGCCACAGCCTGGTGGTGATCGGGTCGGGCGGCGCGGCGCCGGCCTGCACCCGCTTGGTCCACACCACGTAGCTCACTGCGGCCACGGCGGCGATCGCCGCCACCACGAAGAAGCCGACGGCCGGGGGCAGCGGCACGACGACCGGTATGGCCGCGGCGGTGACCCAGGCGATCTGGAACCGAGCCTCGAACCCGGCGAAGGCGCGGCCCTGGTTGGCGTCGGGCGCGTCACGCTGGACGACGGCGTCGAAGGCCGCCCGAGCCGACGCCGCCGAGAACCCCATCACGAACGCGACGGCCACCGCCATCGGCGGCGTCGGCCAGAACGACGCCACGAAGCCGGCCATCGCCACCATGACGAGCGAGCCGACGATGATGCGCTCCTCGCGAGCGGCCTCCCGCAGCTGACCAGCCACCAGGTTGCCCAGGAAGGTGCCGGCGGCCGACGCGGCGACGGCCAATCCGAACCACACCAGCGCGACGTCGTCACGGCGGAACCAGAACGCGGTCTGGAACACGAGGAAGCCGACCCCGGCCCGCAGCAGCGCCATCGCCGAGGCCGCCAGCAGCACGCCCGGCCGGTGCAGCTCTTCTCGCTCGACCGCCGTGGCCGGCTCGGCCGCCACGACCGTGCGCGGCAGCTGCAGCCCCAGCACCACCGCTGCCGCGAACAGCAGCGCGGCGAAGCCCATCGTCAGCTCGGGCCCGACCAGCTGGCACAGCCCGGCCGGGATCGCCGCGATGGCACCGACCACACCGGCGACCAGGCCCAGCTTGGCGTTCGCCTCCACCAGCTCGTCGTCGTCTCGCACCACCGAGGGCACGATGGCGCTCTTCGACACGCCGTACGACCGCTGCAGCACGAGCATGAGGAACGCCATCGGGAACAGTGCCCACGTGTCGATGGTGAACACGAGCGCCACCGACACGGCGACGCGTGCCGCGGCGATCAAGATCACGGCCAGGCGGCGGCCGCCCCTGACCCGGTCGATGGCCGGGCCGATGAGCGGCGCGATCACGGCGAACGGCAGGAGGCTGAACACGAGGTACGCGGCCACCTTCCAGCGGGCGGCCTGCGGTGAGATGTCGAAGAACAGCGAGCCGGCCAGCGCCACCGCGACAGCGACGTCGCCCGCCATCATCAGCGCGTGGGTTCGGGCCAGCCGGGTGAACGGCGAGGTCGTGAAGTAGCGCCGGACGATGTCGGCCTGAACCGGGTCGCCCGACGTCACACCGTCAGACTACGAGTCGTGGCCGAACGCGGGAGTCCGGTGGTCAGGCCGGACGAGGTCCTTCGAACTTGTAGCCCAGGCCACGGATGGTCACGATGCGGACCGGGTTCGACGGATCGTCTTCCACCTTCGACCGCAGCCGCTTGATGTGCACGTCGAGCGTCTTGGTGTCGCCGACGTAGTCGCTGCCCCACACCCGGTCGATGAGCGTCTCGCGCGGCAGCACCCGGCCGGCGTTCTCGAGCAACAGCTCGAGGAGCTCGAACTCCTTGAGCGGCAGCTGGACCGGTCGGCTGCGGATGGTCACCTCGTGGCGCTCGGGGTCGAGGCGCACGTCGCCCACCTCGAGCACGCCGAGGGGACGACCCCCACGGGCAACGGCCCCCGGCGACCGCCGCAGGACGGCCCGCATGCGGGCCACCAGCTCCCGCAGCCGGTAGGGCTTGGTGACGTAGTCGTCGGCTCCGACCTCGAGGCCGACCACGGTGTCGATCTCGGCCCCCTTGGCCGTGACCATGATGATCGGCACCTGGCTGCGCTTGCGCAGCTGGCGGCACACGTCGATGCCGCTCACGCGCGGCAACATCACGTCGAGCAGCACGAGGTCGGGGTTGACGGCGTCGAACATCTCGAGCGCGCTCGCGCCGTCGCGCGCGACCTGAACCCGGAACGACTCGCGCTTGAGCCCGACGGTGAGGGCCTCGACGAAGCTCTCCTCGTCTTCCACGACGAGCACCGTGATGTCGTCTGCCATTAGCCGGCCTCCGGCACGGTGACGGCCACCGGGCCGGGCCCGGAGGGGATGCGGAGAGTGAAGCTGCTGCCCACCCCTTCCTGCGACTGCACCCGCACGTCGCCACCGTGGTTGGTGGCCACGTGGCGGACGATGGCCAGGCCGAGGCCCGTGCCGCCGGTCTCACGGCTGCGGGCCCGGTCGACCCGGTAGAACCGCTCGAAGATCCGGTCGAGGTCACGGGCGGGTATGCCGATCCCGTGGTCGGTGACGACCACGTCGACCCACGACCCGTCGGTGAAGGCCGCCACCTCCACCACGGACCCGGTGTCGCTGTACTTGACGCCGTTCTCGACGAGGTTGGCCAGGGCCGACACCAGCTGGCGCCGGTCGCCGATGACGGTCAGTCGCCTCGACGGCTCCGTCACCTGAACCCGAATCCCCCTCGCCTCGGCCAGCGGGCGCACCCGTTCAAGGGCCTCGGCGGCGATGAGCCCGACGTTCACCGGCTCTCGGAAGGGTTCGCCGCCGAGCTCGATGCGCGACAGCTCGAGGAGGTCCTCGATGATCCGCGCGACCCGGTTGCTCTCCTGCACCATCTTCTCCGAGAGCCGAGCGATCACCTCGGGCTCGGTCTCGTCGACGAGGGTCTCGGCCAGCAGCGAGAGCGCGCCGATCGGCGTGCGCAGCTCATGGCTGATGTTGGCCACGAAGTCGGTCCGAACGGCCTCGAGGCGGGCCTGCTCGGTGACGTCGTCGATGGCCACCAGGGCGCCGCCGTCGAAGGGTTCGGCCACCAGCTCGACGGCCCGCCGAGGCGGACCGAACACCTCGACGGTCCTTCGGACCGTCCGACCGTCGAGCGCAGCCCGGGCGGTGGCCCGAACGGCGTCGGCCACGAGCGCGTCACCGGCACGGTCGCCCAGGAACGAGCGGGCGGCTGCGTTCCGCAGCAGCACCTCGCCCTGCGACCCGGTGATGACGAGCCCTTGCGGGAGGGCGTCGAGAGCGCGCACCACTCGCTGGCGCTCGCTGTCGATCTCGGCCAAGAGTCGCTCCTGTCGCTGCTCGTGGGCTTCGGCAGCGTCACGGTGAGCGCGCCGGGCCCCCACCGCCACGGCCGCCATCACCGTCATTGCGAGCACGGCCAGCGCCGCGACGACGTAGGCGACCAAGCCAGCCCCTAGGTGCTCGGGTCGGGGACCGGGGCGGACTCGTCGTAGCCGCTCGTGCGGCGCATCGCCTCGGTGTCCTCGAGGTAGCCCGTGGCCATGTACTTCACCCGCTCGGCCACGTTGACGGCGTGGTCGCCGATGCGCTCGTAGAAGCGGGCCACCAGCGCCAGCTGCACCGCGATGGCGAGATCGAGGTGTAGCTCGTGGTGGGTCTCGAAGATGGCCTCGATGAACTCCGAGTGGGTCCGATCGAGCATGTCGTCCATGTCCTCGATGGCATTGGCCAGCGGCGCGTCGCCTTCGGCGTAGGCATCGACGACGAACCGCCATTCCTGGACGGCCTGGTCGGCCATGCGGCTGATGAGACCTCGCAGCCGCGGCGACAGCTGCGACCCGTACACCCGGCGGGCGGCCTTGCACAGGTTGACCACGAGGTCGGCCGACCGCTCGATCTCGCTGATGATGCGCACCGCGGCCATCAGCCGCCTCAGGTCGACCGCCATCGGCTGCTGCAGGGCGACGACCTGGTAGCACCGCTCCTCGAGGGCCAGGCAGCGCTCGTTGAACCCGTCGTCGGAGCGGATCACGTACTCGGCGGCCTCGAGGTCGCCGTCGAGGATGGCCTGGGTGCCGCGGGGGATGCGGTCGATCACCCCGGCCGCGAGGCTGATCATGTCCTCCCTGATCGCCTCGAGCTCCTGGTGGTAGGTCTTGCGCATCTCCTCCATCAGCGGTTCCTCCCGTTGCCTTGCCGACCGATCACCCGAACCGCCCCGTCACGTACTGCTCGGTGCGCCTGTCGCCCGGCACGGAGAAGATCTTGGCCGTGCGGTCGTACTCCACCAGGACACCCGTGCGGCGATCGCTCTCGGGGTTCACCTCGGTGGTGAAGAAGGCCGTCATGTCGCTCACGCGGGCCGCCTGCTGCATGTTGTGGGTGACGATGACGATGGTGTACTGCGACTTCAGCTCCTGCATGAGGTCCTCGATGCGGGCGGTGGCAATGGGATCGAGGGCCGAGCAGGGCTCGTCCATCAGGATCACCTCTGGCTCCACTGCGATAGCACGAGCGATGCAGAGGCGCTGCTGCTGACCACCCGACAGCCCCATGCCCGACTCCGTCAGGCGGTCCTTCACCTCGTCCCACAGCGCGGAGCCCTTGAGTGCCCGCTCCACGACGTCGTCGAGGGTGGCCTTCTTCTTCACCCCACTGATGCGGGGGCCGAAGGCGATGTTGTCGTAGATGCTCTTCGGGAACGGGTTCGGCTTCTGGAACACCATGCCGATCCGGCGACGCACCTCCACCGCGTCGACATCGGCGCCGTACAGGTCCTGGCCGTGGTAGTCGATGCGCCCGCCGACGTGGGCCCCCTCGATGAGGTCGTTCATCCGGTTGAAGCACCGCAGCACCGTGGTCTTGCCGCAGCCCGACGGGCCGATGAAGGCGGTGATCTCGTGCTCGCGAATGTCGAGGTTCACCTCGCGCACCGCTCTGAAGTCGCCGTAGAAGACCTCGAGGTCGGTCGTCTGGAAGACGATGCGCCCCTTTCGCGCCGTCTCAGCGCCTTCGCCCCGCGCCGCCACGACGTCGGCCATGTCGCCGATCCCGACGGCCGGCGCCGGCGCGTCGGGCACCTTGGTGGAGTCCATGTTGTCGCTCACCACTTCCTCTCGTAGCGGTTGCGGAGCCAGATGGCGATCCCGTTCATGATGAAGATGAGCACGAGCAGCACGATGGCCGCCGCACCGGTGTCCTTGACGAACTCGGAGTTGGGGTTGCGGGCCCACGAGAAGATGATGATGGGCATGGCCGTGAACCGGCCCCGCAGCTGCTCGACGAAGTTCTGGTCGCCCGACGAGAAGATGCCGGTGACGGCGCCCACCAGGATCAGCGGGGCCGCTTCGCCAGCGGCGCGGGCCAGCGAGATCACCGTGCCGGTGAGGATGCCCGGACCAGCCGCCGGCAGCACCTGCTTGCGGATCATCTCCCACGGGGTGGAACCGAGGGCGAGCGCACCCTCGCGGATGCCCCGCGGGACGGCGCGCAACGCCTCGCTGGTGGTGATCACCACCACCGGCAACACGAGCAGCGCCAGGGTGAGCCCACCGCTGATCAGGCTGCGCCCACCGGTGAGCCCGCCGTTGCCGTTGTCGCCGAGCAACTGCACGAACACCGCCAGGCCGAGGATGCCGTAGACGATCGACGGCACACCGGCCAGGTTGCGCACGTTCACCTGTGTCCAGCGGGCGAACTGCGAGCCGCTGGCGTACTCCTCGAGGTAGACGGCACAGGCGATGCCGAGGGGGAACGCCACGATCGCCACGATGACGCACAGCATGATCGTGCCGAAGATGCCCTGGGCCACGCCGGCCTCGTTCGGGTTGGTCGACAGGTCGCTCGTGAGAAAGTCGCCGAGGCGGGTCGTGAGCACCTCGCGGCCGTCGGACCACATGTCCCACACCAGCAGCAGCAGGATCAGCATGGCCATCACGAGCGACAGCACGAGGAGCCCGTGGAACACTGCGCCACGGATGTCGCGCTTGGTGGACGTGAGCCGCTGCTGGGTCATGGCGGCGGCGACGTCGGCCCCCTGGCGGGGCGAGGAGAGCGTGGGCATCAGTAGATCTCCCGCACCTTGCGGACGAACCGCTCGCCGACCACGTTCAACGCGAGTGTGAGGAAGAACAGCAGCAGGCCGACGAAGTAGAGGCTGTTGAAGGCCAGGTTGTCTCCGGCCACCTGGTCGGATCCGGCACCGAGGGCGGCCATGGCAGCGGTCATCGTCTGCCCGGGCTGGAGCGGGTCCCAGCTGCGCAGGCCACCACCCGTGGCCCCGGCGGCGATGGCCACGATCATCGTCTCACCGATCGCTCGTGACAGGGCGAGGATGAAGGCGGCCACGATGCCCGAGATGGCGGCCGGGAACACCACCCGCAGCGACGTGGTCACGCGGCGAGCGCCCAGCCCGTAGCTGGCCTCCCGCAGGCTCATCGGCACCGCCCGCATGGCGTCCTCGGAGACCGACGCCATGAGCGGGATGAGCAAGACGCCGACCGCCAGACCGGCGGCGGTGAGATTGAACACGCCGGCTTCGTCGAAGAAGTTCTGGACCAGCTGGGGGTTGATCCAGCTGATGGCGAAGTAGCCGAGGACGACGCTCGGGATGCCGGCCAGGATCTCGAGGATCGGCTTGATCGAGCGACGCAGCTTGGGGTTGGCGTACTCCGAGAGGTAGATCGCGGCGCCGAGGCCGAGGGGCACCGCCACCAGCATCGCGATCGCGCTCACCAGGAACGTGCCGATGAGCAGGGTCGGGATGTCGAAGAGCCCACGGCGGGGGAACCAGCCGATGTCGAGCAGCTTCGACTTGTCGACCTCGAAGAAGAAGTCGAGCCCGTCGAACAGGATCGTCGCCACGATGGCGACGCTGACCAGGAAGGTGAACACGGCAGCCGACCGCAGGAAGTTCTTCATGAACGCTTCCTTACGGCGTCGCCGGGGATCCAACTTGAGCGGCAACCCTGCTTGGTTTGCCACGACGGCCTGGGCCATGAGGTCTCCTCGGTCTCCCGGTGACGACGACACTAAACCGCAGTGAGGGGCCGGGCAGACGGGCCGCCCGGCCTCTCACTGCGGACAGGTGGACTCGGCCTCGGTCAGCCCTCGCGGGTACCGACCGTGCGGGCCTCCCACGCCTCCTGGGTGGCGGCGAGGTCCTCGGCCGCCAGCGGGACGTACGGGACCTGACCGGCGTCGATGTCCGTGCCGATGACGCCACCCTCGCCGATCGACTCCATGTAGAGGTCGACATAGGCGCTCACGGCCGGGTTGGCCTCGGCGCGAGCCTTGTTCACGTAGATGAACAGGTCACGGGCGATGGGGTACTCGCCGCTCGCGATGGTGTCGACCGTCGGCTCCACGCAGCCCGAACCGCCGTCGACCTGCAGCGGCTTGATCGTGGACAGGTTCTCCTCGACGAAGGCGAAGCCCACCCACCCGAGCGAGGTGTCGCTGCCCGAGATGCCCTGGATGATCACGTTGTCGTTCGGCGACGCCGTGTAGTCGGGGCGGGCGACGGCGTCCTGGCCGCGGATCTCGGCGATGTCACCGAAGACGATCTCGGTGAAGCTGTCGTAGGTCCCTGACTCCTCGCCGGGGGCGGTGACGGTCAGCGGGGCGTCCGGGTAGGGGTTCCCGAAAGCACCGAACTCGGCCAGATCGGCCGCGCCGGCCATCTCGGTGGCAAGGTCGTTGGCGGCCGACCACTTGTTGAAGCCGGTCGACTCCGGCCCGAGCAGTGCGTAGAGGTCGTTGAAGCTCGTGCACTCGACGGCCGAGTTGTTGACGGACGTGATCACCGACAGGCCGTCGATGGCGACCTTCAGCTCGATGACCTCGATGCCCTTGCCCGTGCAGGCCTCGAGCTCCTCGGCCTTGATCGGGCGGGAGGCGTCGGAGATGTCGGCCTCGTTGTTGCAGAACTGCTTGAAGCCGTCACCGGTGCCAGGGCCGCTCACCGAGATGGCGACCTTCGGGGCGGCCTTCTTGAACTGCTCGGCGACTGCGGCCGAGATCGGCTCGACGGTGGACGAACCGGTGATGACCACCTCGCCGCTCAGGCCGGCGAGGTCGGCACCGCCGCTCGGGGCCGTGGTGTCGCTGCCGCCGGCGGTGGTTTCGGGGGCAGCGGTGGTGTCGACAGCCGCTGCCGTGGTGTCGGAGCCGCTGCCCTCCTCCTCGTCGTCGTCACCACAGGCGGCGGCGATGAGGGACAGTGCGAGCACTCCTGCGAGGATCGTGCTGCGACGCTTCGTCTTGTTCACGCTTCGTTCTCCTTTGGGGTTCGAGGAAGCGGGCCGACCCTAGGAAGCAGGAGTGAACCGGCCCTGGACTGAAGGTGAACGGGAGATGGCGCGACGGCGAACGGAGGCTGAAACCAGCGCCGGAGCCCCCGTGAGCGCAGGGTGAAGCGCCTGGCCTCAGGCCCGGGGCGCGTGGCCGGCGAACGAGGCGAAGGCGGCCAGCACGTCGCGGTCGGTGTCGTAGGTGAGCAGGTGGTGGGCCAGGTCGAGGTCGACCCAGCGCACCGCGTCGATCTCACCGTTGGGCGAGAAGCCCTCGTCGGCGAGGGGCCGCATCTCCCAGTAGCGGACGACCTTGGGCCGGCCCTTGCGGTCGATGTAGTGCACCGACGGCAGCTCGCGCCCGAGCGAGCATCGCCATCCTGTCTCTTCCCGTACTTCGCGCAGGGCGGCGTGCTCGTCGTCGGGGTCGACGAGGTCGATCTTGCCCTTGGGGAGGCTCCAGTCGTCGTAGCCGGGTCGGTGCACGACGAGCACGAACAGCAGCTCGTCGACCAGGCGCCACACCACGCCGCCGGCGGCCCGCACGGTCCGGGCCATCAGCACCGACCGCTCAGTCGAGCCATGCACGCGCCTTCTTGCGATCGGCCTTGGCCCACATCGCCCGCCAGGCGTCGCGGTGCTCGGTGGCGTCCTGGCGCTCGGCCGCGATGAGCAGCCCGGCTGCCATCGCCTGCTGGCGGCTGCAGCCGGCGGCCACGGCGCCCCGCAGCCACCCCTCGGCCACCACCGCATCGTGCTGGTCACCCAGCACGCCCTGGAGCTCGGCCAGTGCCTCGGCCAGCAGCGCTGCCTCCGGGACCGCCCGCACGACGGCTTCGGCGGCGTAGCGGGCCCGCTTGGTGCGGATGCGCAGCTCGTGGAGCTGCTCGTCGGTGGCGCCCTTGCCGAGACGGTCGGCGTCGCGGCGGAGCCGCTTCCACGGCCGGCGCACGAGCTCGGGCAGCACGACGGCGGCCGGACCCTCGGCCACCGGCAGGAAGGCGGGGTCGCGCACGGCGCCGACGAGACGGTCGAGCAGTGAGAGGTAGTCGGTGCCGTCGAAGAGGGCGTGCAGCTCGGCCAGGTGGTGGTCGCGCTCACGCTCGAGACGCTTCAGGAGCCGCACCGCCTGGGGCCCGTCGGCACCGCCGAGGCGCTCGGCCGCCTTGCGCAGCCGCTGGCCCATCACGTCGGCGTCGCGGACCGATCCGAGGGCACCGGCCAGCCAGGCCAGCTGCTCGCGCAGGCCGGCGGCCCACGCCGGGTCGACGAGCGGTTCGAACGTCTTGAGGTCGCTGCGCAGGCGCCGCGTGCTCACCCGGGCCTGGTGGACGCCGAAGGCGCCGAGGTCGAGGCGGACCACCGGGTCGTGGCCGAGGAGGCGCTGCACGCTGGCCGCCAGCGCGGCCTGCACGGCGGCCGCCGCCGACGGCTCGGGACCGAGCGGCGGGACGATCGGATCGGGGGGCAGCAGCGCCCGCGGGCCGAGGGCCCGCACCAGCTTCGGGGTGGGGTCGGGCTCACCGGCACCGGCCAGGCGCAGTCGCTCGACGAGCAGCGGCAGCAGCGAGTCGGGAGCCCCGGGAGCGGCCTCCACCTCCACCTCGCGGAAGCGGGCCGCCACGCGGTCGCCCTCGATGACGCTGACCTCGTCGTCGGCCACCTCGCCGAGGGCCCGGCCGCCGCCGTCGACCAGCGCCACGAGGCGGCGCCTGGTCTGCAGCCGAGCGATCGGGTGCGGCTCGGCCCCCCGCAGCAGACCGCGCACCGCACCGAGAAGCGCCGGGGGCGGCAGGCCGGGCGGGCCGTCCTCCGTCAGCTCCGTGCGCTCGAGGCGGTCCGGGTTGGCCGGATGGGGGATCTTGAGCGTCCAGCGTCCCTCGCCGCCCTCACCGGCGCGGTGGCGCAGGGTGACGCCGGCACGCACCAGGCGCAGATCGGGAGCATCGAGGTAGGTGGCGTCGAGGAGCTGCTCGAGCGCGGGTCGGGCCCGGAGCCACGGCGTGAGGTTGCCGACGTCGGGGAGCCGGAAGCCGGGCCAGGCCCCCAGCTTCACCTCACGCTCCAGGTTCACTTCCACGAGGTCGAGTCAAGCAGGCCGCACAAGCCGCGTCCGCATGGCGTCAGCGACGAGCGCGACCGCGGGCGAGGGAGTAGAGGCGCTCTTGCGCCTGGAGCCCGCTCGCACCAACGACGCGCGACCAGGTGCCGTCGTCTGCGAGCTGCCACGCGGCCACGTCGTCGGCCAGGTTCACCTCGAGGATCTCGAGCAGGCGGGCCTGGTGGTCGGGCGCCTCGATGGGGGCGATCACCTCGACCCGCCGGTCGAGGTTGCGCGGCATGAGGTCGCCGGAGCCGATCAGGAACACCGGCTTGCCGGGCCCACCACCGTTGGCGAAGTGGAAGATGCGGCTGTGCTCGAGGTAGCGGCCGACGATCGAGCGCACCCGAATGTGGTCCGACAGGCCCGGCACGCCTGGCCGCAGGCAGCAGATGCCCCGCACCACGAGGTCGATCTCCACACCGGCGCGACTGGCGTCGTAGAGCAGCTCGATCATGCCGGGATCGACGAGGCTGTTCATCTTCATGATGATCCGGCCCCGCGGGCCCAGCGACGCCTCGTGACGGATGAGGTCCTCGAAGCGGGGCCGCATGGTGCGGGGCGCGACCAGGATCTTGCGGTAGCGGACCTCGCGGCTGTAGCCGGTGAGGTGGTTGAACAGCTGGGTCAGGTCGGCACCCAGCTCGGGGTCGGACGTCAGGAGCCCGAGGTCTTCGTAGAGGCGGGCGGTGGAGCTGTTGTAGTTGCCGGTGCCGATGTGGCAGTAGCGGCGGATGCCGTCGCCCTCCTCCCGCACGATCAGCACGCACTTCGAGTGCGTCTTCAGCCCGACGAGGCCGTAGACCACGTGAACACCGGCCCGCTCGAGCTGCTTGGCCCAGGTGATGTTGGCCTGCTCGTCGAACCGGGCCTTGAGCTCCACGAGCGCCGCCACCTGCACACCGCGCTCGGCCGCCCGGATGAGGCTGCGCACCACCGGGCTGTCGCCCGACGTGCGGTACAGCGTCATCTTGATCGTCAGCACTCGCGGGTCTTCGCTGGCCTGGCGGAGCAGCTCCTCGGTGCTCGTGGCGAAGCTCTCGTAGGGGTGGTGCACGAGCACGTCGCCCTGGCGCACGACCGAAAAGATGCTGCGCTCGTCGGCCGCCGCGGCCGCCAGGCGCGGTTGGGTGGTGGCCGGCCACGGCTCGTCGCGCAGGTCGGGCCGGTCGAGGGCGGCCACGCCGAACAGCCCCTTCAGGTCGAGCGGCGCGCGATGGAGGTACACGTCGTCGTCGGTCACGTCGAGCTCACGCTGGAGCAGGTCGAGCACCTCGCGTGACATGCCGTGCTGCACCTCGAGGCGCACGGCCCGGCCGAAGCGACGGCGCCGCAGCTCCATCTCGACGGCCGCGAGGAGGTCGTCGGCCTCCTCTTCCTCCACGGTGAGGTCGGCGTTCCTCGTGACGCGAAAGGCCCAGTGCTCCTCGAGCTCCATGCCCGGGAACAGCGTCGGCAGCTGCGCGGCGATCACCTGCTCGAGCGGCACGAACTTCGAGCTGCCGGGCACGAGCACGAAGCGGGGCAGCAGCGACGGCACCTTCACCCTGGCAAAGCGGCGGTCGCCCCGCTCCGGGTCGATGACCATCACGGCCAGGTTGAGCGACAGGTTCGAGATGTAGGGGAACGGATGGGCCGGGTCGACCGCCAGCGGCGTGAGCACGGGGAACACCCGGTGCTCGAAGACCTCCACGAGCTGCTTGCACTCGTCGTCGTCGAGGTCGTCCCAGTTGCACAGCGCGATGCCGGCATCGCGCAGCGCAGGGACGAGGTGGTCGAGGAGGATCGCCTCCTGGTCGGCGACCAGCTCGGTCACCCGGTCGCTGATCTCCACCAGCTGCTGGGCCGGCGAGCGGCCGTCGGGTGAGGGCTTGGTGATCTCGGCCGCCACCTGGTCCTTGAGCGCGGCCACGCGCACCTGGAAGAACTCGTCGAGGTTCGACGAGAAGATGGCGCAGAACTTGATCCGCTCGAGCAGTGGCACCCGCTCGTCGTCGGCGAGCGCGAGGACGCGCCGGTTGAACGCCAGCCACGACAGCTCACGGTTGAGCAGGCGCTCCTCGGGCCCCATCCAGGGCACCTTAGGGCCGCTGCGGCGCCCGACCGCGGTCCGGCGTCACTCCTCGAGGAGCCCCAGGTCCCAGTCGAGGAGGATCCCCTCGCGCTCGGCGTCGCGCTGGATTCGCTCGCGGTTGCGCCGGAACTGCGGATCGTCGCGGGGGAGCAGCACGAGGCGGGCCAGCACGCGGGCCCGGAACTCCTCCACCACCGAGCGGTCGCCGAACTCGCTGTCGACCTCCCAGTGGGGCGATACCGGCCCCAGGTAGACGATGCGGGCGTGGGCGCGCGGGGCCTCCGGGGCCTCGGGGCTGCTGCTCGACATCGACATGGCGACCTCCGGCGCTGGTGCGGGAGGGGCAGGCTAGCCCGCGCTGGGTGCGGTCACCCGCCGGTGACGGCCCGTGACCCGAGCTGGGCGGTCACCTCGATGGCGTCGCCGCCGCGCTCCACCTGCAGCACGACCTCGTCGCCGGGGGCCTGCTCGCCGATGGCCGCGCGCAGCTCGTTCGAGCCGGCCACCGGCTGACCGTCGATGGCCGTGATCACGTCGCCCTCCTGCAGGTCCGCCTCGGCCGCCGCCGTGCCGGGCTGCACGGTGACGACGACCGCGCCCTGGTCGGCGGTGACGCCGAAGCGCTCGCGGTCGGCCGCCTCGAGCTCGTCGACGTCGACCGTCGACACGCCGAGGAAGGCACGCACCTGCACCGAGCCCTCACCCTCCTGGATCTGGTCGATGAGCGGCTTCACGGCGTTGATCTCGATGGCGAACCCGAGGTTCTGCCCGGCAGGGATCCCGGCCGAGTTGATGCCCACCACCTGGCCGGCGGCGTTCACGAGCGGGCCGCCCGAGTTGCCGCGGTTGATGGCGGCGTCGGTCTGGAGCAGGTTCTCGAGCCGGGTCTCGCCCGCCTCCAGCTCGCGGCCCTTGGCCGACACGATCCCTCGCGTCACCGTCGGGGTGTCGCCGAGGTTCAACGCGTTGCCGATCGCCACCACCTCGTCACCCACCTGCAGGGCGTCGCTGTCGCCGAGCTCGGCCGCCACCAGGCCGCTCGCCCCGCGGACCTGCACGAGCGCGATGTCGTTCTCCGGGACGGAGCCCACGAGGTCGGCCGGCATCTCGGCACCGTCGGCCATGCGGATCGTGATGGTGTCGGCCCCGTCGACCACGTGCGCGTTCGTCAGCACCAAGCCGTCATCCGTGATGATGACGCCGGACCCGGCACCGACACCGATGACGCCGTTGCCGGCCGCCTGCCCGAGCTCGATGGCCACCACCGACGGACCGACCTTGTCGAGCAGACCGCGGATGTCGAGGGCATCGCCGCTCAACGCCGGCGGCGCCGGCGCGACCGGATCGCCCACCACCACCTCACCGGCGGGCGGCGGCGGTGCCGGGGCCGCGGCGTCGTCGTCGGTGAGCGCCACCACGCCGAAGGCCACGCCGCCAGCCACGACCGCCCCGGCGAGCGCCCCCGCCAGCGCCGGCTTCCAGCCCTGACGCTTCGGCGGCCCCGCCGGGGCGGGCGGAGGCGGCGGGGGCAAGGAGGCGCCGGTCGGGGCCGGGCCCAGCGGGAGCGGGTCAGCGGCGGCGGGGCCAGCGGGTGGGGCGAAGGGGTCGTTCACAGGGGCGGACTGTAACGAGTTCGTCATCGAAGCGCTCCGGCGGGGTAGAGTGAGCGGATTACGGGAACCAAACGGCGCCGCGCGGCGTGGAGTTCCCACGAGCACCCAGCGAGATCCGGGAACCCCCGTCCCCGCCCCGACGTCTCATCCGGTGCCGCAACGCGAGGAGAGCCTGACACCGATGTTCGACGAGACCCCCCTGACGTCCTGGATGGCCGAGGGAAGCTGCCGCGCCCATCCCCCCTCCACCTTCTTCCCGTCCGACGGTGTCGGCGTCGACCGCGCCCGCAAGATCTGCGCCACGTGCACCGTCAAGGAGCCCTGCCTCGAGTACGCGCTCGAGCACCGCGTCGACCACGGCGTCTGGGGTGGCACCAGCGAGCGGGAGCGCCGCCGCATCCTCAAGCGCCGCCGCATCGAGGTCGCCGCCGGCTGACGCCCGGCGCCCCGACGGTCGTACCCACGAGGGGGCGAGCCACCGGCTCGCCCCCTCGCCGCGTTCCCAGTGCCATCGACCGTGGCACCACGTGAGTCCCCCGCCCACGCCCCACCACAGTGAGATCGGCCCAGCCCGACCGTTGCACCACGTGAGTCCCCCGCCCACGCCCCACCACAGTCACATCGGCCCAGCCCGACCGTGGCACCACGTGAGCCCCCCGCCCACGCCCCACCACAGTGAGATCGGCGGTGAGGTCAGCCGCGCAGGCCGAAGGTGTCGAGGAGGCTGCGGGCGGCGCCGGTGAGTCGGGCCCGCACGCTGCGATCCTCGGGGAGGCGCGGCGTGAGCTCGCCGGCGACCGTGCCGGGGTCGGGCGCCTCGGGCGGGCCGGCCACCACCATCACTGCGCCGTCGAGCTGCACGAGGAGCACGTCGGCGTCGTCGGTGCGCACCTGCCAGGCGGGTGCACCGTTCACCGTGACGGGCCGAGGGGTGGGCAGGCGACGCCAGTCGAGCCGACCGGGGACGAGCTGGACGCGCAGCAGCGTGTCACCGTCGGAGAACAGGGCCTGATGGGCGTCGCCGGCCTGCTCGAAGCCCACGAGTCGGTAGGCGCCCGCCAGCGTGTTCGGCACGCTGTAGCGGGCCGCGGCCTCGGCGGCCTGCGGCGGCATCGGCGCCGGCGGTGCGGCCAAGCTCATCGCCTGCGCTGCGGTAGTGCCGATCACGTCGGCCGCGGCCACCGGCGACGGTGTCACGGTGCCGCTGCCGGCGATCCCCATGAACGCGACCCACGCCGCGGCGGTGGCAGCGACGTTGGCCCAGCCGAACCGCCGGCGGTGCGACCGTGCACTCGGTCCCACGTCGAAGCCCACGGCGAGGAGCCGTTCGTAGAACCCGGGCGGCGGATCGACGGGGGGCAGCGCCCGCAGCAGCGAGCGCACGGCTCGCTCGCCGTCGAGCTCGGCCCGGCAGGCCGGGCACGTCGCCACGTGCTCGTCGACGGCCGCTCGCTCGACGTCGTCGAGCTCGCCGTCGAGGTAGGCCGAGAGCCGGTCGTCGGGGTGGTCGCTCACGACAGCCTCCGGCGCAGATGGGCCCGCCCCCGGTGGATGCGGCTCCGCACGGTGCCCGGCGGGATCCCGAGAGCCTCGGCGATCTCGGCGTAGTCGAGCCCGACGATGTCGCACAGCACCACGGCGGCCCGGTACTCCTCCGGTAGCGCCCGGATGGCGTCTTGCAGGTCGTCGGGAAGGCGGGTGGCGGCCAGCGCCTCGTCGACGTCGGTGGGACCCGCGGCCGGGTTCTCGGGCAGCTCCGGGACCACGTCGAGCGGGCGGCGCTTGCGCCGCCGCACCTCGTCGAGGAACGCGTTCGTCGTGATCCTGCTCAACCAGGCCTCCATGGACCCTGGCGTGTAGGTGGCGAGACCCCGGTGGAGCCGGAGCAGCACCTCCTGCACGAGGTCCTGTGCATCGTCGTGGTTGCCGGTCAACCGGTAGGCGACGGAGTAGAGGAACCGCCCGTGGCTGCGGGCGACCTCTTCCCACGTGGGCACGTGGGACGCCTGGTTGGACGCGGCTGCCTCCTCGAACGACGCGGGATCCACCGGGGTTCCCGGCGATCCGCAGGCTCAGCTGGCCGGCTTGTCGGTCTTCCCGGCGTCGTTCTTCGCGGCGTCGTCGGCGGTGCCCTCCGACAGGCCCTTCTTGAACTCACGCTGGGCAGTGCCGAGCGAACGGGCCAGCTTGGGCAGCTGGGACGCGCCGAAGACGAGCACGACGATCGCAAGGACGATCCACCACTCAGGACCCATGCGCCAACCCTACACCGGGGCCGGTCGCCCGCCGACCCCAGCGTCGCGAAGATGGTGCCGTGCTGGAGTGCGTCGTCAACGTGAGCGAGGGGCGCGACCTGGGCCTGCTGGCCCGGCTCGACGATGTGTGCGGGGCCGACCTGCTCGATCGCCACACCGACGGCCACCACCATCGCAGCGTGTTCACGCTGGTCGGGACCGACGCCCCCCGCCAGCTCGCACGAGCCGCGGTCGCCCACCTCGACCTCCGTCTCCACCAGGGCGTGCACCCGCGCCTCGGCGTCGTCGACGTCGTCCCGTTCGTCCCGCTCGAGGGGAGCTCGATGGCCGACGCCGTCGCCGCCCGTGACGCGTTCTCGGCCTGGTGCGCCGCAGAGCTCGGCGTGCCGTGCTTCCGGTATGGCCCCGAGCGGTCGCTGCCCGACGTGCGACGGGGCGCGTGGCACGGCCTCGGGCCCGACGACGGTCCGGCGGTCCCGCACCCGAGCGCCGGCGCCACCTGTGTCGGGGCCCGGCCCGTGCTGGTCGCCTACAACGTGTGGCTGGCCGAGCCCGACCTCGAGCTGGCCAAGCGGGTGGCCGCCGCGGTGCGGGCGCCGGCGCTGCGGGCGCTGGGCCTCCCCGTGGGCGAGCGGGTGCAGGTCAGCATGAACCTGGTGGCTCCCGACGAGCTCGGACCCGCGGAGGCCTTCGACCGCGTGGCCGCGCATGCTGCCGTCGCCGGTGCCGAGCTGGTGGGGCTGCTGCCTCGCCGCGTGCTCGGCCGCATCCCCCCGGCCCGCTGGCCCGAGCTCGATCTCGGCGACGATCGCACCATCGAGGCGCGCCTCGACGCGCGCTGACCCCTACGCGGTGGCGGTGCGGCGGGCGGCCTGGGCCCGCTGGCGGCGGATGCGCCGACGCTCGCGCTCGGAGAGCCCGCCCCAGATGCCGAACTTCTCGCCGTTCTGGAGGGCGTACTCGAGGCACTGGTCGCGCACGACGCAGCCCCGGCACACCTCCTTGGCCTCTCGAGTGCTCGCCCCCCGCTCGGGGAAGAACAGATCTGGGTCGACGCCGAGGCAGTTGGCCAAGTCTTGCCAGCTGCGATCGTCGGAATCGTCGTGGTGGTTGCGCACTGCGGGCCTCCCCTGCGCCGGCCGCGGCGGCCGCCGATCCGCCCGAACGGGCCGGCCCGGCTGCACCGCTGTAATTACAACAGTGTGATTGTCGCCTACCACAGAACCATTGCGCAAGGGGTGCTTTCAGAACGCTGCCATGCTGGGCAGACGCGAACACCGTCGAGGCGCGAGGGAGCGGTCATGCAGATCGTGGTCTGGCAGGGCGACATCACGCGATGCGAGGGCGTCGACGCCGTCGTGAACGCGGCCAACGAGGCGCTCGCAGCCGGCGGTGGCGTGTGCGGCGCGATCTTCCGGGCGGCCGGCGACCAGGAGCTCTCGGCGGCCTGCGGGGCCCTGGGCGGCTGCGCCACCGGCGACGCGAAGGTGACCCCCGCGTTCGCGCTGGCCCGCCACGGGATCACCTCGATCGTCCACGCCGTCGGGCCGCGCTGGCACGGCGGCGACCACGGCGAGCCCGAGCTCCTGGCGTCGGCCTACCGGCGGGCCATGGAGGTGGCCGCCGGCACCGGCGCTCGCTCGGTTGCCTTCCCGATGATCTCGGCCGGCATCTACGGCTACCCCGCCGACGAGGCCGCCGAGATCGGCGTGCGGGCCATCAAGGCCAGCGGTGCTGCCATCGACCGCGTCGTGCTCGTCGCCTACGACGAGGAGGCGGCGGTGGTGTGGGAGCGAGCGATCGGCGAGGCGTAGCTCACGCCCGCTGCCGGCCGGCGCGCATCGTCCGCTTGTGCTCGATGAAGTCGACGAGCACGTAGTCGCCGAGGGTCTCCGGTGTCGTGAAGAACGCCCGGCCACCGTTCATCTTCGTGAGCTTCTCGACGAAGGCCTTCAGATAGCTGTTGGCGTCGAGCATGAACGTGTTGATGCGGATCCCGTCGCGGGTGCAGCGGGCGACCTCGCGCAGCGTGGCCTCCACGGTCTCGGGCACCGGCGGGTAGTTGAAGAACACGTTGCCGTCGGGCTCGATGTGAGCGGTCGGCTCGCCGTCGGTGATCATGATGATCTGCTTCGTGCCGCTCTGGCGGGCCAGCAGCTGGCGTGACAGCACGAACGCGTGCTGCATGTTCGTGCCGTAGACGAAGTCCCACGACACCTCGGGGAGCTGCTCGGCCTTGAGGATGCGAGCCACCTCGCTGAACCCGACGATGCCGAGGTAGTCGCGCGGGAACTGACTCGAGATCAACGAGTGCAGCGCCATCGCCACCTTCTTGGCGGCGAGGAAGTTGTCGCGCATCGGCATCGACAGCGAGAGGTCGAGCATGAGGACGGTGCTCGACTTCGTGAGGTTCTCCGTGCGCTCGATCTCGAAGTCGTCGGGTACCAGCTCGACGGGCGTGCCCCCGCCCGTCCGGCGGATGGCGTTGCGGATCGTGCGGTGGATGTCCAGGTTGAACGGGTCGCCGAACTCGTAGGGCTTGGAGTCGTAGGTGCGCTCGTGACCGATGCCGATCTTGTCGATCTGGTGCTGGCCCATCTTGTCCTTGGCCAGCTTCGTGAACAGGTCTTGCAAGGCGTTCGAGCCGATCTTGCGGATGCCCTTGGGCGTCAGCTCGTAGCGGCCTTCCTTGTTCTCGATGAGGCCGGCCTGCTCGAGCATCTTGGCCAGCTCGGCCAGGCGCTCGAGGCTGCGGGCGGCGTCGTCGCCGAGCAGGTCGCGCACCTTGTCGATGTCGGCCTCGGCCAGCGCACCCGGTGAGGTGGCGCTGCGCAGCAGGTTCTCGAGCTGGTCCATGTCGCCGAGCTGCTCCATGAGCTGCATCGCCTCGCCGAAGCCGAGCGGGTCTTGGCCCTCGAAGCCGTAGCGGCGGTCCCAACCCATCTGCGGGAACAGGCCGCGCAGGTGCTGGCCGAGCTGGTCGACCTGCCAGCGCAGGTCCATGTCGCCGAGGAGCTGCTCGGCCAGCTCCTGCAGCTGCTGGCGCTGCGCCGGCGTCATCGAGTTCAGCATCGACTGCATGGCCGCCATGCGCTGGGCCATCACCTCGAGCAGCTCGTCGAGCGACTGCGGGTTCTCCGGGAAGAAGTCGCCGAACTCCTGCATGAACTGCTCGAAGCCGGGGTCTTCACCTCGCTCGCGCCGCTCGAGCATCTGGTTCAGCCCGGCCAGCATGTCCTTCATGCGCTGCATGTCGTCGGGCGACATGTTCTGCATGGCCCCCGACATCTGGTTGACCATCTGCTGCATCAGCTGCTCGCGCAGCTTGTCGAGCAGCTGCTCGAAGCGCTCGCGGGCCTCGGCCGACGTGAAGTCGTACTGCTGCAGGTCGCGCACCTGGCCGGCGAGGTCGGGCGGCAGCATGTCGAGCTGGAGGTTGCGCTCGGCGTTGGCCTGCTGCATGAGATCGGCCTGGCGCTGGTCGCCTCGCTCGCGGGCCTCGCGCATCTGGTCGTCGAGGTGCTGGCGCTCGGTGTCGACCACGTCGCGCAGCTCCTGGGCGATGTCGTCGTAGACGCCGCCGAGGTCGTACTGCTCGAGGGCATCCTTGCGCCGACGCCGCAGCTGCTCGAGCATCTCCCGCACGCCCTGCAGCCGCTCGCCGTCGCGGTCACGGAACCCGCTCTGCATCATGCGCCGCAGGGCCGCGTTCAGGTCGCCGTGGTACAGCAGGTCGTCGGTGATCTCGTCGAGCACGTGGTCCGCGTCGAGCTCGAAGCCGACCTGGGTGCCGTCCCAGCGCGAGTAGGTGAACCGGCTCGCCATCCACGCACGGTACCCCCGTTCCCCGCCACCTGCCCCGCCCGGCCGACACCGGTCGGCGCCAACGTGTGTCGCCGCAGCGGCGAAGTGAGCGCGCCGGACACAGGTGCTGCGGAGCTCGTGTCGCCGCGCGCCCCACCCGGGGTCCCGCGAGCGAGTCGTGGTCGTGGCGGACACGCCGGGGGCGTCGGACGGGACCGGTGTCACCACCTGCAGGGCCCTCCCGAACGGCACGACCACCTACGCTGGCAGGCGTGCGCGTGCCGCGAACCTTCTCCTTCGTCGACCTCTCGGGGTTCACGAAGTACACCGCGGAGCACGGCGACGACGCCGTCGGCGAAGTGCTCGCTGCGTTCCGGGCCGTCACCCGGCAAGTGGCCTCCGACCGTGGGGTGCGCATCGCCAAGTGGCTCGGCGACGGGTGCATGCTCGTGGCCGTCGAGCAGGCCGACGCGGTGGCCACCGTGCTCGACATCGCCCGGTGCGCCGACGAGAGCTGCGCTCCGCTCAGCGTCCGGGTCGGGCTGGCCTCCGGGTACGCGCTGCTGTTCGAGGGCGACGACTACATCGGCACCGCCGTGAACCTGGCCGCCCGGCTGTGCGACGCCGCCGGGCCGCACGAGGTGCTCATGCCGGCCGAGCACGTCGACCAGCTGCCCCCGGGCGTCACCGCCACGTCGATCGGGCCGATGGTGCTGCACGGCTTCCGGGAGCCGCTCGAGGTGGTGGCCCTCACTGGTACGCCCGAGCTGGCCCACCGCCACGACACGGGTGAGCTCTGGACCCGCTCGCCGTTCGTCGCCTGATGGTGCTGCTCGGCGCGGCGTTCCCGGCCACCGGTGCGACCTCCAGGGCCGACGACGCATCTGCGCTGGCCGAGCTCGGCGTTGGTGCCGTGCGGTTGCCCTTGGCGTGGCACCGGCTGCAGCCACGGGCCGGCGAGCTCGACGGCGGGGCGGCCGAGGCGGTGGCCGGGCTCCTCGACGACTTCGCCGCCGCCGGCATCGGCGTGTGGGCGTGCCTGCTCGAGCTCGACCCGCCCGGCTGGTTCCTCGACGAAGGCGGCTTCGGTGACGACCGGACGGCCGCTCGCCGGTGGCCGCGCTACGTCGACCAGGTGGCCGAGCGCTTCGGTGACCGGTTGGCCGGCTGGGTGCCGCTGGCCGACCCGGTGTCGCTTGCCGAACGGTGGGAACCGGTCGAGGGATCACGGCAGGCCACGATGCATCGGCGGCTGCTGGCGGCCTGGCGCGATGCGTGGCTCGTGCTGCGGGGCGGCCCGCCGGTCGCGACGCTGCTGCGACTGGCCGTGGTGCCGATGCCGGCCGACGACGTCCCCGGCCTGCAGCGGGCCCGTCGGGTCGACCACCTGCGCTGGCGCACCTGGCCGCGGGCCCTGCGGGACGGCACCGTGGTGGTGCCCGGCCTGCCCGACCTCGAGCTCGAGGCGCTGGCCGGCGCCACCGACGTGCTGGGGGCCGCCGTGCGCTGCGACGACGGCGCCGTGCCCGAGCGGTGGGCCGAGCAGCTCGGCTCGATGGTGCGCCGCGTCGCCGAGGAGGGACCGGACCGCCCACTCCACCTGACCGTCGGTCTCCCGGCGGCCGACGAGCAGCATCGAGCCGCGCTCGTCGACGCCTCGGTCGAGGCCGTCCGCAGCGCCGTGCACGACGGGGTCCGCATCGAGGCGGTCGTGGTGTCGCCTGCGGTCGGGAGCGCCGACACCGGCGCGCTGGTCGACGCCGACCGCGAGGCACAGCCCGTCGCCGACCGTTGGCGCACGCTGCTCCCACCGAGCTGAACCGTGGTGCCGCCTGAGCGCCACGCGCCAACCGCACCACAGTGAGCGTGGGCGGCGGTCACCGTGGGAACCCGTGAGCGCCACGCTCACGGGCCACCACGGTCGAGGGGTCAGCTGCGGCTGCGGTAGCTGGCGCGAGCGCCGCTGGCGTCCTTGTTGAGCCGCTTGGCGAGGTGCAGGCCCTCGAGCACGAACTCGACGGCCGCGGCGACGGCGGCCGGGGACTCGTCACCACCGGTGAGCACCAGCACCGGCTCGCGCAGCGCGGGCGCCTGGGCCAGCAGCGCGGCCTCGTCGCTCGACGCCACGTCCTCGCCGGTGTGGGCCACGAAGCCCTCGTCGAAGGCGCTGACGACCTCGCGCAGCTTGCCCACGTCGAGGCGCTCCTTGAACACGTGCAGCACGGCGGCCTTCAGCATGTTCTCGACGATCTGGCCCTCACGGCCGTCCTCGAGGCTCTCGATCTCGATCTTGCCGACCGTGGACGCCGCCAGCGCCTCGAGGTCGCTCACCCGCGGCACGACCTCCCGCTCCCCCGACAGGAGCGCCCGGCGCACGGCGTTGGCCGACAGGACCTCGTAGTTGCTGACGCTGAGGCGCACGCTCACGCCGCTGCGCTGGTTCACGTGCGACGAGCCGCGAGCGAGGTGGCTGAACGTGGCCACCACGTCTTCCATGTAGTCGGGCACCTGCACGTGCACGTCGCCGACGCTGGCCGGGCGGGCCTCCTGGCGCATGATCTCGACCTCGGTCGACACCTCGAGCGGGTAGTGGGTGCGGATCTGGCTGCCGAAGCGGTCCTTCAGCGGCGTGATGATCCGGCCGCGGTTGGTGTAGTCGTCGGGGTTGGCCGACGCCACGAGCAGCACGTCGAGCGGCAGGCGGATCTTGTAGCCCCGCACCTGCACGTCGCGCTCCTCGAGCACGTTGAGCAGGCCCACCTGGATGCGCTCGGCAAGGTCGGGCAGCTCGTTGATGGCGAAGACGCCGCGGTTCGTGCGCGGAACGAGGCCGTAGTGGAGCGTGAGCTCGTCGGACAGGTAGCGGCCTTCGGCCACCTTGATGGGATCGACCTCGCCGATGAGGTCGGCGATCGACGTGTCGGGGGTGGCCAGCTTCTCGCCGTAGCGGTCGTCTCGGTGGACCCACTCGATCGGCGTGTCCTCGCCCCGCTCACGCACGAGGTCACGGGCGTGGCGGCTGACCGGGTGGTAGGGGTCGTCGTGGATCTCGCTTCCGGCCACGACCGGCATCCACTCGTCGAGGAGGCCGGTGAGGCTGCGGATCATGCGGGTCTTGGCCTGACCCCGCTCGCCCAGGAAGATGATGTCGTGCCCGGCCAGCAGCGCGTTCTGCAGCTGGGGCATGACCGTCGACTCGTAGCCCAGCACTGCGGCGAACAGCGGCTCGCCGGCGGCGATCTTGGCGACGGCGTTGCGCCGGATCTCCTCCTTCACCGGCACGGACTGCCAACCGCTCTCGCGCAGCTGGCCCAGGGTGGCGGGGCGGGACGACATGGCCGCACCGTACCTCGGGCCGTCGCCGCCTCCTCCTTCGGAGCTCAGCCCGACGGGAGGCAGGGGTCGGCCTGCCCGCCGTCGTGCAGCGCCGCCACGAGACAGCGGAGGATCTCTGCCGGCCGCTCCTCGAGCGTCGCCAGGATCCGGGCCGACCGCTCGGTGGCGGCGTCGATCCCGTCGGCCCGACCGGTGCGGGCCGACGCCACGAGCGCCTCGTTGAGCGGCCAGTGGGCCGGCTCTTCGACGGCGTCGCCCGCGAGGACCACCGGCGCGCTCACGAAGGCGTCCCACGCCGCACGGAACAGCGGGATGCCCGCCCAGTACTCGCGCAGCGCCGGCTCCTCGACGGCGGCAGGACGCGACGGCCAGTAGTCGGATAGCACGGCCAGCTCGGCCTGCTGCGCGGGCTCCTCGATCCACTGGAGGAACCGCCACGCCGCCGCCCGCTCGGCCGGCGACGCCGACGACGCCACCACCCAGACCTGCCCGAGCACCGGCGACCCGGGGCCAGCGAGGCCCGGCACGGGGGCCACCCCCAGCTCGGTTCCAGGCGACTGGCCGTCGGCCAGGGCCTTGCCGAGGCTCCACACGTGGCCGTTGTGGCCCATGAGGATGGTGGCCCGACCGTCGCCGAGCGGCAGCATCGGGCCCTCACCGTCGTCGAGGAGCAGCCCCTCGGCGCCCAGCGCCTCGATGGCCGCCGTCACCGGCTCGGCCCGCTCGTCGCTCGTGATCGGGAGACGGTCGTGGACCAGCCCGAGCCCGCTCGCCAGGTAGGCGAGCACCGGCTGCGGCCAGGCGATCGGGTGAGCGACGCCGCCTCGGTCGCGCAGCGCACGCCCGGCGTCGAGGAGCTCGGCGAGGGTGGCCGGCGGGTCGTCGGGATCGAGGCCGGCCCGGGCGAACGCCCCCCGGTCGTAGAGCATGACCCACGTGTGGACGTTGGCCGGCAGGCCGTACTGCCGGCCGTCCACCTGCCCTGCGGCGAGCGCTGCGGGCAGGAACCCCGACATCTCGTCACCGGAGGCCTCGATGCACGGCTCGAGCGAGGTCACCGCTCCGGCTCGCACGAGGGAGGCCAGGTTCTCGCGGCTGACGAGCGACAGCGGCGCGCCCGTGCCCTCGAGCAGGTCGGCGGCCACGCCGATCTCGGGCAGCTCGACCGGTTCCGGCACGATGCGCACCCCGGCCTGGGTGTCGTCGAACCGGGTGAACAGGTCGTCGACCTGCGGGGCGAACCACCCCGTCGAGTGGCGCAGCCGCAGCTCGACCGTGGGCGCCGCGTCGTCGAGCGGGCAGGCGGCGGCGGCCGACACCTCGCTCGTGGGCCCGTCGCCGGCGCAACCGGCTCCCACCATCAGGGTGGCCAGTGTGAGCACGCGGAATCGCATCGTTCCCCTCCTCAGGTCAGCGCCAGGCACGCCAGAACACCCCGGTCGACGAGCGCGCCGGCGGCGTCGGCGACCGCCTGCTCGACGTCGAGCCAGGCCTGCGCGGCGCGGTCGAAGCGACCGGCCGTGGCGGCATCGACCGCGCCGTCGAGCCCGAGCTCGGCCGTCCGCAGGCGCGCCACCGTGACGGCCCGCACGTCGGGGTCGTCGGCCGGCGAGCGCAGGGCGGTGAAGGCGGCCACGGCGTCGGCCAGCGGTCCGGCCGCCTGGGCCCGCGCCACCTCGTAGGCCTCCACGGTGGCGAACCGGGGCCCGACGCCGTTGATGCCGGCCTCGAGCCGCCGGCACGCAGCCGCTGCAGCCGTGTCGAACTCGGCAGGGGCGATCGTTGGTGACGCCGTCACGACGACCTCGTCGTCTCGCTGGGCGACCCCCACGGCGACAAGCAGCGCGACCAGTACGACCGCCGCGGCCGCCAGGAGCCACGGCCCCCGCCGGCGCTCCTCGACACGAGGCTCGGGCGCCGGCGGCGCCCCGACCTGGGTCCGTACCGCGCCGAACGCGTCACGCAGACGGGTCTCGACGTCGTGGTGGCTGTCCGGGGTCATCGACGATCCTCCAGGAGCGAGGCGAGCGATGCCAGGGCCCGCCGCAGGTGCACCTTCACCGAGCTGCGCGAGCAGCCGAGGGCGTCCGCTATGGCGGCCTCGGTGAGGCCGCCGTAGAAGCGCAGCACCACGCACTGACGCTGGCGCTCCGGGAGCGACCGCACCGCCTCGATCACGGCGCGCTGGTCGTCGCGCAGCACGAGCCCGTCGTCGGCGGCCCTCCCCAGCGGCGGTGGCTCGGCCGGGTGACGGTCGACGACCCGAAGGTGGCGAACGCGCGAGCGGGCCAGGTTCATGGCGATGGAGCGGAGGTAGGCGGCCGCCCGCTCCGGGTCGGTCACGCGGTGCCAGCTGCGCTGCAGGCGCACGAACGCCTCCTGCGCGAGGTCCTCGGCCGTCGCGCGGTCGCCCACGAGGACCCACAGCATCCCGACGAGCGCAGCGGCCTCGGCGCGGTAGAGCTCCTCCACAGCCGCCCGAGCCCCCACGGCCCCGGTCATGGGCACCACTGTCGCGCCATCCATCACCTCACTGACGCCTGAACGCTCCGTTCGGGTGACCGCCACCGGTCGCCTACCCTCGGCGAAGCCATGGATCTCTCGGGCACCTGGCGGGCCGCGCTCGCCGACGACGACCTCCGCCGCACCGCCGTGGGGCTCGACTTCGACGACAGCGGCTGGGAGCCGATCACCGTGCCGGGCCACTGGCGCAGCACCGCGGCGTTCGCCGCCAGCGACGGTCCGCTCATCTACCGGCGCCGCTTCGAGCTCGACCGTCCGACCGACGGGCAGCGCTGCTTCGCCGTCCTCGACGGGCTCTTCTACCAAGGCGACGTCTGGCTCGACGGTGCCTACCTCGGCGACCCCGAGGGCTACTTCGCTCCGCACGCGTACGACATCACCGAGCTGGCCCGGCTGGCCACCGACCACGTCGTGTCGGTGGAGGTGACGTGCGAACCCCAGCGCGACAAGACGGCCAAGCGGGCCGTCACCGGCGTCTTCCAGCACTGGGACTGCCTCGACCCCGACTGGAACCCGGGCGGCCTGTGGCGGCCGGTGCGGATCGAGACGACGGGCCCCGTGCGCATCGAGGGCCTGCGGGTGCTGTGCCGTGAGGCGAGCCCCGACCGGGCCACCGTCGACGTCATCGCGACGCTCGACAGCGACGCCGGCCGCAGCGTGCGCATCACCACGAGCGTCGACGGCATCGTGGAGCGCGAGCTCGAGCACGGGCTGGCCCAGGGAGCCAACACCGTCGAGTGGAGCTTCGGCATCGACAACCCGCCGCTGTGGTGGCCATGGGCCCTCGGGCCGCAGCCGTTGGTGAGGGTCACGGTCACCGTCGAGGCCGAGGGCGAGCCGAGCCACGAGCGGACCGTGCGCACCGGGCTGCGCCAGGTGGCGCTCGACCAGTGGCGCCTCAGCGTCAACGGCGAGCGGCTCTTCGTGAAGGGCGCCAACATCGGGCCGACGCGCATGGCCCTCGCCGAGGCCACACCCGAGGAGCTGCGCCGCGACGTGCTGCTGGCCAAGGAGGCGGGCCTCGACCTGATCCGGGTGCACGCCCACATCACCCGGCCCGAGCTCTACGACGCCGCCGACGAGCTCGGGATGCTCGTCTGGCAGGACTTCCCGCTGCAGTGGGGCTACCACCGCAGCATCCGCAAGCAGGCGGTCCGCCAGGCCCGCCAGGCGGTCGACCTGCTCGGCCACCACCCCTCGATCGCGCTGTGGTGCGGCCACAACGAGCCGATTGCGCTGGCCACCGAGCCCGGCCTCGCTCCCGACCTGAAGAAGGTGGCGGCCGCCTTCGCCGTCGGCCAGGCGGCTCCGTTCACCTGGAACCGGACCGTGCTCGACCGCAGCGTGAAGCGGGCGTTCGAGAAGGCCGACCCCACTCGCCCGGTCGTGCCTCACTCCGGGGTGGCGCCGCACCTCCCGCAGCTCGACGGCACCGACAGCCATCTGTACTTCGGCTGGTACCACGGCGACGAGCGTGACCTGCCCGCGTTCGCGGCGGCCGTCCCCCGCATGGTCCGGTTCGTGAGCGAGTTCGGCGCCCAGGCCGTGCCCAACGACGCCGGCTTCATGGAGCCCGAGCGCTGGCCCGACCTCGACTGGGAGCGGCTGGCCCGCACCCACGCGCTGCAGAAGTGGGTGTTCGACGACCGGGTCCCGCCGGCCGCGTTCGCCACCTTCGACGAGTGGCGGGTGACCACGCAGGGGTACCAGGCGCTGCTGCTGCGCCACCACGTCGAGACACTTCGGCGCCTGAAGTACCGCCCGACCGGCGGCTTCTGCATGTTCAGCCTCACCGACGCGCACCCGGCCGTCACGTGGAGCGTGCTGGGCCACGACCGGTCGGCCAAAGCCGGCTACCACGCGCTCGTCGAGGCCTGCCGGCCGGTGATCGTGGTGGCCGACCGCCTGCCCGAGGCGGTGGCCGGCGGCAGCAAGCTCCGCCTCGACGTCCACGTCGTGAGCGACCTGCGCGTGCCCCTCGACGGCGCAGTGGTGACGGCGCGGCTGTCGTGGCCTGACGGCGGCGGGCCCTCGTGGCGATGGCAGGGCGACGTGCCGGCCGACGCGTGCGTGAAGGTGGCCACGCTCGAGACGGTCGTCCCGGCCACCCCCGGCCCGTTCCACCTCGACCTCGACCTCGCTTGCGGCGACGTCGCCGCCAGCAACCGCTACGACGGACGCCTCGCCTGAACACCGGATTCTGACTCCCAAAGTGGCTGCCCGAGCGACCACTTTGGGAGTCAGAATCGGGTTACTGCTGGCTGAGGAGGCGGCGGTTCTTGCGCTTGGCGATGCGGTAGTCGCGGTGCATCAGCGCGATGAAGTCGATGCTGATCTGCTTCGGGCAGGCCGCCTCGCACTCGCCGTGGTTCGTGCAGCTGCCGAAGTACGAGTCCATCGTCTCGACCATCGCCTCGACCCGCCGGTAGCGCTCGGGCTGGCCCTGCGGCAGCAGGTTGAGGTGGGCCACCTTGGCCGCCGTGAACAGGTGGGCGGCGCCGTTCGGGCAGGCGGCGACGCAGGCACCGCAGCCGATGCAAGCCGCCGCGTCCATCGACGCGTCGGCCACGGGCTTGGGGATCGCGATGATGTTGGCGTCGGGCGCGCCGCCGGTGGGGGCGCTGATGAAGCCACCCGCCTCGACGATGCGATCGAACGGCGACCGGTCGACCATGAGGTCCTTGATGATCGGGAAGGCGGCGGCCCGCCACGGCTCGACGACCACCGTCGCACCGTCGTCGAACTTGCGCATGTGGAGCTGGCACGTGGCCGTGCCGCGCTGGGGGCCGTGGGCCTGGCCGTCGATCATCAGCGAGCACGTGCCGCAGATGCCCTCGCGGCAGTCGTGGTCGAACGTGATGGGCTCCTTGCCCTCGTCGGTGAGGCGCTCGTTCACCACGTCGAGCATCTCCAGGAACGACATGTCGTCCTTGATGCCCTGGGCCGGGATGACCTCGAAGCGGCCGGCGTCGTTCGGGCCGTCCTGGCGCCAGACCTTGAGGGTGATGTTGATCGTCTTGGACATGGTTCCTCGTCGAATCGGGGCGGCAGCTACTTGTACGACCGGGTGGCGAGCTTCACGTACTCGAACTCGAGACCTTCGCGATGCTCGGTGGGGTTGGCCAGGTCGCCCGTGAACTCCCAGGCCGACACGTGGGCGAACCGGTCGTCCTGGCGCAGCGCCTCGCCCTCCTCGGTCTGGTACTCGGCCCGGAAGTGGCCGCCGCAGCTCTCCTCGCGCGCCAGCGCGTCACGGCACATGAGCATGGCGAGCTGGAAGAAGTCGTCGACGCGACCGGCCTTCTCGAGGCTCACGTTCATGCTGGCGCCCGACCCGGGCACCCGCATGTTCTTCAGGAACTCGTCGTAGAGGGCCGGGATCTCCGACAGGGCCTTCTCGAGCCCCTCCCGGGTGCGTTCCATGCCGCAGTAGTCCCACACGATGCGGCCGAGCTCACGGTGGTAGTGGTCGACGCTCTTGGTGCCGTTGACGGCCAGGTAGCCGTCGTAGCGGCCCTTCACCGCCGCCTCCACGGCCTTGAACTCGGGGTGGTCGGTCGGGACCGGCTTCTGGCCGAGCTGGGGCGCCAGGTAGTTGGCGATCGTGTAGGGCAGCACGAAGTAGCCGTCGGCCAGGCCCTGCATGAGCGCCGAGGCGCCGAGGCGGTTGGCGCCGTGGTCGCTGAAGTTCGCCTCGCCGGCCGCGTAGAGGCCGGGGATGGTGGTCATCAGCTCGTAGTCGACCCACAGCCCACCCATCGTGTAGTGGGGGGCCGGGTAGATGCGCATCGGCTCGTGGTACGGGTTCTCGTCGGTGATGCGCTCGTACATCTCGAAGAGGTTCCCGTAGCGCTCCTCGATGACCGACCCGCCCAGCCGCCCGATGGCCTCGGAGAAGTCGAGGTAGACGCCGTTCTTCATCGGGCCCACGCCGTGGCCCCGGTCGACCTCGATCTTGGCCGCCCGGCTGGCGATGTCACGCGGGGCCAGGTTGCCGAACGAGGGGTAGCGGCGCTCGAGGTAGTAGTCGCGCTCGCCCTCGGGGATCTGGTCGGGCGGCCGCTTGTCGTCGGGATTCTTCGGCACCCAGATGCGCCCGTCGTTGCGCAGGCTCTCGGACATGAGCGTGAGCTTCGACTGGAACTCGTCGCTCTGGGGGATGCAGGTGGGGTGGATCTGCGTGTAGCAGGGGTTGGCGAACAGCGCGCCCTTGCGGTGGGCCCGCCAGATGGCCGTGGTGTTGCAGGCCATGGCGTTGGTCGACAGGAAGAACACGTTGCTGTAGCCGCCGGTGGCGAGCACCACCGCGTGGGCCGAGTGCGACGAGACCTCGCCGGTGACGAGGTCACGGGTGACGATGCCGGCACAGCGGCCGTCGACCACCACCACGTCGAGCATCTCCATGCGGTTGTAGAGCTGCACGGTGCCGAGGCCGACCTGGCGGGCCAGCGCCTGGTAGGCGCCGAGCAGCAGCTGCTGGCCGGTCTGGCCCCGGGCGTAGAACGTGCGGCTCACCTGCGCGCCACCGAAGCTGCGGTTGTCGAGGAGGCCGCCGTACTCGCGGGCGAACGGCACGCCCTGGGCCACGCACTGGTCGATGATGTCGACCGACACCTCGGCCAGCCGGTACACGTTGCTCTCGCGGGCCCGGAAGTCGCCGCCCTTGACCGTGTCGTAGAAGAGGCGGTACGTGCTGTCGCCGTCGCCGCGGTAGTTCTTCGAAGCGTTGATGCCGCCCTGGGCGGCGATCGAGTGGGCCCGGCGCGGCGAGTCGTGGAAGGTGAAGGCCTTCACCTTGTAGCCGAGCTCGCCGAAGGTGGCGGCCGCCGCCGCTCCGGCCAGGCCGGTGCCCACGACGATGACCTCGTACCGGCGCTTGTTGGCCGGGTTCACCAGCTTGGCGTTGAACTTGTAGCTCTCCCAACGCTCCTGGATCGGCCCGCCGGGGATCTTGGCGTCGAGGGTGACGTTGGACATCGGATCCTCCTTCAGCCGACGACGCCGGCGAGCACGGCGACGGGGAACGACACGTTCACGACCACGAGCAGCGTGGCGAAGCCGACCGCGAAGGGCCGCCGGTAGGCGTTGAAGCGGGGGTTGTTCCAACCCATCGACTGGAACAGGCTCCAGGCGCCGTGGAACAGGTGGATGCCCAGGGCCACGTTGGCGGCGATGTAGAGGATCGCCACCGGCACCCGCTCGAACGAGGCCACGACGTTCGCGTAGGCCTCGCCCCGCACGAAGTCGGGGTTGGCCCAACCCCACGTGAGGTCGGCGAGGTGCCAGAGGATGAACAGGAACACGATGATCCCCGTCCAGCGCATGGTGCGGCTGGCGAAGCTGGCCGCCACGTAGTCACGCGGCGCCTGGTACCTCACGGGGCGGGCCATGGCGTTCTGGCGGGTGAGCAGCAGCGCCGACACGACGTGCAGCAAGAGCGCGGCGGCCAGCACGATCCGCAGGATCCACAGCGCCCAGGTGTGGGGCAGCAGCGGGTAGAGCAGGTCACGGAGGAACTCGGCGTAGTGGTTGTAGTCCTCCTCGCCGAAGTACATCTTCGTGTTGCCGAAGGCGTGGGCGGCGACGAACCCCATCCAGATGATGCCGGTCGTCGCCATGACGTACTTCTTGCCGACGGACGTGCGGAGCAGCTCGGTGAGGTACGAGCCCTGCTTCCGCGGCGTGAGGGCGGTCCCCGAGACGGGACCCCGATGCGTAGTGATCGCGTTCGCCATCGCTGCGAACGGTAGCCCCGGGACCGCGCCATCGCCTCAACCGACGCGCTGGGCCGGATTTCACAGTCCCAACCGGCGCGAAGGCCGGTAGAGGGCTTCGGGTTTTCGGCTGCGCGGTGCGCTCCCCCTACCATCTCGTCCCGGCTGCACGACGGGAGGTCGCGCCAGCCCGTTTCGCGAACCTGAGCCGGGGGAGAACCCGTGACACCAGTACTCGCTGCCGAAGGCGGCTACCAGGAGTTCAGCCTCGCGGGAGGTGAGTGGTTCATCCTCGTCGGATCGGCCCTCACCGCCCTGCTCGCCATCGCCGTGGGCTTCCTGCTCATGAAGGGGGTGCTGGCCAAGGACCAGGGCACACCCAAGATGATCGAGATCGCCAAGGCCATCCAGGAGGGCGCCTGGGCCTACCTGAAGCGCCAGTTCCGCACGATCGGCTTCATCCTGATCCCGCTCACCGTGATCGTGTTCGTCACGTCGGTGGCGGTGACACGGCCTGATGGCAGCGAGGCACTCTCGTTCGTCCAGTCGGGCACGTTCCGCACGCTCGCCTTCATCGGCGGCTGCATCATGTCGGGCCTCACGGGCTACATCGGCATGACGCTGGCCACACGGGGCAACGTCCGCACCGCGGCCGCGGCCCGGACCGGCAAGATGCCGCCCGCCCTCGAGGTGGCCTTCCGCACCGGCGGCGTGGCCGGCATGTTCTGCGTGGGCCTGGGCCTTTTCGGCGCCTCGGTGATCATGATGATCTTCCAGAACACCAGCTCGGCGATCCTCGTCGGCTTCGGGTTCGGCGGCTCGCTGCTGGCCCTGTTCCTGCGTGTCGGCGGCGGCATCTTCACCAAGGCGGCCGACGTGGGCGCCGACCTCGTCGGCAAGGTCGAGGCCGGCATTCCCGAGGACGACCCCCGCAACCCGGCCACCATCGCCGACAACGTGGGCGACAACGTGGGCGACTGCGCCGGCATGGCCGCCGACCTGTTCGAGAGCTACGAGGTCACCCTGGTGGCGTCGATCATCCTCGGCGTCCCGGCGTTCAAGTCGATCTTCCCCGACAACCCCGAGCTGTGGGCCATCGGCGCGCTGTTCCCGCTGGCCGCCCGCGCCATCGGCGTGCTGGCCTCCATCGCAGGGGTCTTCATGGTGAAGGCCCGCGAGCAGGACCGCAGCGCGATGGCGCCCATCAACCGGGGGTTCGCCAGCGCCGGTGTGCTCACCGTGCTCGGCACGCTCGTGCTCGCCCTCATCTACGTCGGCAACCCCGACGGCGGCACGATCTCCGGCATCGGCTGGCGCATGTTCGGCGCCGTCGTGGCCGGTCTGGTGCTGGCCCAGGTCGTCAGCCGGATCACCGAGTACTTCACCTCCACCCACACCCGGCCGGTGCAAGACATCGCCGAGTCGACCAAGGGGGGACCGGCCACCACCGTGCTGTCCGGCACGTCGATCGGCATGGAGAGCACGGTGTGGGCTGTCGTGGCCATCGCCTTCGCCCTGGGTGTTGCGATCGCCCTCGGCGACGGCAACATCCAGTTCGCGCTCTACCTCGTGGCCCTCACCGGCATGGGCATGCTGGCCACCACCGGCGTGGTCGTGAGCGAGGACACGTTCGGTCCTGTGGCCGACAACGCCGCCGGCATCGCCGAGATGTCGGGCGAGTTCGACGGTGACGCCCAGAAGGTGATGGTCGGCCTCGACGCCGTGGGCAACACCACCAAGGCCGTCACGAAGGGATTCGCGATCGGCTCGGCGGTGATCGCCGCGGTCGCCCTGTTCGCCAGCTTCATCGAGATCATCGGCAACGAGACCCTCGGCGTCTCGGGCGTCGAGGAGCTCGGGGAGCTCGGCCAGACCGTCTTCGACGTCATCCAGATCAACGTGGCCGACCCGACGGTGTTCATCGGCCTGCTGATCGGCGGCGCAGTGCCGTTCCTGTTCTCGAGCCTGGCCATCCTCGCCGTCGGCCGCACGGCCGGCGTCGTGGTGCAGGAGGTCCGCAACCAGTTCGCCGACGGCAAGATCATGAAGGGCGAGAAGCGCCCCGACTACGCCCCGGTGATCGACATCTGCACGGCGGCATCGCTGCGAGAGCTGGCCACGCCCGCCCTCCTGGCGGTGCTGACCCCGGCCATCATCGGCTTCGGCATCAACAAGTTCGCCCTCGGCGCCTTCCTGGCGTCGGTGATCGTCGTCGGCCAGCTGATGGCGAACTACTTGTCGACGGCCGGCGGCGCCTGGGACAACGCCAAGAAGTACATCGAGGACGGCCACTACGGCGGCAAGGGCTCCGACAGCCACAAGGCCGCCGTCATCGGTGACACCGTCGGTGACCCCTTCAAGGACACCGCCGGCCCGGCCCTCAACCCGCTCATCAAGGTGATGAACCTGGTGTCGCTGCTGCTCCTCCCGGCCATCATCAACCTCGAGGACAACGACACGGCCCGCTACGTGATCGCCGGCCTGGCGCTCATCGTGCTGCTCGGCGCCATCGCCTTCTCGAAGCGCAAGGCCCCCGGCCTCACGTCGGAGGGCAGCAACCTGCCGCCGGTGACCGTCGACGCCTGACCCGTTCCACCGACCACCGAAGGAGGGGACCCTGCGTGGTCCCCTCCTTCGCGTCCGGGCCTCGTTCAGCAGGGGCGACGCCAGCGGTGCCAGCCGCCGGCCGACAGGGTGTGGTGGAGCGCGGTGCGCACGCCATCGGCGGCGAGCAGCACGGGGGCCGCGACGCCGTCGAGCGGCTCACCGCCCGGCGCCGACCAGTCGACCGACCCCCAGACGTGCGAGCGCCGGCCCGGGCCCACCAGCTCCAGGTTGCCCCCGCGCAGCTCGATGATCCCGTGGACCTCGCCCTCCTGCTCGTAGCCGTCGGGCCAGCCAGCGGCCGGCGTCGGGTCGGCGGTGGCGTACCACTCGAGGTCGAAGGCGACCGGCTCGGGCTGGCCGAGCGCGCGGCCCAGCGCTTCGGCCGGGTCGTCGAGGGCCACCGCGTACGTCTCGTTCGAGACCGTCCACTGCCGCAACGGGTCCTCGCAGATGTGGTCGGCCCACAGCTGGCCGCCGCGCAAGCGCAACGTGCCCACCGGCAGCGGCTGCTCGAGGTCGACGACGGTGAGCAGCGGCCGGTCCGGTCGCACGAGGGCGGCCCAGTACCAGGCGCGGCGGTGGTGCGGCACGAGGGTCACCACCGAGTAGCAGCCGGTGCGCCCGTCGGGCGTCCAGGCGTCGAACGCCCACTGCTCGCACCACCAGGCGTCGGGCCCCGGCTCGTGGCGCTGCTCGTCGGCGCCACGCCAGCCACCCGTCACGGTCGGGCAGACTACGGCCGATGGCCCGCTACCTCAGTCTCGACTGGATCGACGCGCTCGGCCGTGCCGTCGCCGAGAGCCCCGACCTGTCGGCAGCGGCGGCCGGACGCACGATCGGTGTCACCCAGGTCGTCACCGGCGGCCCCGAGGGCGACATCACCTACCACCTCCAGGTCGACGACGGGGTGGTGTCGTTCGCGGCCGGCCCGGCTGAGCCGGAGGACGTGCGCTTCGTGCAGGACTGGGCGACCGCCGTGGCCATCGCCACCAACCGCATGAACGCGCAGGAGGCGTTCATCAAGGGACGGGTCCGCTTCACCGGCGACCAGCAGCGCCTCCTCGACAGCACGCCGCTGTTCGCGGCGCTCGACGGCGTTTTCGCATCCGTCCGCCCGCAGACGGAGTACGACTGACGGTGCCGGAGCTGCCGGAGGTGGAGGCCCACGCCGGGCGGCTCACGGCTGCGTTTGCCGGCGCCAGCCTCGAGCGGTTCCGGCCCCTCACCTTCACCGCGCTCAAGACGGCAGTGCCGTCGCCGGACGACGCGGTCGGCCAGCCGCTCGTCGAGGTCGGCCGGCGGGGGAAGTACCTCCTCGTGAGGTTCGCGCCGCTCACGTTCGTCGTGCATCTCATGCAAGGCGGCCGGCTGGAGCCCGACGAGAAGCAGAGCACCAAGCCTCGAGGCGGGCTGGCCCGCTGGCGCTTCGACGACGGCCGGGCGCTGCTGCTCACCGAGCAGGGCAAGGAGCACCGGGCCGGCGTGTGGTGCCAGCCCGCCGGCGCGCCGGCCGACGCGCCGCCCCTCGACGGCCTCGGTCCCGAGGCGCTCGACCTGAGCGCCGACGACCTCGCGATCCGCTTCGCCGAGCACCCGATGCGCCTGCACGGCTTCCTGCGCGACCAGCGCTGCGTCGCCGGGCTGGGGCGCCGGCTCGCCAACGAGGTGTGCCACCGCGCCCGCCTCTCGCCGTTCGCGCCGACGGCCAAGCTCGGCCATGAGGGCGCCGAGCGGGTGGTGGCGGCCGTGCGCGATGCCGTCGCCGAGGGCCTCGCCTACGAGCGGGCCCAGACCAAGATGAGCTCGTCGGCCGACCGGCCCGGAGGGGTCCACCATCGCGTCGGCCAGCCGTGCCCGGTGTGCGGTGACACGATCAGGTCGGTCGAGTACGCCAGCTACACCGTGGCGTACTGCCCGGCGTGCCAGACCGGCGGAAAGGTCCTCGCCGACAACACCACCAGCAAGTTCCTCAAGTGAGGGAGTGACGATGCCGATCCACCTGCGGGCCGAACCCGGCGACTACGCCCCGGCGGTGCTGTGCCCTGGCGACCCGCGGCGGGCCGCCTACGTGGCCGAGCGCTTCCTCACCGACGCCAAGGTGGTGAACGAAGAGCGCGGGATGCTCGGGTTCACCGGCACCTACCAGGGCCAGCCGCTGTCGGTGCAAGCGACCGGCATGGGCTGCCCGAGCGCGGCCATCGCCTACGAGGAGCTGATCCAGCTGGGCGCCACGCGCCTCATCCGCATCGGCACCACGGGCGCCCTCCAGCCGGGCATGGCGTTCGCCGACACCGTGGTGGCGTTCGCAGCGACCACGAAGGACCAGACGTTCCGGGCCTACACCGACGGCCACGACCACAGCCCGGTGGCCGACTGGCGGCTCGTGGAGACGGCCGTGCGCCTCGGCCGGGAGCGGGGCATGCAGCTCCACGTCGGGCCGATCGTGTCGAGCGATGCGTTCTACGCAGAGGCGCGCCACCACCTCGAGCGGTGGCGGCGCACGGGGCACCTCGCGATCGAGATGGAGGCCTCGGTGCTGTTCACGATCGGGGCGCTGCGCGGTGTGGCCACGCTCACGCTGCTCACCGTGAGCGATCTCCTCAACGGCGACGAGGTGCTGCGGATCCCCGACGACGAGCTCCGCGAGGGCGTCGACCAGATGATGGAGCTCGCTGCGCGGGTGGCCGTGGCGCCGATCGAACCGGGGCTCATCACCGGTCCCACCGCCGCCCCCACCCGCCCCTGACGCCATGACGCGTCGCCCAAGCTCGCGAACCGTCTGAGGCGGCGCAACCCTGTCACACCCCCGTGCGAACATGTGTTCTCATGGAGACCCGGGAGGTGCAGCGGCTCGTCGAGCGGATCGCGTCGGTCGACGCCGACGTCGACCGCAGCTGCCTCGGCCCGCTGTTGGCCGATGTGCAGCGGTTGGCGTCGTGGGTGGAGTCGCGGCGGCTGGTGCTGGCCACGCTGCTTGCCGAGCGGGCGTCGTTCCCCGAAGACGCCGTGGGTGCTGCCACCCGCTCCTCCCACCGTGACGCTGCACGGACGCTCGAGCGCGCCGCAGTGGCTGGTTCGGTGCCGGTGTTCGGCCAGGCGCTGGCCACCGGCCAGGTGGCCCCCGGCCATCTCGACGTGCTGGGCGACGGGCTGCGCCGTCTCGAGCCGACGCAGCGGTCGATGGTCGACATCGACCGGCTGGCCGAGGTGGCCCGCCGGGCGACGCCCCAGGAGTTCCGCCGCAGCGTCGACACCGAGGTGCGACGCGTCCGCACCGACGACGGCATGGAGCGCCTCGTGCAGCAGCGTCGCGACACCCGGTTGCGCACGTGGGTGGCCCGTGACGGCATGTGGCACGTCGCCGGCCGGTTCGACCCCGACACCGGGTTGCGCCTCGACGGTCGGTTGCGCAACGAGCTCGAACGCCGCTTCGCCGACGCCACACCGGAGACCGCCCCGTCGGACCCGCTGGAGAAGCAAGACCACCTGCGCGCCCTGGCACTGGTGTCGCTCACCGAGGGCCACGGCACGGGCGGCCTGCCCGAGGTCGTGGTGGTGAAGGACCACCGCTGCACCACCTGCCCCATCTGCACCCCGCCACGGCCCGATGCCGCGGGTCTGGCCCGTGTCCCACCGCGCGCCGCTCCAACCACGGACACCGGCTGCCAAGTCACGCCAAGCACAGCCGGCACGGCCGAGGCCGTCGACACGCCCAGCACGGCCGACGCGCTGGGCGCGGCCGATGGGGGCGACGCGGCCAACGGGCCGCGCGCCACCAGCCCGCCCCGCCCGATCAACGGGCCGCGCGTGACCGGCACTCCCAGCCCAGCCAACGGACCGAACGTCACCAGCGCACCTCGTCCAGTCAACGGGCCGCCCCTGACCAGCACCCCGAGCCCGGCCAGCGGGTCGAGGGCGACCCGCACCGCAACACCGACCAACCAGCCAAGCGTGGCGGGCGGGCCGAGCGCGACCAGCGCGCCGGGCCTGGTCAGCGGGGTCGTCGCGGCGGGGCCACCTGAACCGGTCATCGACTGGGGCCTCGACATCGAGCTACCTGCGGCCGTCCTGGAGGAGCTGACCCGACACGCACGCATCGTCGAGCTCACCGTGCGCGACGGCACCATCGACGACCCCGATCGCCGCCTCGACCAGGGCCGAAATGACCGCCTCGCCAACCGAGCCCAACGACGAGCCCTCCGCGCGCTCTACCCCACCTGCGCCATCCCGAGATGCGGGGTGCGGTTCAACGCCACCCACATGCACCACGTCGTCTGGTGGGAGCACGGCGGCACCACCGACCTCCACAACCTCCTGCCGCTATGCAGCCGGCATCACCACGCCGTCCACGACCGCGGGTGGCAGCTCACCCTCTCCCGTGACCGCACGCTGCGCATCGACCTCCCCGACGGCACCACCATGACCACCGGGCCACCCCGCCGGGGCGCGGCCTGACCGAGGCGACGGGTCTCACCGCGTCGTCGGGCCGGACCCGGGCAGCGGCCAACGGCTGCCACTGCGCCTTCCACCTCGGCCCGCCCCGGCGACACCGTCCACCTCGGCAACACGAACCGCCCCGGCGACACCATCCACCTCGGCAACACGAACCGCCCCGGCGACACCATCCACCTCGGCAACACGGCCCGCCCGCGACACCATCCACCTCGGCGGCACCGTTCAACTCGGCGGCACCATCCAGCACGGCGACACCGGCGGCCGTTGGCGTCGGCCGACCAAGCGCGAGCGGGCGACGCCGGCGCGACGCCGGTACGCCACGCCGGCTGGTCGGCGGCGCGGGAGCGAACCCTCAGATCAGGCCGAGGTCGCGCACGGCCTGGCGCTCGTCGGCCAGCTCGGCCGCCGTGGCGTCGATCTTGGAGCGGCTGTAGTCGTCGATGTCGAGGCCCCGCACGATCTCGTAGCGACCGCCGGCGCACACGCACGGGAACGACGAGATCAGGCCCTCCGGGACGCCATAGCTGCCGTCGCTCGGAACGGCCATCGAGACCCAGTCGCCGTCGGGCGTGCCGAGCGACCAGCTGCGCACGTGGTCGATGGCGGCGTTGGCGGCGCTGGCGGCCGACGAGGCGCCGCGGGCCTCGATGATGGCGGCGCCCCGCTTGGCGACCGTCGGGATGAACGTGCCGTCGACCCAGGCGTGGTCGTTCACGAGCTCGTAGGCGCTGCGGCCGTCGACTTCGCAGTGGAACAGATCGGGGTACTGCGTGGTGGAGTGGTTGCCCCAGATCGTCATCTTCTTCACCGACGACACGGCGACACCCGTCTTCGCCGCCAGCTGCGACACGGCCCGGTTGTGGTCGAGGCGGGTCATGGCCGTGAACTGGCGGGGGTCGATGTTCGGCGCGTGCTGCTGAGCGATGAGGGCGTTGGTGTTGGCCGGGTTGCCGACCACGAGCACCTTCACGCTCTTCTTCGCGCTGTCGGAGATGGCCTTGCCCTGCGGCTTGAAGATGCCGCCGTTGGCCGACAGCAGGTCGGCTCGCTCCATGCCGGCCTTGCGGGGCATGGCCCCGACCAGCAGGGCCACGTCGGCGTCGCCGAAGGCGACGTCGGCGTCGTCAGTGCACACGACACCGGCCAGGAGCGGGAAGGCGCAGTCGTCGAGCTCCATCCTCACGCCCTCGAGCGCTTTCAACGCGGGCGTGATCTCGAGCAGCTGGAGCACGACGGGCGTGTCGGGGCCGAGCATGGCCCCGCCTGCGATGCGGAACAGGAGGCTGTAGCCGATCTGGCCGGCTGCACCGGTGACGGCGACGCGTACGGGTTCGGACATGGGCCGGACTGTACCGGCCGGCCCTGTTTCACCTGAACGGCGGGCCGCCGTACGGTGGGTGCTCGTGAGCGACAGGTTGCGCGTGGCGAACTGCAGCGGCTTCTACGGCGACCGCCTGTCGGCGGCCCGCGAGATGGTGGAGGGCGGCCCCATCGACGTCCTCACCGGCGACTGGCTGGCCGAGCTGACCATGCTGATCCTGGCCAAGAACCGGGCCAAGGACGCCGCCACTGGCTTCGCCCGCACGTTCGTCGCCCAGATGGAGCAGGTCATGGGCACGTGCCTCGACCGCGGCATCAAGGTGGTCACCAACGCCGGCGGCCTCAACCCGGCCGGCTGCGCCGACGCCGTCCAGCAGGTGGCCGACCGGCTCGGCCTCGCGCCGACCATCGCCTACGTCGGCGGCGACGACCTCCTCGACCGGCTCCCCGACCTGCGGGCGGCCGGGATCGACCTCCCCAACCTCGACACCGGCGAGCCGTTCGGCGACCGGCTGGCGATGACGGCCAACGCCTACCTCGGGTGCTGGGGCATCGTCGAGGCGCTGGCGCGAGGCGCCGACATCGTGATCACCGGGCGGACCACCGACGCGGCCGTCGTGATGGGCCCGGCCGCTTGGCGGTTCGGCTGGGACCGCACCGACTGGGACGCGCTGGCCGGCGCGTGCGTGGCCGGTCACGTCATCGAGTGCGGATGCCAGACCACGGGCGGCAACTACGCCTTCTTCCACGAGGTGCCCGGCCTCGAGCGTCCCGGCTTCCCCATCGCCGAGATCGCCGCCGATGGCTCGGCCGTGATCACCAAGCACCCCGGCACCGGCGGTCTCGTGAGCGTCGGGACAGTCACGGCCCAGCTGCTCTACGAGATCGGCGGCCCTCGCTATGCCAACCCCGACGTCGTGGCCCGGTTCGACACGATCCGCCTCACGCAAGAGGCACCCGACCGCGTGTTGGTGGCGGGGGTTCGGGGCGAGCCGGCGCCGGCCGAGGTGAAGGTGAGCATCAACTACGAGGGCGGCTACCGCAACGCCACCACCTTCCGCCTCACCGGCCTCGACATCGAGGACAAGGCGGCGCTGGCCGAGCGGACGTTCTGGGCCAACCTGCCGGGCGGCCGCGAGTCGATCGCCCAGACGTCGGTGCAGCTCGTGCGCAGCGACCACCACGACCCGGCGACGAACGAGGCCGCCGTGGCCGAGCTGGTCATCACGGCCAAGGACCCCGACCCGCGCAAGATCGGCCGCGCGTTCGCCAACGTCGCCGTCGAGATGGCGCTGGCCAGCTACCCCGGGATGTTCGGGCGCAGCGGGCCGTCGGAGGCACAGCCGTACGGCGTCTACTGGCCGGCGCTGGTGCCGTCCGAGCTCGTCCACCACGACGTGGTGGTGGCCGGCACTCGCATCGTCGTCGACATGACGGCGGCCGGGCTGGCCGGGGCCGACGTGGTGGTCCCCGAGGTGACCCTCCCACCGGTGCCGGCCGGCGACACCGTCCGCGCGCCGCTCGGGCGGGTGGTCGGCGCCCGCTCGGGCGACAAGGGCGGCAACGCCAACGTCGGCCTGTGGGTGCGCACCGCCGAGGCGTACGCCTGGATGGTGGCGCTGCTCACCCCGGAGCGGCTGGCCGAGCTCTACCCGGAGGCTCGCCGCCACCGGGTCGAGCGCTTCGAGCTGCCGAACCTCCTCGCCCTCAACCTCGTGTTCCACGGCCTCCTCGAGGAGGGCGTCGCCGCCAGCACCCGCCAGGACGCCCAGGCCAAGGGGCTGGGCGAGTACCTGCGGGCGCGTGTGGTGGACGTGCCGGTGGCGCTGCTGAGCTGAGCGATTCGGCGAAGCCCCGCTAAGCGCCGAGGCGCTCCTCGGCACGGGCGGCGGTCAGCAGCGCGTCCATGCCGTGGCGGATCCCGTCGGCCAGCACGCCGACGTCGGGCACGCTGTCCCAGTCGCCGGTGACGCCGAAGCCGATCTTCCCGTTGTACGACAGGATCGCCACGCCGGTGCGCACGCCCTGCGACAGCGGCACGAACGGGTAGTAGGCGAGCATCTCGCGCCCGCACGCGTACAAGGCCTGTCGAGGGCCCGGCACGTTGGTGGTGACGGTGTTGACGTTGCGCTGCACGACGTGGCGCAGGGCCAGCGTGCCGGCCCGCAGACCGAGCGCCACGAACGGCGCCGGCGTGATCTCGGCGGCCTCGAGCACCACCACGCCGGTGTCGGGCTGGTGCGACTCCTTCAGCGCCACCATGTGCGCGGTGACCGAGCGCAGCCGCTCGACCGGGTCGGCGATGCCGACCGGGAGCTCGGCGATGATGGACGCCACCTGGTTGTTGGTCGAGTGGTCGTCGGCGGCCCGCACCGACACGGGCACGAGCGAGCGCACGACGACGCCGTCGACCGGCTCGCCTCGTGCCACCAGGAGCTCGCGAAAGCCGCCCGAGATGGCGGTGAGCACCACGTCGTTGACCGTGCCGCCGAAGCTCTCCCGCACCAGCTTCACCTCGTCGAGCGTCGCCGCCGACCAGGCCCAGCGCCGGTGGGGCCCGATGTGGCCTTCGATCGACAAGGCGGTGTTGGGTCGCAAGACGCTCGACATCGACCGGGCGCCGGCGAGCACGTCCTTGGTCCGCTCCACGAGGCGCTGCGGCTGGCCGAGGAGCTCGGGCACCCTGCCGAGGGCCGCCAGCGGGCTGGCCACCATGTCGCGCAGTGCCTCCCGCACGAGCTCGGCGTCGGACGGCTCGGGTCCCGGCGCCCACGGCTCGACCGGCGGCGAGGGCGGCGGGTCACGGCGGTCGTCGAGCACGACGCTCATGAGGTCGGTGCCCGACACACCGTCGGCCATGCAGTGGTGGATCTTGGAGATCAGCGCCCACGTGCCGTCGGCCAGACCCTCGACGACCCAGGTCTCCCACAGGGGCCGGGAGCGGTCGAGGGGCTGCGACATCAGCCGGCCCATCAGGCGGCGCAGGTCGTCGTCGCCGCCGGGGGGCGGCAGCGCCGTGTGGCGGACGTGGTACTCGAGCAGGAAGTGCGGATCGTCGACCCACACCGGCCGGCCGAGGTCGCCGGGCACGAACCGCACCCGCTGGCGGTAGCGGGGGACCAGGGGGAGCTTCCGGCGGAACAGCTCGACCACCTCGTCGTAGGGGGGCGGCGGGCCCTCGAAGCGCGCGCACGATGCGATGTGCATGTGCGTGATGCCGTCTTCCACGTGCAGGAACGTGGCGTCGAGCGGGCTCATGCGGTCCACGGTCCCCTCCCTCCGGCGTGCTCGGTCGCTCAAGCGGTCGTACGCCTCGGGGTGACCGGTGCAACAGGGCCAAAGGGCCGGATCTGGCGCGCCTCGCGCCGCCCCGTGATGGAGCGGCGCGAGGCGGAGTGCCGTGGGGGTCAGGGCGCGCTGTCGCGCACCGGGACGGTGACGGTCTGCTCGCCGGCGTTCTCGAAGCTCAGCGTGACCTCGATCTCGTCGCCGACCTCGAGCGGCTCGACCAGCCCGAGCATCATGATGTGGTAGCCGCCCGGCTTCAGCTCGACGGCCTCGCCGGCCGGCAGGTCGAGCTCGTCGATCTCGCGCATCATCATCTCGCCCGAGCTCCCGGCCATGGTCGTCTCGGTCATGCCGCCGGCCATGGTCGTGTCGGTCATGCCGCCCTCGGCCATCACCGTCTCGTGGATCTGGGCCTCACCGGCGACGGAGGCATCGACGGAGGCGCTCACGAGGGTGTCGTCGGCCTCGCTCGTGATCACCATGTAGGCGGCACCGACGTCGACGGCCATCGGGCTCGTGCGGGCCCAAGCGCCCTCGATGGCGACACCACCGGACGACGAGCCCTCCTCGTCGTCACCACAGGCGACGAGCAGGGCGCCGCTCAGCGCCACGGCGCCGAGCGTGGCGAGCACGCGGATCTTCATAGGGGGGTTCCTCCAGGGGGTTCGGATGAGCGGGTGTCCGACCATCAGTCGTTGGGGCGGCCGATGGAGTTCCCGCCCCAATCTGCCACGATGGCGTGGTGGAAGACCTGACAGCGCTGGCCGTGAGATCCAGCCGCGGCGACCGCGCCGCGCTGACCAGGTTCGTGCGGGCGGCCCAATCCGACGTCTACCGCTACTGCCAGCACCTGTCCGGCTCGGACGCGGCCGCCGACCTCACCCAGGAGACGTTCGTGCGCGCCATCAAGGCGCTGCCGGGGTTCGAGGCCCGGTCGTCGGCGCGCACCTGGCTGTTCGCCATCGCACGGCGCACCTGCGCCGACTGGGTGCGCTCCCAGCAGCGCCAGGCCCGCCTCGACGAGCGCCTCCGCGGCGGTCATGACCTGCTCGCCGCGCCGGCGTCGGGGCGCATCGAGCTCGACCTCCTGCTTGCGTCACTCGACTCGGACCGGCGCGAGGCCTTCGTGCTGACCCAGATCGTCGGTCTGTCGTACGCCGAGGCTGCCGAGGTCTGCGGGTGCGCCATCGGGACCATCCGCTCACGCGTCGCCCGGGCGCGGTTCCAGCTGCTGCGCGACCTCGACCCGCAGGCGGTCGGGAACCTTCGCGAGGCGGCGAGCGACTGACACGGCGATGACGTGCGATGCCTGGCTCGAGGCCGTGTCGGCCAACCTCGACGGGGAGCTCCCCGAACACGAGCAGCGCCGACTCAACGGCCACCTGTCGGTCTGCCCGGCGTGTCGCGACACCTCCGCCGCCCTCGCTGCTCAGCACCGGGCCTTGCGTCTGCGCCCGGCCGAGGCCGTGCCTGACCGGACCGAGGCGATCGTCGCCGCCGCCAGCGCCGGCGGGCGCCCGGCACGGCGCCACCTGGCCCTAGCCGGCGGTGTCGCCGCTGCTGCCCTGGTCGCGGGGGTGGCCGTGGTGGCCCCCTCGGAGGCCCCCCGGCCCGACATCGATGTCACCGACGTCCGGATCTCGAAGGGCCAGGTGGGCGGCGTGACGGCGATGTACCTCTACGTCGGCAACGAGGGTGGCGAGGACCGGCTGGTCGGGGTGGCCACGCCGGTCGCCGACCGAGCGGAGCTGCACCTGCTCGACGAGCGCGACGGCCTGCGTCTGATGCGCACCGTGGACGCCCTCACGGTGCCTGCAGCCGGTGCCGCCGAGCTCGCCCCGGGCGGGAGCCACCTGATGCTCGTGGGATTGCGCAAGAACCTGTCGCCCGGCGACAACGTCCCGATCACCGTGGAGTTCGCCCGCTCGGGGCGCGTCGAGCTCACCGGCGTGGTCGCCAGCCCCGACGACCTGGTTTCCTGACGCCCCCTCAAGAGCGGTCGCGAGACTGGGTGCCGCGGCCAGCGGTGACGAACACGCACGTCGCCGTCGTACCCGGATCGACGTCGGCGGTGTGCCAGACCCCGGGCGGGTTGCCGACCCACTCCCCGGCCTGCAGCGTGGTGCGGACCTCGGCACCGTCGAGCTCCTGGACGAGGCTGATCTCGCCGGCCACGCACAACACGATCTCGTGGCCGACCGGGTGCATCTCCCAGCTCGACCACGACTCGTCGAACGTGTGCAGCGAGACCAACCGCCCGTCGGCACCGTCGGCCGCCGTGTCCTGCTCGTAGGCGGCGTACCACTCGCCCGTGCCGTCGAACACCGGTAGGGCCCGCACCGTGCCGCCGAGCCCCAGGTGGGCTGGCCGCTGCTGCATCCGGAACACCTCGCTCATGCCCCCTCCCCTCGAGTCACAGCATCGCAGCATCGCAGCATCGCGAGGCGGCGCGTCAACCCGCTCCTGGCGACGGCGGGCGCTCGTCGGCGCCGGCGAGGTCGCGGCGGTAGACGTTGGTCTCGCGAGCGACGAAGCCGAGGCGCTGGTAGAGGCGGTTGGCCGCCTCCCGGCTCGGGCGACTCGTGAGGTCGACGGTGCGGGCGCCGTGGCGGGCGGCCAGGTCGAGCGCGGCCCGGTTGAGGGCCTCGCCGATCCCCTGGCCTCGGGCCTCGCCGTCGACCACGACGTCTTCGATCCATGCCCGCAGCCCGGTGGGGATGCGAAACAGCGCCAGGGTCAGCGACCCGACGATCGTGCCGGCGTCGTCACGGGCCACGAGGAGGTGCGTCGCCGGTGACGCCACCATCTCGGCCAGCTCGACCTCGGTCGGGGGCGGCGCCGAGCGCGACAGCTGCGGCAGGAGCCGGGCCATCGCGTCGACGAGCTCGGGCGTGACCTCGGCGGCGACCTCGACGGTGGGCATGCGCCCGACGGTACCGCCACCCGGACGAGGCCCTGCGGGCGATCCTCTCGTACAGTCCGCCCGATCGCCGCCCGACGGAGGTCCACCGTGCCCGTGCCCGACTCGCTCGCCGCCAACCCGGCCCGCCTGCTGGCCGCGCTCCTCGAGCCGGTCATCGGCCAGGTGTACTTCTCGCCCGAGTGCCACGCCGGCTACCAGGCGCTCGGATTCGCACCGTCGAGCGGGTTCGCCGGCCAGGTGGCGCTGCCCGACGGGCCGGCCTACTTCACGAGCCGCGGCTCGGTGATGGGCCAGGTGCCCGGGGAGGTCGTGGCGGCGGCGTTCGCGGTGTTCAACCCGCAGGCGGTCATTCCGTCGGTCACCTACGGCTGGACGCTCACCGACGCGGCCACCATCTGCCGGGCCCGTGACGACGGCGCCGTCGCCCAGCTGCGGCGCGTGCTCGGCGAGGCGCCCGACGGTGCCGGCCGGGTCGCCGAGCTGCTGGCACGGGCGGTGGAGCCGCTGCGGCCAGAGGGCCGCCCGCTCTTCGCCGGCGTGCGCTCCCAGCCGATGCCCGACGACCCGCTCGGGCGGATCTGGCGGTGCGGGGACATGCTCCGCGAGTTCCGCGGCGACTGCCACACGGCGGCGTGGATCTCGGCCGGGCTCGACGCGACCGAGATCGGGCTGCTGAGCGAGCTCTACTGGGGCCTGCCGATGAAGACCTACGTCCGCACCCGGGCCTGGAGCGACGAGCAGCTCGACGCCGCCGTCGAGCGCCTGCGGGGGCGGGGCTGGGTCGACGCCGACGGCGGCTTCACCCCGGCGGGACGCTCCGCGAGGGAGGCCGTCGAGGACGCCACCGACCGGCAGGTGCAGCCGGCGCTGGCCGCCGTGGGTGACGACGCCGCCGAGCTGTTCGGCCTGCTGGCCCCGTGGGGTGCCGCGCTGCGCGCCGCCGGTGCGTACCTGCCGGCCGGGCCCCACGACCTGGCCGCCAAGCTGGCGACGGGGGCATGACGACGTACGACGCCGTGGTGGTGGGCGCGGGGCCCAACGGGCTCAGCGCGGCGGTGACCCTCGCCGAGGCCGGCCGGCACGTGCTGGTGCTCGAAGCGGCCGACGTGATCGGCGGCGGGACCCGGACCGAAGAGCTGACCCGACCCGGCTTCCGCCACGACGTCTGCTCCGCCGTGCACCCGCTCGGCGCCGCCTCCCCGTACCTGTCGACCTTGCCGCTCGGCCAGTACGGGCTGCGGTGGCTGCACCCCGAGGTGCCGCTGGCCCACCCACTCGACGGGGGCCGGGCCGCCGTGCTCCACCGCTCGCTCGATGCCACCGCGGCCGCACTCGGGGTCGACGAGCGGGCCTACCGGCGGGCCGTCGGGCCGCTGGTCGAGCGGTGGGACGACCTGGCGCCGGCCCTCCTCGGCCCCCTCCTGCGGGTGCCTAAGCACCCGTTGCTGCTGGCCCGCTTCGGGATGCGAGCCGCCCTGCCGGCCGCTGCGTTGGCCGCCACGCTCGCCACCGACGAGGCCAAGGCGCTCGTGGCCGGGTGTGCCGGGCACGCCATCCTCCCGCTGCACCGGCCGCTCACGGCCAGCTTCGGCCTCCTGCTGGCGGCGTCGGCCCACGCCGTGGGCTGGCCGGTGGCCGGGGGCGGCTCGCAGGCGCTGGCCGACGCGCTGGCTGCCCACCTCGGCACGCTCGGCGGCGAGATCCGCACGGGCACGGCCGTGCGGAGCCTGTCCGACGTGCCGGCGTCACGAGTCGTGCTGTTCGACCTGGCGCCGTCGCAGGTGGCCGCCATCGCCGGTGACGCCCTGCCCCCGTCGTTCCGGGCCCGGCTCACCCGGTTCCGCCACGGGCCGGGCGCCTGGAAGGTCGACTACGCGCTCGACGGCCCGGTGCCGTGGACCAACGCCGACTGCCGGCGAGCCGGCACCCTCCACGTCGGCGGGACGCTGGCCGAGATCGCGGCGGCCGAGCGAGCGGTGGCGTCCGGGCGCACGCCCGAGCGACCCTTCGTGCTCGTGGCGCAGCAGTCCGTCGTCGACCCGTCACGTGCGCCCGCCGGGAAGCACACGCTGTGGGCCTACTGCCACGTGCCCCGCGGCAGCACGGTCGACATGACCGCCGCCATCGAGGACCAGATCGAACGGTTCGCCCCCGGCTGGCGCGACTTCGTGCTGGCCCGCCACGTGGCCGGGCCGGCGTGGTTCGAGCAGCACAACCCGGCCTACGTGGGAGGCGACATCGCCGGTGGCGCCCACACCGGCCTGCAGCTGGCGCTGCGACCCACCCGCCGCACCTACCGGACGCCGAACGAGCGGCTGTTCCTGTGCTCGGCATCGACCCCGCCGGGCGCCGGCGCCCACGGCATGTGCGGCCACCACGCCGCCCTCACCGCCCTGCGCACCACCCTCTGCTGACCTCGCCCCGGATTCTGACTCCCAAAGTGGCTGCCCTGGCGACCACTTTGGGAGTCAGAATCGCGGTCAGAGCTGGAGCGGGGGGTAGTAGCGGGCGCCGCCGCCGGCGGCCAGGACGTCGTCGAGCCAGTTGCCCTCGTACACGTCGTTCGGGCCTTGCATCAGGTCGGGCTCGGCCGAGCCGTCGGGCGTCGTGACGAACGTCCAGGCCTGGCGCTTGTAGGTCCAGTTCGACGGGTCGAGCCGGTGGGCCTCGCGGAACCACGGCACGGCCGCCTCGTTGCCCTCGGTGCGCCACACCTCCTGGCCCAGCTCGAAGCAGGCCGCCGCCCTGGCCTCGTCGGCGCCCAGGGGGCGGGAGCGGGCGACCACCTCGTCGGGCGCCAGGGCGAACCGCGAGGTGGCCCCGTGGCGGACCCAGTCGACCAGCGCCTCGCGGTACCCCTCGGACGGGTCGGGGATGGCCTTCACCTGCTCGAACATCACCCGCATCCGGTCGGGAAGGCCCTCGGGGATGTCGAGGTCACGCAGCGGCGAGCGCTCGATCGTCGCCTGCTCGGCCGGTCGCACGAGCATCCCCTGCTCGTCGATCCACACCGCCATCGGCACGTTGGTGAACCCGAACAGCTCGTCGGTGACGTGACGGCTGTCGATCAGCGAGGGGTGCGTCGGCGCGGCGGCGTCGATGAAGGGGTAGGCCCACTCGGCCTTGGCGTCGAGGGCGACGGTGACCACCGTCAGCCCCTCACCCGACAGCTCGGCGTGCAGTGCCTGCCACCCGGGCAGGCTGGAGCGGCAGCCTCACCAGCTGGCCCACGCCACGACGAGCACCTTGCGACCGTGGAGGGCCGACAGCCCGAAGGGGTTGCCGTCACGGTCGGGTAGCTCGAGGTCGGGCGCCTCGGCGGTGGTGAGGGCCCGGCCGCCGACGGTGGCAGGACCGAGCGCCCACCGGCCACGTGCCTCGTCGTGCACGAGCGGCATGCCCAGCCGATCGGCCACCACGGTGACGTCGAGCGCGCCGTCGTCACGGCGGGCACCGGGTGCCGGGACGCAGACGTCACCCTTGCAGAGCCCCTCCGGCTTGGCGGCCCAGCCGGTGGCGGTGGCGAAGGCGCCGTCGTCGACAGTGAGCGAGTCGAGCAGCATGCGCCGGACCGTAGCGCTCGTCGCGCTGACGCCCTGGCTAGCCTGCGCCCATGGAGCACGTCGCCTGGTCGCACCGGCCGGCGCTGCGGACGCCGGTGATGGTGGCCGCGTTCACGGGGTGGAACGACGCCGGTGACGCCGCCTCGCTCGCCGTCGACCACCTCGGCGACACGTTCGGCGCCGAGCGGTTCGCCAGCATCGACGCCGAGGAGTTCTTCGACTTCCAGTCGAGCCGCCCCAACGTGCGCCTGGCCGACGGCGTCACCCGCGAGATCGTCTGGCCGGCCAACGACTTCCTGCACGCGTCGACGCCCGGTGGCGACCTCGTGCTGCTCCTCGGCAACGAGCCGCAGCTCAAGTGGCGCACGTTCTGCGAGCAGGTGCTCGGGGTGGCCGACGTGCTCGGGGTGCGCCTCGTCATCACGCTCGGCGCCCTGCTGGCCGACGTCCCCCACCGCCGGCCGGTCCAGATCATCGGCACGGGCACCGACCCGGTCGTGATCGAGCGCTTCGGCCTCACCCGCAGCCGCTACGAAGGCCCCACCGGCATCGTGGGCGTGCTGCACGACGCCTGCGCCCGCGTGCCGATCCCGAGCGTGTCGCTGTGGGCCGCCGTGCCCGGCTACGCCGCCAGCACGTCGTCGCCCAAGGCCGCCCTCGCGCTCGTGAGCTCGGCCGGCTCGCTCATCGGCACGCCCGTGAAGGGCGGAGCCCTGGCCGCCAGCGTCACGGCCTACGAAGAGGAGATCGACGAGTTGATCGGATCCGACGACGACCTCCTCGGCTACGTGCGGCGCCTCGAGCTGCTGCACGACGGCGACGTCGACGAAGACGACGAGGACGAAGATGACGACGACGTCGACGTCGACGAGGTCGGCGAGACCACCACCGAGCGCCTCGTGGAAGACATCGAGCGCTTCCTGCGCGACCAGTGAACCCCGAGCGGGAGGTGGTGGCCACGTGCGTGTGGCAGGTGAGCCCCGAGCTGCTGCTCGCCCTCGACGACCGCTTCGGCGAGCCCGACGACGCGTACGTGAACGGCAGCCAGGTGTGGCTGCGTGACGACGGCCCGGGCGGCGCCACCCTCGAGTGGCGGCTGCACCCGGTGGCCGGGTTCGCCAAGCCCAAGGGCGTGAGCACCCACGACCTGTTCGCCTCGGTGGTGTTCGCCCTGCGCACCGGCGACGAGCCGGTGGCCCCGGTCAGCCGGCTGTGGGAGGGGCTCGAGGCGTTCCCCGGCTTCGGCGACGAGCTGGAGCCGTCGCCGCTGGCTGCCGCCTGCACCGAGGTGCTCGGCGTCGTGCCCGACGCCTACGGCATGGTCGACCACGACGCCGTGGGCGACGCCTGGGAGCAGGCCGAGGGCCGCCTGTCGGTCGTCGAGGCGCTCCGGGCCCAGCTCGAGACCTGAGCACCACCCGCCACTGCCTGAGCACTGGCCGTGACCTGGCCTTTCGCCTCTTGCGCGCTCGTGCGATCCGTGCACGCTGAACCCTGAGAGATGGACCACGCGGCGCGGGCCCCGTGGTCAGCGGTGGCGTGTCCGGGACCTGCGCGGGAAGGAGGTCCCGATGAGGCGTTTTCCCCCTCTCCTACGAACCCTCGTCCTCGTCTTCGCCGCAGTGCTGCTCGCCCTGGGCACCACGTCGGGCGCTGATGCTGCTCGGCGGCCGAAGACCGGCGGCACGCTCACCGGGACGCTTGTCGCGCCGGACGGCCTCACGCCCGCCGCTGGCGTGAACGTGCGAGCCTTCCGAGTCGACCCGCCGTCTGATCCCCAGATGGCATGCGCCAACGTGACCCTCGCCGCCAGCACCGTCACGGGCACGGACGGCACCTACCGCCTGACGCCGCTGCCGGCCGATGACGACTACCGCATCCAGTTCCTCCCGGCTGACCCGGCCACCGCCATCAGCTGGTACGACGACGATCCCATGGCCGTCACCGTGCTCCACGGCGAGCCCGTCCCCGTGGCCGACGGCGACGTCGCCAACCTCGGAACGTCCACGCTGTTCGCTGCGGGCACCCTCACCGGCTCCGTCGTCGAAGGAGGAAGCGGGGCGCCGCTGGCCGGCATGGCGGTGACCCTGATGCACCAGGGAGCCTGCCAGATCTGGCCGGTCACCGATCCCCAGGTGGCCGCCACGCCGGTGCTGACCGACGCGACCGGGGCCTTCAGCTTCACCCAGGTGCCCCCCACCGTCAGCGCCAGCGATCCGGGCGACCAGCCGGTCCCGCCGGGCGGCTACACGCCCGGCGACGAGTACGACTCGGTCGACCTGTACTCGTGGGTCGGCGACCCCTCCGGGTGGCACGTCGACTACAGCGCCGTCGATGCACCCTGGGCAACCCTCGACGAAGGGGCCACCGTGGCGCGCGACCCGTTCGTGCTGTCGCCGTCCGGCAAGGTGACGGGCGTCGTGAAGGACGCCCGAGGCCGGGGTATCCCCGGCATCCAGCTGATCGCCCTCCACTCGCAGTCGGCACCGTGGACCCCCACCGGGCTGCAGTGGTACGAGGCCGACTACGCGCAGAAGCTCACCGACGCCAAGGGCCGGTTCACGTTCACGGTCACGCCTCGCATCGCGCTGCGCCTCGAGGCCCGCGACAGCCGCCTCGACAACCGCGACGCCACCGGGGCGTGGGCCAGGGAGTACTGGCCCGCCGCGCCCGTGCCGCAGCTGGGCGCCAGCATCGTGGTAGACCCGCTGACCACGTTCGTCCTGCCGACGGCGTTCGTGCTCGAGCCGGGCGCCAGCATGAGCGGCACGGTCACCGGCTTCGCCGATCCGCAGCAGCCGCTGGGCGGCTTCCACGCCTGGACCCACGCCCTGGTGGGCGGCACGTGGTACCCGCTCACGTACTCCTACGTGTACGACCACGACGGCTGGTTCGGCTTCTTCGGGCTGCCCGCTGGGACCTACCGCGTCGTGTTCGAGACGCAGGTCGACGACGATCCGGTGACCTACACCGAGGAGTGGCGTGACCAGCTGCCGGGTCAGGGTGATCCGATCACCCTGGCTGCTGGCGAGCACCGCTTCGGCATCGACGCCTGGCTCGACCCCGTGATCATCAAGGCCGTCTGGAACGGCCCGCCCCTCGCCAACACGAGGATCGTGTCGGCCGGCGGGCAGACGATGCCTGCGAACCAGGCGCCGTTCGGTGAGCAGACGGTGTTCTACGCCGCTCTGCCGAGCACGCTCGGGCCGTACCACGTGGAGGTCGACTGGCCCGGCGTCGATGGGCACCCCCCATGGACGCAGTGGTTCTGGCTGCCGCAACCGCAGGCCGCCCCGAACACCTACACCGTCACGATCGGCTGACCGCGACGTTCGCTCGACCGCCCCTGGCCCGGCCGGGGGCGACCGCGCGTCTCAGCCGCCGTCGACGTCTTCGACGTCCTCCTCGCGCCACACGGGGGCGCGGGGGCGGTCGAAGGCGACCTCGACCGGCTCGCCACGGATGGCGGCGAAGGCGCTCGGACCCCACACCTGGGCGCCGGCCAGCGGCCACGGTAGGTCGTGTTCGGAGAACCAGCCGACGTCGGCCGTCTCGAGCGGGTGCGCCTGCAGCTCACCGCCGAGCGCCCGGCAGTGGAACACGAGCGAGTAGAGCGGCACGCGGGTGAACCCCATCCGCAGGCCGTCGACGACGGCGATGAGGCGCACCGGCTCGCACTCGATGCCGGTCTCCTCGCGCACCTCCTTCACGGCCACCTCGGCGGGCGAGTACCCGACGTCGGCCCAGCCGGTGGGATAGAGCCAGATGCCGCTGTCGGCCCGCTTCACGAGGAGGATCTGGCCGAGGTCGTTGCCGACCACCGCGCCGACGGCCACCTTGGGCGTCACGTAGCCAGGCACGCCCTCACCCACCGAGTCGAGCCACTCCTGCACGTAGTGGTCCTGCTCCCGACGCACCTCGAGGGCGTCGAGCGCGGCCGCCTTGATGTCGGAGGCGACGTGGAGCACCTCCTCGAAGCGCTCCTTCTCGTAGAGGTTCTGGGTGAAGCCGAGTCCCGTGCGGGCGATGCCGGCGAGGGCCTCGCTCCAGCGCAGGAGGTCACGGGTGAAGTCGGCCGGCGAGGCAGGTCCGTCGGACATGGCTCCCTCTCTAGTCCGTCGGCGGCCGGTCGCTCGCACGCACGGGCTCAACCGGCGGTGACGGGCGGGGTCACTCGGCGACGGCGTGCAGCAGCGCCCGCTCCACCTCGCGCACCGCAAAGGCGTCGTCGACCTTGCGGCCACCGGCGTCGCGCACGTAGAAGGTGTCGACCACCTCGTCGCCCAGCGTCTGGATGCGGGCGTGGCGGATGTCGAGCTGGAGGTCGGACAGCGCCTTGGTGATGCGATGCAGCACGCCGACGCGGTCGGGGGCCCGCACCTCGAGCACGGTCGCGTTCGACGACGCCGTGTTGTCGACGCTGACCGCCGGCACCATCGGGCCGGCCCGGGTCGGCTTGCGGCGCCGGTAGGTGCGGGCCCGCTCGGCCAGGCGGGCTTCCAGTGCGAACTGGCCGCTGATCGCCCGCTGCAAGTCGGTCACCACCCGGTCCCAGGCCACCGGGCCCTTGTCGGTGCCGACCCGGAACTCGTTGGCGGCCATGCCCTGCTCGTCGGAGTGGGCCTGGGCGCCGAGCACGTCGAGGCCGTGGAGCGCCAGCACACCGGCCACCCGTGAGAACAGGCCGGGGCGATCACGGGTGACGGTGGTGATCCGGTCGCCGTCGCCCTGGATGACGGTGCGGCCGGCACCCATGAGTGCCAGCACCTCGGCCGTGGGGAACAGCGACCACGTGACCTCCCTCACCTCGCCCCCGCCGAGCACATGGCCGACCTTGTCGACCAGCTCGGTGACGAGCTCGGCCTTCCAGTCGCTCCAGGCGCTGGGGCCGGTGGCCAGGCTGTCGGCGCGTGTGAGCGCGTCGAGCAGCTCGAGCACGAGCCGCGAGCCCACGGCCTCGGCGACGCCGGTGATGGTCACGTCGTCGCTCAGGTCGCGGCGGGTGGCGACGTCGGGCAGCAGCAGGTGGTGCTGCACCAGCGCCACCAGCACGTCGACGTCGTCGTGGGGCAGCCCCATCCGGTGACCGATCCGCTCGACGAGCACCATGCCCCGCTCGGTGTGATCACCGGGGACGCCCTTGCCGATGTCGTGCAGCAGGGCGCCCAGCGCGAGCAGGTCGGGCCGGCTCACGCGAGGGGCGTAGACGGCCGCGTTGGCGGCCGCCTCCCACAGGTGCCGGTCGACGGTGAAGCGGTGGTAGGCGTTGCGCTGCGGCTTCGAGCGCACCGGCGCCCACTCGGGCAGCGCCCGCACGAGCAACCCACGCTGGTCGAGACTCTCGAGCACCGGAGGGGCGGCGTGGCCCTCGAGCAGCAGGGCGACGAGGTCGTCGCTGGCGCCGACCGGCCAGGGATCCGGCCAAGCCGGGGTCTCGTCGGCCAGGCGGTCGAGGCTGCGGCGGTCGATGCGGGTGCGCCTGCGGGCCGCCGCCACCGCCAGGCGCAGCATGAGCGTCGGGTCGTCGGCCGGGCGCGCCGCGGTGTCGAGGTGGACCTCGCCGTCGCGCAGGACCACACCGCTCGCGACCGGCACGTCGCGCTGGTGGTTGCCGTTCGGCCCGCTCAGCGTGGAGCGGACGCGCTGCCACACCTCATCGCTCGTCCAGGCGATCGTGCGGGCCGCGGCGCTGACCCGCGCCATCAGCATGTCGGCGTCGCGCAGCCCGAGGTTGGTGGCCACGGCGTCCTGGTCCTGCAGCGTCAGCACGTCACCCGGGCGGCCGGCCAGGCGGTGGAGCTCGACGCGCGTGCCGAGCAGCACGTCGTAGGCGGCCGCCAGCGCGTCGTCGTCGCCCGGCAGCAGCACCATCTCGGCCGCCTGGGCCCAGTGCAGCGAGTGGACGTCGCGCAGCCCGCCGCGGCCGTCCTTCAGGTTCGGCTCCAGCAGGAACGCCACCTCGCCGGCGGCCGCGTGGCGCTCGTCGACCGACCGGCCGAGGCGCTCGAGCCAGCCACGGCTGCGCTTGCGCCACGCCGCCGACGCCTGGCCGTGGAGCGCGTCGGTGAGGGCCTTGTCGCCGGCGATGTGGCGCACCTCGAGGAAGCTCGTTGCGGTGTCGAGGTCGTCGGCGGCGAGCCGCAGCGCCTCCTTCACCGTGCGCACGGCGTGGCCGAGCTTCAGCTTGGTGTCCCAGATCGGGTACCAGAGCCGCTGGGCGACGCCCTCGATGCCCTTCTTCGTGTCGTGCAGGAGCAGGACGTCGAGGTCGCTCCACGGGGCGAGCTCGCCCCGGCCGTAGCCGCCGACGGCGACGAGCGCCACCGGGCCCTTCAGCGGCCCGGCTCCCTCGCTCGCCTCGGCGAACAGCCCGGCCAGCCAGCCGTCGGTGGCGTGCGCCAGCGACCGGCACAGCGGCGCGCCGTTGATGCTGCGGTCGGCCAGGAGCGCCTCACGGGCAGGGAAACCCACGGCCCTCGAGGGTAACGGGGCCGACCGATCCGCTCCCCCGTCCGGGGGAGGGAGGTCACCCGCCGACGCCGCGCGAGTGACCACGCCGCGGGATGGGTGACGCGCACGGAGTGGCGGATCCTGAACGGGACGGACCCCGACCGAAAGGAGGCGGCGATGCACAGGACGCGATGGACGCGACGGTGGGCGCTGGCCACCACCCTCGTGATGTCCCTGGCCGTGCCCGCCGTGGCCGCCGCCGAGCCGCAGCCGAGCCGCGCTCCAGCCCAGGGGGCCCCCGAGGTCCTCACGCGCACCGCGCTGACCAGCGCGAAGAAGTCGAAGAAGGTCCGCCGCAAGGTGGTGCGCCGCAAGACGGTGCGCCCGGCCGTCGCGCCGGCCCCCGCCGCAGCCGTTCCCCTCGCCGCGGCTCCGGCGCCGACCACGCCGGTCCCGGCGACCCCCGAGGCCGTCGGGGCGCTCGCCCTGGCCAAGATCGCCGCCCACGTCGACCCGGCCAAGCTCGGCGTCAGCGTCGTGTTCAGCGGCACCCACCCGAGCTACCTGGGCCTGTTCCAGTCGGCCAGCCGCACGGTCAACGTCTACGTGCGCCCCGGCCAGACGGTCGAGTCGGTGGCCTGGGTGCTGGCCCACGAGCTCGGCCACGCCATCGACGTGTTCACCTTCGCCCAGGACGACCGCAACGCCTGGGCCGCCGCCCGCGGGTTCGACCCGGCCATGTGGTGGCCCGGCGTGGGCGCCACCAACGACCAGTCGAGCGGTGCCGGCGACTTCGCCGAGTCGTTCGCGCTCTTCGCCGCCGGCAGCGGCCTCACCTTCCGCTCGAACCTCGGCCCGTCGCCGTCGTGGGAGCAGCTCGCCGTCATCCCCTCGCTGATCGACGCCGCCCGCTGACCCTCCCGATGGCCCGTCGACACCCCTCTGGGGACCTGGTCGACGCCCTGGGTGATGACGTGACCGACCTCGGTGTTCCTTCCGGTCCCTCCCCCGCTCGTGGGGTTGCACCACCTCCGGTGCCCGGCGAAGATCGCTCCGATCCGGCGTCGCCTGCCCGGGCGTTCGAAGCCGAAAGGACGGTCGTGACCGCGCTCAACGAGCCCCGCTCCACGCCAGGTGCGCCCGGTGCGCACGGCCGTGTCGGGCTGCCCGGCAGCGGGCGGGGGGTAGTCGTCTACCGGGTCCGGCGCCGCCCCGACGGGGCGATCGACGACCTCGTCACGGCCTGGAGCTCGGCCTCGGCCAGCGGCAACGGCTCGACGTTCGAGCTGTTCCGTCCGCTCGGCCGCACCCAGGACCGTGAGCTGATCGGCTCGGTGGTCGAAACGGGCCTGCCGGCCGAGCTGCGCATCGCCGTGGAAGGCGGCGGCCACGAGTACCTCGTCACGCTGGTGCCCGTCCTCGACACGCTGGTCTGCGCCTACGAGGACCTGACGGCCAACCAGTCGGCCGAGGACGAGCGCCGGGTCGCCGAGCGGCGCATCCAGCAGTCGCTCGACAACCTCAACGCGGCGTTCTTGCGGGTCGACCACGACCTCGTGGTGATCGAGATCACGCGAGGCGGGGCGGCGCTGTTCGGCGCCACGCCGGACGACCTGCTCGGCCATGACCTCGTGGCCCTGGCCGACGGCCTCGACACCAGCGACCTCGTGGAGCTCGTGATGCGGGCCGTCGCCACGCAGCGCTCACAGCGGGCCGACCTCCACCTGCGCCCCGAGCCGTCGCCCATCTTCGACGTGGAGGCCGTCCCAGAGGCCGACGACGGAGCGGTCACCGAGGTGCTGGTGTCGGCCCACGACGTCACCGAGGCCCGCCTGGCCGCCTCCCGTCTGGCGGAGGTGCAGCGGCTCGAGAGCCTCGGCCAGCTCGCTCGCGGCCTGGCCCACGACTTCAACAACCTGCTGCAGGCGATCCTCGGCCACGCCGACCTGCTCGCCGCCGACAGCCCGGACGGTCGCCAGCGCACCTCGGCCCAGGCGATCGTCCGGGCTGCCGGACGGGCCTCGGCGCTCGTCGGGCAGCTGCAGGCCTACGCCGGCCAGCGACCGGTGGCGCGCGAGCTGATCGAGCTGCGGTCGCTGGCGCGGGAGTCGGCCAACCTCGCCCGCAGCGGCTTCCCCGACGACGTGGAGCTGGTCGTCGAGCGCGGCCGCGAGGTCTGGGTGGAAGCCGACCCGGCCCAGCTGCACCAGGTGGTGCTCAACCTCCTCATCAACGCGGCCGACGCCCTCGCCGACGGGCCCGGCACGGTGCGGCTGTCCGTGCAGGCGGCCCGCCCCGAGCCCGGGACGCACTGGATGGGACGGGCACCCGACCTCGGCGCCGACACCGCGCTGCTCTCGGTGTCCGACGACGGGCCCGGGATGAACGAGGAGGTGCGCCGCCACCTGTTCGAGCCGTTCTTCTCCACCCGTGGGGTGGGACGAGGGCTCGGCATGGCGATCGTGCTCGGCATGGTGCAGGCCCACGGCGGCGCCATCGCCGTCGACACCGTCGTCGGCCGCGGCACGACGATCGTCGTGGCGCTGCCGCTCGGCCACCATCCGTCGGCCGACCGCGAGGGCAGCAGCCTCACCGCCGACGACGCTCACCCGGGCGTGCGGATCCTCGTCGTCGACGACGACGACCTCGTCCGCGAGACCGCCTGCCTCATGCTCGAGCGGCTCGGGTATGCACCGACCGGGGTGTCCGGCGGCAAGGAAGCGGTGGCAGCCTGGCGCAACGAGGGCCCCTACGACCTCGTGCTGTGCGACCTCGCCATGCGCGACATGGACGGCCGCGCCACCTGGGACGCCCTCGACAAGCTGTCACCCGGGCTGCCGGTGGTGCTCGTGAGCGGCCACGCCGCCGCCGAGCTCGACGCCATGACCCTGCCCGACGGCCGACCCCCGGCCGGCACGCTCAGCAAGCCGTTCGGCGCCTCGGAGCTGTCGGGGGCCATCGAGGCGGCGCTCGCCGGCGAGGCCGAGTAGCTACTCGACGAGCTTGCGGCGCAGCGCCACCGCCACGGCGGCGCTGCGGTTGTCGACCTTCAGCTTGCGGTAGATCGCCTTCAGGTGCGTGCGCACTGTCTCGGGCGACATGCCCAGCGCCCGGGCCACCTGGTCGGTGTGGTCGCCCTTGGCCAACCGGGTGAGGACGTCGAGTTCGCGCTGGGTGAGCCGAGCCTCGCTGGCCGCCTCCATCGCCTGCTCGTGGGTGCGGGCGGCATCGAGGGCCACCCGGTCGAGCACCTGGTGACCGGCGAGCACCTGACGGGCCGAGGCGTTCACCGACCACGAAGCGGCCGACTTGTGCAGGAAGCCGGCCACGCCGGCCCGCAGCACGCTGCGGATCTCGTCGTGGTCGCTCGTGCCCGAGTAGACGAGCACCTTCACCCCGGGGTTGCCCTTGTTGGCGTCGGCGATGAGGTCGGTGCCGAAGCCGTCGGGCAGGTCGAGGTCGAGGATCAGCAGGTCGACACCCTGCTCGAGCAACGGGCGGGCCCGCTTGCTGTCGTTGGCCACCGTCACGTCGAAGTCTTCCTCGCGTGACAGCGAAGCCTCGAGCGCGTCCGCGAGCAGCGGGTGGTCTTCCACCACGAGCACGCGGATCTTCCCCTCAGCCATCCCGATCGAACCTAGTGCAGCCCGTCCCCGGCCTCAGGGGATGCTCACACCGCCTTGGTCGCCTCTCGCGCCGCCACCAGCACGGGGTCCCACACGCTGCTGAACGGCGGTGCGTAGGCCAGGTCGAGGTCGACCACGTCGGCCACGGTCATCCCGGCCGTGATGGCGGTGGCGCAGGTGTCGACGCGCTTGGCCGCCCCCGGCCCGCCGACGATCTGCGCACCGAGGAGGCGCCCGGTACCGCGCTCGACGACGAGCTTCACGACCATCGACTCGGCGCCCGGGAAGTAGCCGGCCCGGGTGGTGGTGCGCACCGACACGCCGACGGCGTCGAACGCCGCTTCGGCCGCGGCCGCCTCCGACAGACCCGTGAACGACACCTCGGTGTCGCAGATCTTCGAGATGGCCGTGCCGAGCACGCCGGGGAACGTGGCGTCGATGCCACCGATGTTGAGCCCGGCCACGCGGCCCTGCTTGTTGGCGACCGTCCCGAGCGCCACGTGCACCGGCCGACCGCTCACGAGGTGGCGGCTCTCGCAGCAGTCACCGGCGGCCCACACGCCGTCGGCCGACGTCCGCTGGCGGCGGTCGACCCGGACCGCACCCCGCTCGCCGAGCTCGAGCCCGGCCTCGCCGGCCAGGCCGCTGTTGGGGCCGACCCCCATGCCGAGCAGCACCAGGTCGGCCGGATGGTCGCCGGCGTCGGTGTGCACGACACCGTCGTCGAAGCCGACGACGGTGGTGTCGGTGCGGACGTCGACGCCGTGGCGGCGCATGGCCGCCGTCACCAGCTCCCCCATGTCGGGATCGAGCGCGCCGAGCACCTGGGGCCCCTGCTCCACCACGACCACCTCGCGCCCGCGCCGCACGAGTGCCTCGGCCATCTCGAGCCCGATGTACCCGCCACCCACCACGACGGCGCGACGGCAGCCCTCGCTCTCGACGTGGCGCAGGAGGTGGGCCGCGTCGTCGAGGGTCTGCACACCGTGCACGAACGCCAGGTCGATGCCGGGCAGCGGCGGGCGGACCGGCCGGCCGCCGGTGGCGATCAGCAGCTGGTCGAACGCCAGACTGTAGGTGCGGTCGCCGTCGCGCACCTCCACGCGGCGGCCGTCGAGGTCGATGGCCGTCGCCTCGTGGCCCATGCGCACGTCCACCTGGTCGCGGTCGCGGAACTGCTGCGGCGTGCGGGCCACCAGCTGCTCGATCCGCTCGACCTCGCCGCCGACCAGGTAGGGGATGCCGCAGGCCGAGTAGCTCGTCCAGCTCCCCTTCTCGAGCACGGTGACCTCGAGCGTGGGCGCTCCCTTGCGAGCCTGCGAGATCGCCGACATCCCACCGGCGTCGCCCCCGATGATCACCAGCCGCTCACCCATCGATCCTCCCGTCGGCCCGCCGGCGGGCGAGCACGGTGTGAGCCTTCCACGCACCCCACACCAGCCCGGGCTCGTGCAGCGACTCGTCGATGTCGCGCCAGGTGGCTGGGGTGAGGTCGTAGACGTCGCCGGGGAACGTGCGCTCGGCGAACTCGTCGCGCGCCACCTCGGGCACCCCGGCCTCGCGCAGCACGGCGGTCGGGAACCGCACCGCCGCGCGCAGCACGGCCAGCGGGTTCGTGCGCTGGTCGTCGACGTCGAGGGCGAGGAAGGCCCGCAGCTCGGCACCGACCTCGGCTCGCGCCCGGGCACCGGCCGCCTGCGCTGCCGCCGCCACCTCGGGACTCACGCGGCCGGAGTAGGCGGTGGCCAGGCGCCGCACGCTGCGCTCCACCCAGCCCGGCAGGGCGCGCTCGACGCCGTCGGCCAGCTCGGCAGCCGGGTCGAGCTCCATCAGATGCTGCGACCGACGCCTTCCCAGTAGGGGTCGCGCAGGAGCCGCTTGTAGAGCTTGCCGGTGGGGTACCGGGGCAACGCGGCCTCCACGTCGACCGACTTCGGCACCTTGTAGCCGGCCAGCTTCGTGCGGCAGTAAGCGAGGATCTCGGCCACCAGCGCGTCGTCGGCCGTGTACCCGTCGTGGAGCTCGACGGCCGCTTTCACTTGCTCACCGAACTCGTCGTCGGGGATGCCGAACACGGCCGCGTCACGCACGGCCGGGTGGGTGACGAGCACGCCCTCCACCTCGGCCGGGTAGATGTTGACGCCGCCCGAGATGATCATGTCGATCTTGCGGTCACGCAGGTACAGGTAGCCGTCGTCGTCGAGCTCGCCCATGTCGCCGAGCGTGTAGACGCCCGGCTCCAGATGGGCCTTGGCGGTCTTGTCGGGGTCACGGTGGTACTCGAAGTCGAGGCCCATCGTGTTGCGGAAGTAGAGCGTGCCGACCTGGTTCGGGCCGAGGTGCTCGCCGTCGTCGCCGACCACCATCACCTCCATGTTGGGGAGCGGCTTGCCGAGCGTGCCCGGCCGGGCCAGCCACTCCTCGCTCGACACATAGCTCACGATGCCGGCCTCGGTGCCGCCGTAGTACTCGACGATCTTCGGACCCCACCAAGCAACCATCTGGCGCTTCACCTCGGGCGGGCACGGAGCGGCGCCGTGCCAGACGATCCGGAGGCTGCTGCCGTCGAAGGCGGCCTGCACGTCGTCGGGCAGGCGCAGCAGGCGGATGAACTGCGTGGGCACCAGGTGGACGTTGGTGACCTGGTGTTCGTCGATGGCCCGCAGCGTCTCGGCGGCGTCGAACTTGTGGCGGATGACCGTGGCGTTGCCGTTCACGAGCGGGAACACCGAGAACGCCCACTGGGCCGAGTGGTAGAGCGGACCGTCGAGCAGCGTCACCCCGTCGACCGGGGCGGCTGCACTCTGGGTGAAGCCGGCGGCCATCAGCGCGAACACGCCCGGGGGCATCGCGCCGCCGAACACGCCGCTTCGCACGCCCTTGGGCCGGCCGGTGGTGCCGGAGGTGTAGAACATCGGCCCGCCCAGCACCTGGCCCTCGGGCTCGCCAGCGACGGCCGACCCCAGTGCCGCCTCGTAGTCGTCGAACCCCTCGATGGTGCCGGCCACCGCCAGCTTGGCCCGCAGGCCCGTCGCCCCGGCCGAGCCCTCCACGACGAGGTCGGCGTAGCGGGCGTCGGCCAGGAGCACCTTGGCCTCGGAGTTGTCGAGCACGTAGGCCAGCTCGTCGGCCACCCAGTGCCAGTTCACCGGCACCAACCGCAGGCCGGCGTGGGCGGCAGCCAGGAACGCCTCGTAGTACTCGCGGCGGTTGGGATAGAGGCAGGCGAACACGTCGCCCTCGGCCAGGCCGTGCGACCGCAGCAGGTGGACCAGCCGGTTCACCCGCTCGTCGAACGCGGCCCACGTGGTGATGCCGGTCTCGTCGACGAGGGCCGGTGCCTCGGCCTTGCGGTCGGCGATCGGGGCGAGCAGCTCGGCCATGGCCGCACGATAGGGCCGGCTCGGCAGCGGCGAGCCATGCTGCGGGCATGAGACCGGAGCGCACCGAGCCGGGCCCCGGGCAGGAGAGCGTGTGGGACTACCCCCGCCCGCCGGCCATCGTCCCCACCACCTCGCTCGTGCGGGTGGTGCACCGTGGCGTCACGATCGCGTCGAGCACACGGACGCTGCGCGTCCTCGAGACGTCGCAGCCGCCGGCGTTCTACGTGCCCCGCGACGACGTCGACCTGTCGCACCTGTTCAAGACCCGCAGCCGCACGTACTGCGAGTGGAAGGGCGCGGCGACGTACTGGGCCGTGCAGGTGGACGACGACGTGGTGATGGACGCCGCCTGGAGCTACGAGTCACCCAACCGTGCCTTCGTGGCCATCGCCCACCACGTGGCGTTCTACGCCCAGAAGCTCGACGAGTGCTGGGTCGACGACGAGCGAGTGCAGCCCAACCCCGGCTCGTTCTACGGCGGCTGGATCACCTCCGCCGTCGTCGGCCCCTTCAAGGGCGCTCACGGCACCCTCGACTGGTGACGATCCCCCCTGCCCGGGGAGGGCGGCGTTGAGGTGGCCGCTGCGCAGGCCGGCGGGATCGAGGTCGACCTCGGCGTAGCCGGCCCGGCGCACCGCACCCCGCACCTCGCCGGCCACCCGCTCGAGGCGGGCCACGTCGACCGACGGCACCTCGACGCTGGCCCGGTCACCGTGGTGGCGCACCCGCAGGTCGCCAAAGCCCAGGGCCCGCACGGCGGCCTCGGCCCGCTCGACGCGCGACAGCACCTGCACCGTGACCGGCGTCCCGTAGGGGACGCGCGAGGCCAGACACGGCGCGGCCGGCTTGTCCCACGTGGGCAGGCCAAGGCGGCGCGACCACTCGCGCACGTCGGCCTTGGTGAACCCGGCCTCCACGAGGGGGAACACGGCGCCCCGCTCGACGGCCGCCCGCTGCCCCGGCCGGTGGTCGGTGAGGTCGTCGACGTTGACGCCGAGCACCACGGCGGCACCGGGCACGGCGGCGTGCTCGGCGGCCGCCACCACCGGCTCGAGGGCGTCCATGAGCGCCGACTTGCAGTGGTAGCAGCGGTCGCCGTCGTTACGGCGGTAGGCGGCCCGCTCCATCTCGTCGGTGGCCACCTGCTGCCAGGGCAGGCCCCAGGCCGCCGCCAGCGCGGCACAGCCGTCGAGCTCGGCGGCGGCCAGCGACGGCGACACCGCGGTGACGGCCAGCACGCACGACGGGCCGAGCGTGTCGAGCGCGACCTTGGCGAGGAAGGCCGAGTCGGCACCGCCGCTGAAGGCGACGACGACCCGCCCGAGACCGGCCAGCCGGCGCTGCAGGGCGTCGAGAGCCGTCGAGGTCAGGAGCGGCGGCCTTGGTACCACGACCACCCGGCCGTGACGATGACGGCACCGATGATCGAGCCGAGGATGCCGCTCGGGCGCAGGGCGAGGCCGTCGCCGGCGAGGAGGCTGGCCAGCAGGCCGCCGACGAACGACCCGACCAGGCCGGCGCCGAGGGCCATCCCCCAGTTCACCCCCCGCTTCGCCTTGCCGAGGAGGAACTGCGCCGCGGCCCCGATGAGGAGGCCGAACAGGAGGATGCCGATCAGGATCACGGCGCCGACGCTAGACGGACACGGCGGTCAGGCGTCGACGACCTCGATGCGGATGCGCTTGTTGCCCTTGCCTTTGCTCTCGGTCTTCATCACGCGGATGCGCCCGACCTCGGCGGTCGAGCGCACGTGGGTGCCGCCGTCGGCCTGCTTGTCGAGACCGACGATGTCGACGACTCGGATCTCGCGGACGCTCTCGGGGATCATGTTGACCTTCGTGCGGATGAGGTCCTCGTCTTCCACCGCGGTCTCGCGGGGGAAGAACGCGACCTCGATGGCGCGGTCGGCCGCCAGCTCACGGTTCACCAGCTCCTCGACCGTGGCGCCGAAGCCCTCGGGCAGCGGGTCGAACTCGAAGTCCATGCGGGCCGACAGCGGCTCCATGTTCCCGCCCGTCACCGCGGTGCGCCACTCGTTCCAGATCACCCCGCACAGCACGTGCAGAGCGGTGTGCGTGCGCATGAGCGCGTGGCGGCGGTCCCAGTCGAGCTCGCCGCGCACGGTCGCCCCGACGGCCGGCAGCGGGCCGTCACCGCCCAGGACGTGCCACTGGTGCTCGCCCTCCTTGCGGACGTCGACGACCGGGAGGCCGCCGAGCACGCCGGTGTCGTGCGGCTGCCCGCCCCCGGTCGCGTAGAAGGCGCTGCGGTCGAGCGCCACCCGCCTCCCGTCCGGGTCGACGGCCACGACGGCGGCATCGAACGAGCGCAGGTAGGCGTCACGCAGGTACAGCTGGTCGGTGGCCATGCGGCCATTCTGGCAACGTCGCCTGCCGGTCGCCGCGGCGAGGGCCCTCGTAGGATCCCGGCCGTGTTGGCCCGTGCTCTGCTCGCCGCGGTCGCCCTCGTGGCGGTGGCCTGCAGCGCCAGCGACGACGACCGGCCGGCGCCGACGACGGTCCCGCCCACCACGTCCACCACGGTGACGGCTCGCGAGAACGTCGACGGCACGCTCACGATCGGTGCCCTGCTCCCGCTCACCGGCCTGGCCGCGCCGCTCGGCACACCGATGCTGGCCGCCGTGGAGATGGCCGTGGAGGAGATCAACGCGGCCGGCGGCGTGAACGGCCGATCGGTGCGGCTCGTGGTCGGCGACGAGGGCGCCGACAGCACCACGGCCGCCGTCGCTCTCGACCGGATGCTGGATGTCGAGCAGATCGACGCGCTGGTGGGCCCCGCGTCGTCACGGGTGGCGCTGGCCCTCCTCGACCGTGCGGTGAGCGCACGGGTGCTCACGTGCTCGCCGACCAACACCGCCATCGCGCTGTCGAGCTTCCCGAGCGAGAACCTCTACTTCCGCACGATGCCGAGCGACGAGCTGCAGGGCACCGCACTCGCGCGCGCCATCGCCACCAGCGGCCGCCGGTCCACGTCGATCCTGTACCCCGACGACGACTACGGCCGGGGATTCCTCGGCGCCATGCGCACCGAGCTCGACCGCCTCGAGATCGGCGTCACCACCGCCACCGCCTACGACGCCACGGCGACGGACATCACGCCGGCCGTGACGGCCGCGGTCGACGCCGACCCCGAGTCGGTCGCCGTCATCGGGCTGGCCGAGCCGGGGGCGCGGCTCCTCGCCGGGCTGGCCGACGCCGGTGCCCGGCCGTCGGTCGTGCCCACCTTCGTGAGCGACGGCATGCGGCGCTCGAGCCTGTTCGAGCTCGTCGACCCCGGCCGTCCCGACGCCGTGGCCGGCATCCAGGGGACGTCGCCGTCGGCCGTGCCGGCCGGAGCCACCTGGTTCACCACTGCCTTCGAGGCCCACAGCGGCAGCGGGAGCCTGGCCTACGCCCCTTACGCCTACGACTGCGTCAACCTCGTCGCGCTCTCGGCCGTCGCCGCCGGCACCGACGACGCCCTCGCGGTAGCCACGCGGATGGTGTCGACGAGCCGCAGCGGGACGGTCTGCAACACGTTCGCAGAGTGCCTGCCGCTCCTGGCTGACGCCCGCAACATCGACCTCGACGGCGCCAGCGGACCCATCGAGCTGCGACCGGGCGGCGACCCGTCGGTCGGCACCTACGACCTGTTCACGTTCGACGACCAGGGACGCGACGCCCTGAGCCGCCAGCTCGTGGTGACGGCGCGGGCGCAGTAGCCCTCAGCGACCGGCGAGGATCTCGTCGAGCGACGCCAGGTACCCGGCGTAGAACGGGCCGAACTCGGCGTACACCGCCGATGCCTCGTCGAAGCGCATCGTGTAGACGACGGCCTTGAGGTCGTCGGGCTTCTCTGCGAACAGCGTGACGCCCCACTCGAAGTCGTCGAGCCCCGCAGAGCCGGTGACCACCTGCAGCACGCGGCCGGCGAAGGTGCGGCCGGACTTGCCGTGCTCACGCATGAGCCGGTCACGGTCGTCGTAGGGCAGGGTGAACCAGTTGTGAGCGTCACCCCGGCGCTTCGACATCGGGTAGAAGCAGAACGCCGGCTTCCCGGGTGGCGGCAGCTGCGGGTAGAGGCGAGCGTTGCGCATCTCCTCGGGCACGCCGGCGGCGTACTCGCTGACCTCCGTGAGCGACACGTAGCTGTCGACCACGTCGAGGCCGGCCGCCTGCACCGCCGACTGCAGCTCGCGCAGCACCCGCCAGTCGGGCCCGAGCGCCAGCAGGCACAGGTCGGCCTTGTGGCCGAGGATGGCGGCGGTGACGACGTGGTGGCCGGCTTCCTCGCACGCCTTGACGGCCGCGGCGACGGCCTCGGGATCGACGAGCGGCGACGGCGTGCAGAACAGGTGGAGCACACCCCAACCGACGGAGGGCGACACGGGCTCGGTCATGAGCTCACTTCTACCGTGAGCGGACCTCGCCCGTCGCCCCGGGGCTCATCTCGGCGGGGGCGGCGGCGGGAGGGGACGGCTGTTCCACGCGCCCGGAGGCGGTGGGGGTGGGGCCCAGCCCGTGCGCATCGGGGGCGGCGCGCCCACCATGACGAGCTCGGGAGCCGACGGGAGCACCGGCAGCGGCGCGTCGATGTGAGCGTGCTTGGCATGGGCCTCGGCCGCCAGCTGGTGGTAGTGCTCGGCCACCTGGGCGAAGTAGGGGGTGTGGTAGGCGCGACCGTCGACCACCGGGCCCTTGCGTCCTTCGATGATGGCCTCGACGTCCTCGCCGGAGATCGTCTTGTAGGTCTCGAGGGCGTGGGCGATGGCCAGCACCATGGTGCGGTTGTCGTGCAGCAGCCGCTCGGCCGCCTGGAGCAGGTCTTGCAGCTTGACCTCGATGTGGACGCCGAGGCGGGTCCAGACCGGGTCGGTGCCGTCGCCCTCGGCGCGCTTGCCACCCCACGACTGGCCCACGAGCTGCTGGGCGACCCCCTGGCTCGCCACCGTGGAGCCCATGCCCCAGTAGCCCTCCATGTAGGTGGCGATGGCGGTGGCCGACTCGAGGTCGCCCGAGACGCCCGAGCTGTTGTCACCGCCGAAGAACAGCCGCTCGCCAGCCAGCGACGCGAGGCTGACGATGATGTCGGACTCGTACTCGGTACGCCACCGGGTGAACTGGTCCTCCGGCTTCACCGAGCTGACCATGCCGAGGTAGGTGCCGCCCTTTTCGATGGTGGCCAGGTCGATGGTCCAGTGCTGACGGGTGCGGTAGGCGGCGACGGCGTGGCAGGCCTCGTGCACGGCGATGGCGTGGCGCTCGCGCTCGATGTACTCCACGTCTTCGGGAAGGCCGAGCTCCTTTTGGTGCTTGGCCTTCAGCACGTCCGGCCAGGTGATGGTGTCACGGCCGTCGCGGATGGCGATCACGAGGCTCTCGTTGACGAGGTCCTTGATCGTCGCCCCGGTGCCGTAGGGCGTCATGATCGCCAGGCGGTCGAGGTCGGCATCGGTGAGCGAGTGGCGGACCTTCTCGAAGTACCCCTGGTAGGTGCGGACACGGCCGTCCTTCGACGGGTAGCCGACCTTGTAGATGCGATCGATGCGGCCGGGCCGCAGCATCGCCTCGTCGAGGGCGTTGGGCATGTTCGTCGCCATCATGTGCAGGATCCGGTACTTCGGCGGCTGCTTGGGCTTCATGCCGAGGAACTGGCGCACGCGGCGGTTGATGAAGCCGCGGGGCTTCTTCAGCCCACTCATCTCGGTGAGCAGCGCCTGCAGCGTGCCCATGCCACCACCGCCCATGCCGGGGGCCATCACCACGCGGTCGCGCCAGCGGCGCGGCGCGTCCGGGTCGGTCGCCGGTTCGCCGTAGCGGGGCGCCAGCTGCGAGACCACCATCTGCTGGGCCGGCTCGCTCAACCAGCGCAGGTCGCGGAAGCGTCCGTCGGCCGCCATGCGCTCGAACCCACCGGCGGCGAGCGCGCCGCGGCTGCCGAGCGAGTCGGCCTCGTCGAAGAACACGATGACGCCGCCGTACTTGAGCGAGAGCTTGCGGAGCTTGCGATAGAGCCCCTTCACCTTGAGGATGCCGACACCGAAGAACATGTTGATGAACGCGCCCGGGTCGACGAACACGTACGGCTTGCCGGTCTCGCCGGCCACCGCCTCGGCCATGAGCGTCTTGCCCGTTCCGGGAGGCCCCCACAGGAGCAGGCCGCCGGGCACGTAGCCGCCGCGGGCCTCGATGGCCTCAGGGTTCTCGAGGAAGACGATGTTCTCCTTCACCTTCGACACGACCTGGTCCTGGCCCCACACGTCGGAGAACCGCGTGGAGATCTCGTCGGGCATGTACGTGTCGACGCCACCTCTCGACATGAACCAGAAGATGGCGGCGAACTGCAGGATGGCCATGCCGAGGATGAAGGCGACGTAGATGATCATCGGCATGCCCTGCGACGTGGCGAACAGGGCGTCCCAGATGCGGCTGGGCGCCTCGGCCACGGCGGTGAGCACCGGCACGTTCCACAGCGCGGCCAGGAGGAAGGCGACGATGGTGCCGAGCCAGACGAAGCGCCACAGCCGGCCGAACCGGTAGCGCTTCCACGGGTTCATGCGGCTCATCCGCCGCTCCCACCCGCCCCAGATCGTGTTGTTCCAGAACGTGTTGTAGGAGGCCGACTTCTCGCAGACGACGTAGTGCAGCTGGCGTACGAGCTCGAGGCCGGCGACCACGAGGAGCCACCACTTGGCCTGGAGCTGCTCGCGGATGACCTCGGCCCAGCTCATGATCGGCACGTCGGCCTTGCGCTTCACGATCACGAAGCCGAGGACGACGGCGATGATCATGAGGATCTTGACCCGGTCGAAGAACAGCATCTTGCGCCGCTTCACCTTCACGGTGGGCGCCGGCGGCACGTGGACGGAGGCCGGTGCGGGCATCGGGAGCATCAGGACCTCACCTCGAACGAGTCGACGATCTGGGCGAGCCGGTCTTTGTCGGCTTTGAAGGCGACGGCGTCGGCCTTGACCTCGAACAGGTAGACCTTGGTGCCGGCGGCGTTGATGAGCGACGAGTGGTCGATGGTGACCCACTCGCCGTCGTTGGTCTGCTGGTTGAAGAGCACGCGGCTGCCCCGCAAGCCGCCTTGCTCGAGGAGCTCGGCGTCGATCACCTCGATCGTGTCGTCGTCGACGTTGAGGGGGTCGACGCCGATGAACGCCTCGCGCAGGTCGGCGGGCGACAGGCGGTCGCCCTGCTCGGGGCCAATGTCGATGATGAGCGCCTGTCCGACGGCGTCGGTCGGCCGCTCGGCGTCGGCGTGGTCGGCGGCCGGGTCGGCCGCCGAGTCGAACACCACGTGCCACGGCCCGGTGCCCTGCTCTGGTGCCAACCGGTCGGTGACCTCCTCGGCCTGGATCCGGAAGATCTCCCAGTCGTTGGGCACCTTGAAGTAGGCATCGGCCGACGCGTTGTTCACGTAGCGATAGTCGTTGGTGCCGCAGCCGGCCGCGAGGACGGCGGCGGCGACGCCGGCGAGCAGTGCTGGTCGAGCGCGGACCATGCTCAAGTATCGACCACCAGAGCCGGGCCGGCGATGTCGGCCGGGACCAACCGCTCCGGGCTGTAGACGTTCAGACGGCCGTCACGCACGAAGCCGGCGAGGAGCAGGCCGGCGCGGCGGGCGGCCTCGACGGCGAGCGACGACGGCGCGCTCACGGCGACGAGGGCCGCGAACCCGGCCGCCCACGCCTTCTGGACCATCTCGAAGCTGGCCCGGCCGCTCACGAACAGCGCCAGGTCGTGGGCGGGCAGCCGCCCGTCGAGCAGCAGGCGACCGACGACCTTGTCGACGGCGTTGTGGCGCCCGATGTCCTCGCGCAGGACACCGATGGTGCCGTCGGCGGCCAGGGCGGCTGCGGCATGGACCCCGCCGGTGCGGGCGAACACCCCCTGGTGCGCGCGGACCATCTCGGGCAGCGCAGCCAGCAGCGCCAGGGGGAAGCGGGTGAGCTGCTCGGCCGGCAGCGGCTCGAGGCGGCCGGCCACCTCGTCGAGGGCCACCGTGCCGCACAGCCCGCAGCTGGAGGTAGTCGTGCCGAGGCGCGGCGTCGGGACGGGGGCCAGCCCGCCGGTCTCGACGGTCGCGACGTTGAAGCCCGTGTCGACCGCCGACCCGGTGGCGCAGTAGCGGACCCCGGTGACCGGGGCTCCGGCCAGCAGGCCGTCGGTGAAGCACAGCCCGGTAGCCAGCTCGAAGTCGTGACCGGGGGTGCGCATCGTGGTCGTCACGAGCTCGCCGTCGAGGCGGACCTCCAGCGGCTCTTCGACCACCACCTCGTCCGGGGCGCGCCGGACCCCGTCGGGACCCACCTTCGTGACGATCACGGTGGCCGTGCGGCCACGTCCCATGCCGACCCCCCAGGTACGACGGTCTCGCCAACGCTACCGGCGGGCTACCCCCGCCCTGCCGCCACGCATCTGTTCCGAACAGTTCGAAAAAGGTGGCACCCCGGTGTCACTTCTCTCGAACAGTTCGAGAGAAGTGACGCGCGGGCGGGGCGGGTCAGGGGCGGGGGCGGTCGGCGCCGGGCCAGGGGCCGGGGGGTGGCTGCGAGACGTCACGCCACTCGGTGGCCGTCGCCACCACCCGGAAGCCTCGGGCCTCGTAGTTGGCCAGGGCATGGGGGCCGTCGAGCGTGCACGTGTGCACCCACACCTTCGCCGTGCCCGGGCGGGCCCACGCCCGGCGCACGCCCTCGGTGAGGAGCCAGCCGCCGATCCCGTGCCCGACGAAGGCCGGCAGCAGGCCGAAGTAGGCCACCTCCACCGCGCCGCCCTCCTGTGCCTCCAGCTCCACGTAGCCGGCCGGGGCACCCCGCACCGTGGCCAGCCACGTCTCGTGCTCGTCGCGGTCGACCCAGTCCCGCCACTGGGCCCACGTCCAGCCGAGCCGGTCGACCCAGTACCAGTCGCCACCCACCGCTGCGTACAGGAACCGGTTGAGCTCGGGGCTGGGCTCGGCCACCTCGACCAGCTCCACCGGCAACCGGGGCAGCGCGGCCGGACGCAGGTCGTCGGGCGACGTCATCGCGAGGCTCCACACGGTGACTGCGGCGATGCCGGGGCCGGGGCCGTCGACGAGCGTCATGCCTCGCGGCGCAGCACGGCCCGCAGGTGGTGGGTCATCGGCAGGCCCACGGCCGCCATGGCCAGCGTGTAGCGCAGCTCGTCGCCGTCGACCTCGAAGCGGCGCTCGAGCGCCGTCACCTCCTTGGCCGACGGCGTGCAGGTGACGGCCGTGGTGCGCAGGTCGAGCACGCCACCCCCGGCCGTGGCCTCGAACGTGCCGCCGAGCACCTCGGCCACCCCGGTCGGGTGGGCCAGCACCACCTCCAGCCGGCCCGGTGCCGGCGAGCGCCAGTAGCCGGTCTCGGCATGGAGCGGGCGACCGTCGTCGGCGGCCGCCGTGCGCTGGCCGTACGACAGGAACGGCTTGCCCGCGTGGCCGAAGGCGACCGTCTCCTCGTAGCCGAACGGCTCGATGGTGGGGTACTCACCCTCGCCCGTGCCCGACCACACGCCGAGCAGGAAGGCCAGGGGCGCGACGTCAGGATGGACCGGCGGCATGGACATCGGTCGTACCTTACGGGCATGACCGATCCCCATCGCCTGGCTGCCCGAGTCGACGAGATCCGCCACTTCGGGGTGATGGCCGTCGCCGACGAGGCCTGGCGGCTCGAGCACGAGGGCCGCTCGGTGATCTGGCTGCTGGCCGGCGAGCCCGACTTCGGCACCCCGCCCCCGGTGGTGGAGGCGGCCCACGCCTCGATCGCCCACGGCAAGGTCCACTACACGAGCTCCCTCGGCATCCCGGCCCTCCGCGAGGCCATCTCGCAGCACTACGACACCAGGTTCGGCGCCGACGTCCCGGTCGATCGGATCGTGGTCACCACCGGCGCATCCGGCGCGCTGTCGCTCGCCCTCGCCGCCCTCGTCGACCGCGACGAGCGCGTCCTCATGACCGACCCCGGCTATCCCTGCAACCGGGCCTTCACCCGCATCTTCGAAGGGGTCGCCGCGACCGTGCCGGTCGGCGCCGACACCGGCTACCAGCTCACCGCCGATCACGTGCGCTCACGCTGGGACGACCGGACCCGCGGCGTGCTCTTGGCCACCCCGTCGAACCCCACCGGCACCGTCGTGCCCTCGGCCGAGCTCGACGCCATCGCCGCCGCCACGACGGAGCTCGGCGGCACGCTCGTGGTCGACGAGATCTACAGCGAGCTCGTCTACGACCACCCGCCCACCACGGTGCTCGACCGCCTCGACGACGTGTTCGTGGTGAACAGCTTCTCCAAGACCTACGGGATGACCGGCTGGCGCCTCGGCTGGCTCGTGGTGCCCGAGTGGGCGCTCGACGCCGTCGCCCGGCTCGTGCAGAACCTCTACATCTCGGCCCCAGCGCCGTCGCAGTGGGGCGGCGTGGCCGCCTTCACCCCCGAGGTGACCACCGAGGTGGAGCGGCGGCGCACGGTGCTGCACTCCCGGCGCGACCTGCTCGTGGAGGGGCTGCGCTCGATCGGGTTCGCCGTGCCGGTGGTGCCCCAGGGCGCCTTCTACGTCTACGCCGACTGCTCGGCGTTCGGCCCGTCCGGCGACGTGGCCCACCGGCTGCTGCACGAGGCCGGTGTCGCCGTCACGCCCGGCGACGACTTCGGGGTGCACGACGCCGATCGCCACGTCCGCTTCAGCTACACCGCACCGAAGAGCCGCCTCACCGAGGCCCTCGATCGCATGGCCAAGCTCCTCAGCTGATCGTCGCCCGCTGCGCGTCCACGTCGTCGCAGCCTTGGTGCCGACCTCGGCCGCGGCGACGTCGGCGTCTGCGTCGCGGTCGCCCGAGAGGGAGGCCCAGCCGGCCTCAAGTCGGCGGGCACCCCGTCGGTGCACCACGGCCGCGCACCTGAGAGCGGACCCCGGTGAGTCCCCCGGACGCGGCGAGGCCCGAGCCGCCGGGCCCGGGCCTCGCCGTCGTCAGTAAGGCGGATCAGAAGTCCTCCATGCCTCCACCGGGCATGGCCGGGGCGTCCTTCTCGGGCTTGTCGGCCACGACGGCCTCGGTGGTGAGGAACAGCGCCGCGATCGACGCCGCGTTCTGCAGCGCGGAGCGCGTCACCTTGGCGGCGTCGATGACGCCGAGCTTCACGAGGTCGGTGTACTCGCCGGTGGCGGCGTTGAGGCCCTCGTTGCCGGTCAGGCTGCGCACCCGCTCGACGACGACACCACCCTCCATGCCCGCGTTCTCGGCGATCTGCTTGATCGGGGCCTCGAGGCTCTTGGCAACCATGCGGGCACCGGTGGCCTCGTCGCCGGCCAGGCCGTCGGCGGCCTTGAGCACGGCAGCCTGCGAGCGCAGCAGCGCCACGCCACCGCCGGGCACGACACCCTCCTCGATGGCGGCCTTCGTGGTGGACACGGCGTCCTCGATGCGGTGCTTCTTCTCCTTCAGCTCCACCTCGGTGGCGGCGCCGACCTTGAGGACGGCCACACCACCCGACAGCTTGGCGAGGCGCTCCTGGAGCTTCTCGCGGTCGTAGTCGGAGTCGGTGTTGTCGATCTCGGTCTTGATCTGGTTGATCCGGCCCTTGATGTCGTCGTCCTTGCCGGCACCCTCGACGATGGTCGTCTCGTCTTTGGTGATGATGACCTTCTTGGCCCGGCCCAGCAGGTCGAGGGTGACGTTCTCGAGCTTGAGGCCGACCTCCTCGGTGATGACCTGGCCGCCGGTGAGGATGGCCATGTCCTGCAGCATCGCCTTGCGACGCTCGCCGAAGCCGGGGGCCTTGACGGCCGCCGACTTGAACGTGCCGCGGATCTTGTTCACCACGAGGGTGGCCAGCGCCTCGCCCTCGACGTCTTCGGCGATGATGGCGAGCGGGCGACCCGACTGCATGACCTTCTCGAGCACCGGCAGCATGTCGCGCACCGAGCTGATCTTCGATCCGACGAGCAGCAGGTAGGCGTCCTCCAGGACGGCCTCCATGCGCTCGGGGTCGGTCACGAAGTACGGCGAGATGTAGCCCTTGTCGAAGCGCATGCCCTCGACGAGGTCCATCTCCATGCCGAAGGTCTGGCTCTCCTCGACGGTGATGACGCCGTCCTTGCCGACCTTGTCGATGGCCTCGGAGATCATCTGGCCGATCTCCTCGTCGGCCGCCGAGATGGCAGCGACCTGGGAGATCTGCTCCTTCGAGTCGACCTCCTTGGCGAGGTCCTTGATGCTGTCGACGGCGGCCGAGACGGCCGCCTCGATGCCCTTCTTCAGGCTCATCGGGTTGGCGCCGGCGGCGACGTTGCGCAGACCCTCGCGCACCATGGCCCACGCCAGCACGGTGGCGGTGGTGGTCCCGTCACCAGCGACGTCGTCGGTCTTCTTGGCGACTTCCTTGACGAGCTCGGCCCCGATCTTCTCGTAGGGGTCCTCGAGCTCGATCTCCTTGGCGATCGACACACCGTCGTTGGTGATGGTGGGGGCGCCCCACTTCTTCTCCAGCACGACGTTGCGGCCCTTCGGGCCGAGGGTGACGCGCACGGCGTCGGCGAGCTTGTTCATGCCGGCCTCGAGGGCACGGCGGGCCTGCTCGTCGAAGGCGATCTGCTTGGGCATGCTGGTCCTCCGTTGGACACGTTCCCGGGTGTTGGCACTCTCGATGTGCGAGCGCTAGCACTCTAAACCCGCGAGTGCTAACGCGCCAACCCCGGCCGCCGGAGGCCCCGGCGACGCGTCAGCCGCCGGCGACGGCGGGGATGATCGACACGGTCTCGCCCTCGGGCACCGGCGTGTCGAGCCCCTGCAGGAACCGCACGTCCTCCTCGGCCACGAAGACGTTCACGAACCGGCGCAGGTTGCCGTCGTCGTCGAGCAGGCGGTCGCGGAAGCCGGGATGCGCTGCGTCGAGCGCGGCCAGCACCTCCGAGAGCGTGGCGCCCTCGACCTTGACCTCGGACTGGCCACCGGCCATGGGACGCAGGGTGGTGGGGATGCGGACGTTCACCGGCATGGCCGGTGAGGCTAACGGGCCGCCCCGGCGTCGCGTCGGGGGTGCCGCCCGCTCGTATCCTCCGCGCCCGATGCGCGTCCTGGCCTGCCCCGACAAGCTGCGCGGCACGGCCACGGCGGCCGAGGCCGCCGCCGCCATCGCGGCCGGCGTGGTGCGCGCCGGCGGGACCTGCGAGGAGGTGCCGCTGGCTGACGGTGGGGAGGGCTTCCTCGACGTGCTCGGCGGCCCGAACCGCCGCACCACGGTGATGGGCCCGCTCGGCGACCCCGTGACGGCCGGTTGGCGCCTGCGCAACGGCACTGCGGTGATCGAGATGGCCCGTGCCTCGGGCCTCGCGCTCCTCGACGGCGCCGAGGCCAACGACCCGATCGCAGCGACTACCCACGGCACGGGCGAGCTCATCGCGACGGCGCTCGACGCCGGAGCCCAGCGCATCCTCGTCGGCGTCGGCGGCTCGGCCACCACCGACGGCGGGCTCGGCGCCGTGCGTGCCATCTGGCTGCCCCAGCGGCTGCGCCGGGTGTCGCTCATCGTGGCGTGCGACGTGCGCACGCGCTTCGTCGACGCGGCCCGGGTCTTCGCGCCGCAGAAGGGGGCCACGCCCGCACAGGTCCAGCTGCTCGAGCGCCGCCTCGAGCGGCTGGCCCAGGTGTACCTCGACGACTACGGCGTCGACGTCACCGGCCTCGACAGCGCCGGCGCAGCCGGCGGGCTGGCCGGCGGGTTGGCCGCCCTGGGCGCCGAGCTGCAGTCGGGGTTCGAGGTGGTCGCCGACGAGGTCCACCTCGCCGACCGGATGGCCGGGGCCGACCTCGTCGTCACCGGCGAGGGCTTCGTCGACGAGCAGAGCTTCGACGGGAAGGTCGTGGGTGGCGTGACCGACCTGGCCGCCGAGCTCGGCGTGCCGCTGCTCGTCGTGGCCGGCGAGGTGTTCGACGACGGCCACGACCGGGTCGACGCGGTGTCGCTCGTCGAGCGCTTCGGGCGCGAGCGCGCCGTCCTCGACACGGCCGCCTGCTTGGCCGAGGCCGTCGAGGGGTGGCTGTGCGACCGGCGGTGAGCGCTCAGCGGCCGGGGCGGCGACCCATCACCGTGAGCACGGCGTAGCCGACCGCCCCGACGACCACGACCCAGAACAGCATCCGCAGGGCCCAGAAGACGGTGCCGACGACCAGCCCGACCAGCCACCAGCCGACGACGAGCGTGCCCCCGATCAGCAGGACCCACGCCCACACCGGCAGCGACGGGCGCACCTGCTCGTCCATGGCCGTGGGCTAGGTCGTGGGGGGCGAGGTGGTGTCGGCGGCGGCCGGCTCCTCGCTCGGCAGGGCGGTGGGCGGGGTCTGGTTGGCCAGGTCCTGTCCGAGCACCACGATGACGTTGGCGTTGCCGATCTCGAGCACCGGGGGGTTGTCGGCCGGCCAAGGCTGGGTCGACGTCGCGCCGATCACCTCGGCCGTGTAGGCGCCGAACGGGTCGGACCCGAACACGTAGTAGACGACCGTGGTGCCCTGGCCGCTCTGGCGGGCGTTGGTGGCCGGGAGCATGTTGAACCCGAGGGTCTGGAGCCCGTCGGTCCACTTGCCGGCGGAACCGGCCACGCCCGAGGCGTTGGCGACGATGGTGACGAAGCCGGCCGGGTCGATGGAGGCGGCCGTGGTCGTGGTCGTGTCGTCGACCACGAGCGACGTGGTGGTCGACGCGCCGTCGTCGCCGCCGCCGCTCGAGGCCGAGCCGTCGTCGAAGGCGTTGCGCAGCACGAGCAGCGCGAGCCCCACGGCGACGAGCACGACGAACACGGTTCGACCCGCCATGGCGCCCGACGAAGGCCGCTGCGACGGCACCTGCCTGCTCACGTGGGGTCACGATCGGTCAGCAGCACCGGCACAGCCTGCCCAACCGGCACGACCGGCACAAGGACCCCTTCCCGGCGTCAGCCCCGAAGCCGCCGAAACCTCCCACCCCCGTAGGCCTCGACAGTTCGAAGAATGTGGCGCCTGAGCCTCACCTTCTTCGAACTGTTCGAGGACCGTGGGGCTCGGGGCGATCAGGGATGGGCGGCGATGGTGGCGCGGACCTGGTCCATGTCGAGGGACCGGGCCTTGCCGATCAGCTCGTCGAGTGCGGCCTTCGGGAGGGCGCCCGGCTGGCTGTAGAGCAGGACGCCGTCGCGGAAGATCATGAGCGTCGGGATCGACATGATCCCGAGCGAGCCGGCAAGCTGCTGTTCGGCCTCGGTGTCGACCTTGCCGAACGTGATGTCGGGGTGCTCGGCCGCAGCGGCGTCGAAGACCGGGGCGAACATGCGGCACGGGCCACACCACGCCGCCCAGAAGTCGACCAGCACGATGCCCTCGGCATCGACGGTGGTCTCGAACGTGTCCTTGGTGAGCGTGACGGGCATCGTGCTTCCTTCCTCGACGACTGGGATGTCCAACCCAGGATACCCCCGAGGGTATTCCCCGGGACGCGCCGGCCGCCCCACGGCAGGCCCTACGGTGGGGGGATGGTCGATGTGCGCCCCTTCGGCTCCTGGCCGTCCCCGATCACCCCCGAGCTCCTCGTCGCCGGCGCCTCGCAGCCGACCGACGTCTGGGTCGAGGGCGGCACCGTGTGGTGGTCGGAGACCCGCCCGAGCGAGGCTGGGCGCATCCAGCTCGTGCGCCGCGATCCCGACGGCACCACCACCGACCTCCTCGACGAGGGATGGAACGCCCGCACGGCGGTGCACGAGTACGGGGGCGGCGCGTGGTGGGTGCACCACGGCATCGTGTTCTTCACGTCGTGGGCCGACCAGCGCCTCTACCGGCTCGACCCCGACGGGGAGCCGCGGCCGATCACGCCCGAGCCGGCCGCCCCCCGTGCCCTGCGCTACGCCGACGGCCGCTGCACCGACGACGGCCGCTTCGTCGTGTGCGTGCGAGAAGTCCACGACGAGGGCGGCGTCCGCAACGAGCTGGTGGCGTTCCCGGCCGACGGGTCGGCACCGCCGCGCGTGTTGGTGTCGGGGCCGGACTTCGTGGCCTTCCCGCGCATCAGCCGCGACGGCCGCCAGCTCGCCTGGATCTCGTGGGACCAGCCGGACATGCCGTGGGACGCCACCGAGCTCTGGGTCGGCCACCTCGACGACGACGGCGCCGGGCTCACGCTCGTCGGTGTCCGGCGGGTGGCCGGCGACACCCACCGGGAGGCGCTGCTGCAGCCCGAGTGGGGCCGCCACGGCGACCTCTTCGCGGTGACCGACCGGGACGAGTGGTGGAACGTCCACCGGGTGGCCGGCGACGACGACCTCGTGGCCGTGCACCGCGTGCCGGCCGAGGTCGGCCGGCCGCTGTGGATCCTGGGGCAGTCCCGCTACGTCGTCACCCGTGACGGCCGGGTGGTGAGCACCTTCGAGCGAGACGGCAGCGCCGTGCTGGCCGTGACGGCCGACGACGGCGCCACGGTCGAGCACGTGCTCGACGGGTGGTCGTCGCTGGCCCAGCTGCGCGTCGAGGGCGACCGCCTGACGGCCATCGCAGCGTCACCCACGAGCGAGCCCGTGGTGGTCGCGCTGTCGGTGGCCGACCCCACCGACTGGGAGGTCCTGCGGCCGCCACGCGACCTCGGCCTCGACCCCGCGGTGATCGCCCGCCCGCGGCGGGTGTCGTTCCCCACCACCGGCGGGCGTACCGCCCATGCCTGGGTCTACGAGCCGACCAACCCGGCGGTGACCGGCCCCGACGGAGAGCACCCGCCGCTGCTCGTCACGATCCACGGTGGCCCCACGTCGGCGGCCCGGCCGGAGCTGGCCTACGCCACGCAGTTCTGGACGAGCCGCGGGTTCGCGGTCGCCGACGTCGACTACGGCGGCAGCACGGGCTACGGCCGCTCGTTCCGGCGCCAGCTCGACGGGCAGTGGGGGGTGGTCGACGTCGACGACTGCGGCGCGGCCGCCCGCCACCTCGCCGACACCGGCGTGGTCGACGGCACGCGCATGGCCATCCGCGGCGGCAGCGCCGGCGGGTTCACGACCTTGCTGGCCCTCACCACCGGCGCCTTCGCCGCCGGCACCAGCTACTTCGGCGTGACCGACCTCGTGCTCCTCATGAGCGACGACCACAAGTTCGAGCAGCGCTACACCGACGGCCTCGTCGGCCCGTGGCCCGAGGCGGCCGAGGCCTACCGCGAGCGCTCGCCGATCAACCGTGTCGACGAGATCGACGTGCCCGTGCTCGTGCTGCAGGGCGACGAGGACCAGGTGGTGCCCAAGACCCAGGCCGACGCGCTCGTCGCCGCGCTGGCCGAACGGGGCGTGCCCCACGAGTACCAGGTCTACGACGGCGAGCAGCACGGCTTCCGCAAGGCCGCGTCGATCATCGACGCGTTCACCCGCGAGCTCGCCTTCTACGGCCGGGCGTTCGGCTTCGACCCGGCCTGACCGAACCGGGACCTCCGTCCGGGGTGGCGGGTGTCACGGAACATCGACGCCCCCTCGCCCGTTGTGACCAGCGTCATGAGCGACACCCGCAACCCCCTCGACGTCCTCGCCGCCGCCCGCGCCATCGGCCTCGACCCCGCGCCAGCCGGCGAATCCTTCGGCACCATCGAGGAAGAAGTGGTCCTCGAAACCCTCCAGGCCCTGGCCGATGCGCACCCCGGCGCAGCCGACCTGTTCGCCGAAGCGGCCGCGCGCGTCCAGCTGGCCCGGTCGGCCGGCGTCGAGCGCATCGAGCCGGGCAGCGTGTTCGCCGTCGGTCGTGACGTGCTCGTGGTGCAGCTGCGCTACCGCTCGGAGATGGCCGAGGTGTTCAGCGACCTCGCCATCGACCTTGCGCTGGCCGGCGCCGACCACACCGACGAGGTGGCCGTCGGCTGACCCCGTCGGGTCGCGGCAGTACGGTGCCGCCCATGGCCCGCCGTCCCGACCCGGTCGAGCGCCTGCGCACCGTGTGCCTGGCGCTGCCCGAGGTGACCGAGCGCCTGAGCCACGGCTCGCCGTCGTGGTTCGTGCAGGACAAGAAGACGCTGGCCTCGCTCGACGACCACCACCACGGCGTCGACCACCTCGCCTTCTGGTGCCCGGCGCCACCGGGGGTCCAGGAGGAGATGGTCCGGCTCGAACCCGACCGCTTCTTCCGCCCGCCGTACGTCGGGCCTCGGGGTTGGCTCGGCGTGCGCATCGACCAGTCGCCCGACTGGGACGAGGTGGCCGCCATCTTGCGTGACGCCTACCGGTGCGTCGCGCCCAAGCGCCTCTGCGCCCTGCTCGACCGGTGACGGACGACCAGCCCGACCCGGCGGACGACCGCTCGACCGCCGCCCGCTCCTTCCTCCACCGCTCGCGCGACGTCGTCGTGCTGGCCGCCCTCACCGGGGCGCTCACCGGCGTGGTCGTGGCCGTGTTCGACACCGTCGTCCTCGAGGTGCTGCTGGAGGCCGTGCTCGAGCTGCCGCTGTGGGCGGGCGCGCTGGCGCCGGCGGTCGGCCTCGTGGTGGCGGCGCTGGCGCTGCGCCTCGGGGGCCGCGGCCTGTCGCCCGGCACGGCCGACGAGTACCTCCGAGCCTTCCACGAGCCAGGGCACGCCCTCGGCGGCCGGGCGCTGGTGGCCCGGATGGCCGCCGCGGTCGCCACCCTGGGCAGCGGCGGGGCGATGGGCCTCGAGGGGCCGTCGCTCTACGGTGGTGCGGCGATCGGGGCGATCCTCCAGCGCCGCCTGCCCCGGCCGTTCCGAGGCGCCGACCACCGCACCTTGCTCGTGGCGGGCGCGGCCGCCGGTGTCGCCGCCATCTTCAAGGCGCCGGCCACCGGCGTGGTGTTCGCCCTCGAGGTGCCGTTCCGTGACGACCTGGCCCGCCGGATGCTCCTGCCCGCGCTCGTGGCCGCTGCGTCGGGCTACCTGACCTTCGTCGCCTTCCACGGCACGACGCCACTGTTCCAGGCGGTCGGCTCGCCCGACCTGGCCGCCCGCGACCTCGCCGGGGCAGTGGCGCTCGGCGTACTGGCCGGCCTGTGCGCCCGCGCCTTCGCCGCCCTCATCCGCCTGGCCAAGCGGCTGGCCACCACGCCGGCGGTGCCCCGCATCGCGCTGGCCTCGCTGGCCCTCGTCACCCTGTTCGTGGTCACCCGCTCGCTCACCGGTGCATCGCTCACCCTCGGCTCGGGCTACGAGGCCATCACGTGGTCGACCGACCCCGAGCACGCCACGTGGCTCCTGCTCGCCGTCCTGGTGCTGCGCAGCCTGGCCACCACGGCCACCGTCGCCGGCGGCGGCGTCGGCGGGCTGTTCATCCCCCTCGTGGTGGCCGGCGCGCTCCTCGGGCGGGCGGTCGGTCGAGAGGTGAGCACCATCGACGAGGGGCTGTTCACCGTCGTGGGCGTGGCCGCCTTCCTCGGCGCCGGCTACCGGGTACCGCTGGCAGCGGTGATGTTCGTGGCCGAGACCACCGGCCGGCCGGGCTTCGTCGTCCCCGGGCTGCTGGCCGCCGTTGCCGCCGAGCTCACGGTCGGCCGGGCATCGGTCACGGCCTACCAGCGCGACCGCTGACGCCCTGGCAGCATCGCGCCGTGACGTCCAAACGGGTGGCGCTCGCCCTCGGCAGCGGCGGGGCGCGCGGCTACGCCCACATCGGCGTGATCCAGGTGCTGGAAGAGCGCGGCCTCGAGATCGTGACGGTGGCCGGGTCGTCGATGGGCGCACTCGTCGGCGGCCTGCACGCGGCCGGCCGCCTGCCCGAGTACACCGAGTGGGCGTCGTCGCTCACGCAGCTCGACGTGCTGCGCTTGCTCGACGTGTCGCTGTCGGCTCCGGGCGCCATCCGAGCCGAGAAGATCTTCGCCCGCGTGAGCGAGCTGGTGGCGGGCGCCCTCATCGAGGACCTCCCGATCCCGTTCACCGCCGTGGCCACCGACCTCCTGGCCCGCAAGGAGGTGTGGTTCCAGCGGGGCCCGCTCGACGTCGCCATCCGGGCCTCGGTAGCCATCCCGAGCGTGATCACCCCGGTGGTGCTGAACGGCCGCCTCCTCGCCGACGGCGGCCTGATGGACCCGGTGCCGCTGGCCCCCACCGCCGCCGTGCCGTGCGACCTCACCGTGGCGGTGTCGCTGAACGGCGACCGAGGAGCGAGCTCGGCCGACAGCCCCGTGCAGGAGAGCGCGGAGGAGCGGCCCGTCGAGGAGTGGCTCGACCGCTTCCGGCGCAGCGCCGCGCAGCTGCTCGACCGCGAGAGCCTGCGGTCGCTGGCCGCTCGGTTCGGCAGTCGCAGCGACCGCGAGGAGCCGGAGCCACCGCTCCCGGACGACGGCTTCGAGCCGCTGCCGCCGGGGCTGCGCAAGCTCGACGTGATGAACCTGTCGATCGAGGCGATGCAGAGCGTGCTGATCCGCTACCGGCTGGCCGGCCTGCCGCCCGACGTGATGGTCACGGTGCCCAAGGACGCCTGCCGCACCCTCGACTTCCACCGGGCCACGCCGACCATCGAGCTGGGCCGGACGCTGACCGCAGAGGCCCTCGACCGGGCCGGCTACTAGCAGCTGATCGTCGTCAGGTCGTCGCCGACGACGATCTCGCCGTCGAACTCGGCCGCCGCGATCGCCTGCCACGCCTCCTCGCGCCCGGCTGCAGCGCCGGGACGTAGTGGGTGAGCACGAGCGTGCTCACCCCGGCCCGGGCCGCAGTCTGGGCCGCCTGCGCGACCGACGAGTGGTAGTCGAGGATGTCCTGGAAGCGCTGGCTCGGCACCAGTCGCACGAGGTCGTCGCGCACCACCGTCTGCACGTAGGCGTCGGCGCCCCGGCACAGCTCGTCGAGCGTGGGGCACGGCACGCCGTCACCACCGAGCACCACCGACGACCCGGCGTGCTCGCGCCCGCCCGCACCACGGTGGACGGGCCGGCCCGCCAGGCGTCGGGGATCGGGTTGCCGGTGCCGAACAGCGTCACGTCCATCGGCGCACCTTGGGAACGGCAGCCGTCAGGCGTCGAGGCAGGCCAGCACCTCGCCGAGAACCCGGATCGAGCGCTCGTCGATCGGGTTGACCACGCAGATCACCTCGTCGGCGCCGGCCTCACCGAGCGCTCGCAGGCCGTCGGTGATCCGCTCGGTCGAGCCGCGCAGCGGCGGGCTGTCGGGGTACTCCGGCCGCTCGGTGGCGAGCCCGTCGAGCTCCACGAGCACGCAGGCGCTGCGCTCCACCGGTGCCGCGCCCGTCCGCTCGACCAGGGCGTCGATGCGGGCGTTGAGGGAGGCGAAGCCCTCCGGCGTGTTGCCGAACCAGTCGAACCACGTGTTCCACCGCTGCACGTGGGGCAGGGCGATCGTGAGGACCCGCTCGCCGACGCTACCGACCATGAGCGGCACCGGCCGGCGCAGCGGCGGCAGCAGCACGGCGTCGTCGGCGCGGGCGAGCTCACCGCGATGGGTCACCCGCTCGCCCTGCACCAGACCGCGCACGATCGGGAAGGCGTCGGCGAAGCGGCTGGCCAAGCGGTCGAACGGCAGGCCGAAGGCCCGGAACTCGGCCTCGTTCCAGCCGGCGCCCACGCCGAGCACGAACCGCCCGCCACTCACCTCGTCGACGGCGGCAGCCATCTTGGCCACGAGCCCGGGCGGGTGGAACGCGAGGCACGCCACGAGCGGGCCGATCTCCACCCGCTCGGTCACGGCGGCCAGTGCCGCCATCGTCGTCCACGCTTCCCACGGCCCCCGCTCGGGTCGCCCGTCACCGCGGTAGAGGAGGTGGTCGCCGAGCCAGATCGAGTCGAACCCGACCTCCTCGGCGGCCCGGGCCATGGCCACGAGCTCCGGCCACCGCACCACCCGCTCCACCTCGGGCAGCTGCACGCCCACGCGCACCGGTCGTCCCATCCCCCCATCATGGCCCCCGGGTCGGGCCGGGATCTCAGAGCGGCTTGGTGAAGGCGAGGAGGGGGACGTCGGGGACCGGGACCCAGTCGTGCCCGGGGTCGCGCGCGAATCCGAAGCGCTCGTAGAGGCGGTGGGCACCCGTCATCCACGGCGTCGAGTGGATGGCGAGCGCCGTGGCGCCGAGCTGGCGGGCCCGATCGACGCACCACATGACGAGCGCAGTGCCGGCGCCGGCCCCTTGCGCGGCCGGGTCGACGGCCAGGTGCCGGAACGTGACCGCGCCCGGCTCGGCGGTCTCGTGGAACGGGTTGTCGGCGCTCGGCACGAAGCACACCCCGCCCAGCACGCGACCGTCGTCGCCGACAGCCACCATCACCTCGCAGCCGGCGGCCACCTTGGCCGCCGTGTCGCGCAGCTCCTCGTCGTACTCGGGCTCGTGCACGTGGCCGGGCAGCGCGTGGTACGCGGCCACGGTGATCTCACCCAGCCGCTCGTACTCGTCGGGACGCACGGGCCGGACGATCACGGCCCGACGGGCTCGACGGCGAGCGTGGTCATGGCCGCATCGTCGCGCAGCGCGTCGCAGCCGACGAGCGGCTCGAGCACGTCAGGGCGCGGCGGGTCGGCGGAACGTGGTGACGAGGATGACCGCCGACACGAGCACCGCCCAGGCCGGGAAGACCAGCAGCACCCAACGGTTGAGGGTGACCACCACCAGGAGCACCACGGCGAGCACGTAGGTGAGCAGACCGAGCCACCGCGGGAAGGCCCGGGTCCGCAGCCCGATGGTGGCGAAGGCGACCATGAACACCCCGGCCATGCGCAAGGCGAAGAGGTTGGTGATGCGGAACATCACCTCTCGAGCGAACCGGTACGTGCCGCCGTCGACGATGGCCTCGGGCTGGACGTCGAACGTCGCCACCAGCGCGGCGGCCACGCCGGTGGCGACGTACGTCATGGCGAGGAAGAGCAGCCCGCTGCCGATGAGCACGGTGGAGAAGAAGCGGTCTTCCAGCTCGCCGACCCGGTCGCGCACGACGCCGATGAACCACAAGAACGCAATGCCGGCGAGAGGGGCGACGAGCACGGCGACCGTCACCGCGGTGCGCCGCTCGTCGATCGACGACGCAGCGTTCGGGTCGCGGGGCAGCGCCACCGCGATCAAGACGAACGTGGTGGCCAGCAGGACCCCGAAGACGATGCCCGCCACGGACGCCGCCCTGGGCGTGCGCAGACGACCGTCGAGCAACGCATCGTCGAGACCAGCCACGTTCCCCCCCTCGGTCGACGCGCGTGCGCCGTCAGGCCCCCAGCCTCGCGCTCGCGCTCAGGCGGCGGCGGGACCGGCGTGGCGGCGGGCGAAGCCCTCGGCGCGCTGCTTGACCCCCCGGAGCATGTCGCGCGACATCACGAAGTCGGCCGGCACGATGACCAGCCGCCCACCGAGCGTGAGCCACCACGGCGACGTCACCCAGCGGGACCGGAACAGGAAGCG